>ENA-UAIC01000002-UAIC01000002.1-human-gut-metagenome-genome-assembly--contig:-NODE-2-length-134862-cov-8.091316_pt1 | contig 134862 bp, 148 predicted proteins | sample MGYA00244413_ERZ654377 | MGnify/ENA primary metagenome ERZ654377 (study PRJEB26926, sample SAMN06165148) | human gut metagenome | biome: ENVO:00009003; feature: ENVO:2100002; material: ENVO:00002003...
ATGGCCCTGCCCAACGCAGATTTCGGCGCGGTTTTCGCCTGCATCTCATTTGCCCATGACAACAACGCGTCTAAAACAGGCTTTGCCTGCTCCAGCCGCTTTTCATATCGCTCCTCCGGTGTCAGCTCTGCAAACGCCTGCTCCAGCTTAAAAAGTCGGGAGCAATAGCATTCGCCAATCGCTGCCGGAGCGTCCTTCTGCATCTCCTTGGGCAGCGTTTGCAACGCCTCGTCAAATTTTCGCCTCGCATGTGCCCAGCAGCCCACCACACGGATGTTGCCCGGCAGTCTGTGGTATCCCTGGTATCCGTCTGCGTGCAGCCATCCTGAGAAGCCTTGCAGGAAATATTCAGCATGCTCCGCTTTTCTCGTAGGCTGGTACTCATACAGCACAATGGCCTGCTTTGTGCAGCCGCTGGTGCGGTACAGCCACATGTAGGACTTGCTGGTGGAGGAACGTCCCGGCTCTTTCAACACCTGCAAGGTCGTCTCGTCGGCGTGCAGCACCGGCTCCTTACAAAGCTGCTCGCGCAGCGCATCGTAGATCGGCCGCAGCCATTTCTCCGAAGTGTTCAGCAGCCAGTTGGCCATCGTCTGCCGGGATAGCCTCAAGCCCTGTCGGTTAAACTCCTGCTCCAGACGGTACAGCGGCGAGTACATGACGAATTTCTGTGCTGCCAGATACGCCACTGCCTCCGCAGAGGCAAAGCTGCCAGGCAGCAGCGCAGGCTCCTTCGCCGCCTTCACAATGTTGGCTTCATCGGTCTCTTGCTCACAATTCTTGCAGGCGTAGGTGTAGTACACGTCCTCGCGCACCCAGAACTCTGCCGGCTTCATCATTAAGCTGCGGCGGACTTCCTTGCCAATCTCCACCAATTTGCTGCCACAGGCAGAACAAGTCAGTTCGTTCCCCGGCAGGCGGTGCTCCACCACCTCGGTGGGAGTACCCTCTGGAACGACATCCAGCACATTGCCGGACTGCCGTTTGCGCTCGTGCGCCTTCACGGTGATCTGCTTCTCTGTGGCGGCTTTGGTGCCGAAGGCGTAGGCCTCCAGCTCGTTGTAGGTCAGGCTCAGCTGCTCCATGACCATCTGCTCCGCCTGTTCCGAGGAACGGCCAAACAGCTTCTTCTTGGACAGCTTCAGCTGTTCCAGCAACCACTCATTTTGCAGCGTAAGGCTGGTGATGACCTGCGCCTGCTCCTGTTCGAGGGCGGCAAACTTTGCTTCCAGTCTTGCATGCGTCTCTTCCAGCTTGGCGCTCTTTGCTTCCAACTGCGCATTTTCCTGCTGCAAGCGCTCATATTCCGCACGGGAAATGGTCACCATTTCTTCCGTGTTGCTTGTCTGCATTTCTCTGTTTTCCATGAGGAAATTATACCACAAGGCAGAGAGAAAAGCCAGTATTTTCAATGGTTTTGGACATTCTTCCTTGCTCAGACTGTGCTCAATCCTGTCACCGGACGGTGGGCTTTCGGCTGTTCGATTTGCAGTCCCTCCATGAGCCAGCGGTACTGCTGCGGCGTTAAAGTCTTCACCTCAGATTCTGAGCGCGGCCATTGGTACGCGCCCTGTTCCAGTCGCTTGTACAGCAGGATAAAGCCATCTTTTTCCCAGTACAAGCCCTTGATACGGTCCCGCCGCCGTCCGCAGAACAAAAATAATGTGTTGGTAAACGGATCCAACTCAAACTGCTGCTGGACGAGCCGCGCCAGACCATCTATGCCTTTACGCAGATCCGTGTAGCCGCAGGCAATATAGACTTGATCTGCACCGGTGAAGTCGTTCAGCATAGGCGCAGGAGCTCCACCAGCAGTCTCAGCTGTTCCGCGTCACAACCGGGGTAAATGTCCAGACTGGCCTTCCCAATATGCAGTGTGGCGCAACGTTCCGCTACGTTGCGAGACATTTTCTTCGGTTCCGGCAGCTCCGCAAAGGTCACGGCCGTTGATGGCGGTGCTCCGTTTTTCCGTACGCCTGTCAACAGTTCACGTTCCCAACGGTAATAGGTGGCTGTCGTAACACCCCGCTGCCGGCACCATTCACTTACAGAGAGTCCGCTGCCCCTGCATTCCTGTATAGACATGCTCCATTCCTGCTTCTTGGCTTCATGTTTCAGCTCATTGCTCGTCATTTACTTCACACCCTGAACATTATAGTGGTGGAAAGTTTCACAACTCCCCACCACTATTGTCCCATGTCTGTCCAGCCGCTGCCTGCTTTGACGGTTACCCTTTTTAGCAGCGTGAGAGTGTATCTATGCTGATATATGCATAGCATTTGATGTTACTGCTGCTCGACGCCACAATAGCTAACAAAACCTATTTGAGACACAATATGAAGGATAAATAGTGTTGACTTGTCATATATATTGTGCTACACTATGCCTGTAAATGAGTTTTGCGCAATTTCCCTTTGGGCATAGGTCAATGATCTGTGTGTGGAGTGATCCACCTGCGCACGTTGTCAGGTTTGTACGTTTTTATCAGTAGTATTGCTGTGCCATGAGAGCCGGCTGCTGCTGGCTTTTTTGTTTTACGGGGTACTGCCCCATACTGCGGGAATGACGAGGGTTTGCTGTCAGGCAAACATACTGGATTTTACCAGAATCGTTGTTCCCGCTTTTTTTGCGCCCAAACGCCGAAAGGCTTTGAGGATATATCATCAAGAAAGGTGGAAACAAGAAATGAAATTCAGACGAAAATGGAAACCCGGAGGGCATCCCAGACGCTCCTTCCGACCGTACCACAGGTACAGAGAGAAGCGGCTTTTGAATAAGCCGCACATCAAATATGAAACCGAGGAGGAACGTATCCATGGAAAACGCGAAGTGTTACGCTCCGCAAATTCTCGTCGGTACAGAAGGTCTGCCGCGTGAACAATGGCTGGAATACCGGCGCAAGGGCATCGGCGGAAGTGACGCCGCTGCCGTTCTCGGAATTTCACCATTCCGTACCGGGCGGGATCTCTACTATGACAAGCTGAATATCGTCACAGCGGATGATGCCGAAAACTGGGTTCAGCTGGAGGTTGGAACTCTGCTGGAGCCGTTGGTTGCCAAGATCTTCGCCCATAAGACGGGCTATAAGATCTACCGCCGGCCATTCATGTTCCAGCACCCGCTGTATCCCTGGATGCTGGCGGATCTGGATTATATGGTGGAACTGCCGGATGGTACAACAGCCATCCTTGAGATCAAGACCACGAACTATAACGCCAAGGATAACTGGTGGTACAACGGCGAGGAAATCGTTCCTATCTACTACGAATCGCAGGGGCGGCACTACATGGCGGTCATGAACATTGACCGGGTCTACTTCTGCTGCCTTTACGGAAATTCGGAAGACGAGGCGATGATCCGCCGTATCGACCGTGACATGGCCTATGAAGAAGAACTGATTGCTTTGGAACGGGACTTCTGGGAGAATCATGTCCTAACAAAAACGCCGCCTCCCTATGTGGAAGCGGACGGTGACCTGATCCTCGAAAGCCTGCGGCGAAAGCTGGGGCCTGCGGACAAGGACGCGCCTCCCATACTGCTGGGACAGACGCAGTTTGGGCAGCTTTCCATGCTTCTTTCCCTGCAAGAGCAGAAAAAGGCGCTGTTGGCTGATGTGAACAAGCTGGACAAGGACATCAAACGGTTGAAGGGTATGCTCATCGAGAGAATGGGAACAAGCTGCACCGCCGTGTATAACGGTCTTGCGGAGAGCTACACCATAACCTACAATCCGGTACGCTCCGCAGGCATATCGAAGGACGCCTTAGAGCGTTTGAAGGACAAACACCCTGATATTTACAATCAGTATGTCACGGTGTCCGAATGGCGAAGATTCCATGTGAAAAAGGCTGCTTTGCAGGCAGCGTGAAAGGAAACGGAGGTGATGTGCTGTGAGCATTGTTGCAGCACTGGACAAGGTACTGTTTTTCAATGCGTCCAGCAAGTATTCTGTCCTTCGGATGAAGACGGAGGACAGCAGCGTACCCACAGAGGCCCGGAGTCCCTATCGCTATCATGACCATCTGATCCGCTTTACCGCCGTCGGCATCGAATTGCCGCAGACGGATACGGTGAAGATCGAGATGGATGGAGAGTGGAAGGACGGAAAATACGGGCTCCAGCTTCAAGTCGATCATTGGCAGGAAATCGTGCCGCCCACATTGGAGGGCGTCCGCAATTATCTTGCCTCCGGTCTGCTGAAGGGCATCGGAGAAAAGACCGCCGACGCAATCATTGAAAAGTTTGGTGTCAACGCTCTGGAGATTCTGGAACATCAGCCAGACCGGCTTCTTGAGATCTGCGGCATTACGAAGGAACGGCTTGCGGAGATCAAGGACGCCTATGCGGAAACCAGCCGGATGCGTGTCCTGATGACCCTGCTGGCCCCGTTCAAGGTCACGCCGACGACCGCGCAGAAGATCTATCAGCATTTCGGGCCTGCCTGTGCGGACATCGTGAGACAGAGTCCCTTCAATCTCTGCCAGGTGCCGGGATTCGGTTTTAAGCGTATTGACGCCATCGTGCAAAAATCCGGTGGAGATCTGCGTGATCCGAAGCGCGTCCACGGTGCGCTCTTTTATGCGCTGGAGGACGCACGGACAAAGGACGGACATCTCTATCTGGAGGCGGAGGCTCTGCTCAAAGCGGCTATGCAGCTGCTCAATGAGCGGATACCCCTCCCGCAGATGCGCGTCCCCATGAGCCAGGTCGAACAGGAACTGTCTGCCATGATCCGGCAGGACGAGGTGGTATCGAACCACGGCAATGTGTATCTGCCCAAGCAATTCCTGCAGGAGAGCGAAACCGCACAGAAAGCGGTAGAGCTGTTTCTGGCAAAGCCGACGGTGGTGGACATTGCGCAGCCGTTGGATCGAGTAAAGCACAGCTTAGGGCTCAACCTGTCCAAGCGCCAGTCAGAAGGCGTGGAGATGGTGTTCCGGCATAACCTGTCCATCATCACAGGCGGCCCCGGCACTGGCAAGACCACGGTTCTGAAAACGGTGATCGAAGTGTACCGTCAGCTCTATCCTCAGCAGAAGATCGTACTCGGAGCGCCCACAGGTAAGGCGAGCCGGCGTATGGCAGAGGCAACGGGAATCGATGAAGCGCAGACGCTCCACAGCATCCTGGGACTCCACGGTGATTCGGAATCGAAGAAAGACCGGGAGCGGAAACCGCTGGAGGCAGGGCTCCTGATCGTGGACGAGACTTCCATGGTCGATATGTGGCTGATCCATCAGCTCTTTTCACGCTTGCGCCCCGGCACCAAAGTCCTTTTGGTCGGTGACGCAGACCAGTTAGAGAGTGTGGGCGCCGGTGATGTATTTCACGAGCTGATCGGCTCCGGTGTCGTGCCGGTCACGGTGCTGGACGAGATCTTCCGTCAGGCACAGGACAGCCTGATCGCCCACAATGCCCGTTTTATCAACGAGGGCAAAACGACGCTCTACTATGGTGAGGACTTTGCCTTTCATAAGGCAGAGAGCCAGGAGGAGACTGCCGGCATCATCCGTGAGCTTTACCGGGAGCAGATCGCCGCAAAAGGAATCGAGCAGGTGGAGATTTTATCGCCGTTCCGCTCTGAGGGCGAGGCATCGGTCAACAGCCTGAATGAAGCTATCCGCGAGGAGATCAACCCCGCAGCGCCGGAGACGCCGGAGATCGTGTACGCCGGAAAGATATTCCGCCTCAACGACCGCGTGATGCAGATGCGGAACAACTATGAGATCAAGCTGTATAACCGCTCCGGCAAGCAGGTCGGCGAAGGTGTTTTCAACGGTGACATCGGTACCATCCGCAAAATCAGCGGCACCAATGTCGTGATCGAGTTTGACGGCCGCTATATGGATTGTCCGCAGGTACTTCTGGATGATTTGGAGCTGTCCTATGCCATTACGATCCACAAATCCATGGGCTCAGAGTATGATACGGTCATTATTCCACTGCTGGCTGCCCATAATGTGCTCCTGACGCGGAATCTTCTCTACACGGCAATCACCCGTGCCAAGCGCCGCGTGCTGCTGGTGGGTGAAAAAAGAGCGCTGTATATGGCGATCCATCGGAGCCGAAAAGGAAAACGCAATACCATGCTGGGCGAACGCATCGCCCTCTACTATAAGGCAGTCACGCGTAAGGCCCTCCGTAACGAAGAGGGCGAGGAATGGCAGCGTGCCAGTTAATGTGAGATGAATGTGCAAAAAAACGCACAGTCATCTCTTATTTATTTTATGAAGGGAGTATCGAACCATGTCCAGAGAAAGAATTATACTGACCCAGGCAATCCCAGCCGTGCAGCAGCTTCGCAGGGTGCAGGGCTTTGACCCGCTGCGCTTTCTGAAAAGAAATGCCAGCGGCGGGGTCGAGCTGGAGCCGCGCTATCAGCGACTCTGGTTCCGGCTGGCCTGCCCTGATGGGAAAATGCTGCTGAACCGGCTGCGGGTCACCGACCAGATTGCCGTCTATGAGGCGCAGGTATTTCTGTCCAGAGAGGACAACCAGCCAATCGCCAATTTCACCGCGGCGGTAGAAAGGGCACAGGCCCCTGCCGGACGCTATGTGCAGGCCGCGCAGGACGAGGCACTGAAAACGGCATTGGACAATGCCGGATTTGGTATCCAACTCTGTGAGATCGTGTCCTCCGCGGCGGCGGACACGCAGAGTGGTGGAAAACAGGAAGTCGCAGCAGGTGCTGTGAACGGTGCTGTAAATCGTCAGGAGACAGCTCCGGCGGTAAACAAAATTGCGGCACCGCAGCGAGAAGCGTCTGCCGGTGAAAATCATCCGGAGCAGGCAGCGCCTACACCGCAAGAGGTTCAACCGCAGGAGACAAAGACGCCCAGCGTAAATCAGCAGAAAGTTCCCACCACGCAGCAGGCGGAAAGCGTTTCAGACGCCATGAGCTTGCTTCAGGCATTAGGCGGCGGGGCGGCAGCTTCTGAGCCTGAGCCGGTTACGCCCCAAAAGACGCAGGAGGTTCCTTCGGAAGCGGCGGAGCCTGCGGTCACGAAGCAGACTGAAACAGCGCAGACGGTAAAGCCTGTTGTGGTCGATATGCCGGCAGCGGCATCGACAGCGGCTGCACCGAAATATTCGGACGATATGACGGTGGACGAGATCCTTTCGCTGATGACGGAAGAGGAAGCTGCGGAGCTGGTCGTGACTACCGGCGTCAATAAGGGCTGGACGATGGCACAGGTTTCTGATCAGCGCCCCTCCAGCCTGAAATATTACGCTTATCTCTGTGAGGACTGCGGCAATATTGTGAAAGCCGCCGCCATGCTTCTGATGGGCGGTTCGCAGCAGTTAAAGGCAAGCTGACCGCTTTCCATCCGTAAATTTCGCGTCTTGGGAGGGATGCTGGTTTGAATTACGGGAAAAAGCATGATCTCCCCTTTGGCATTATGGATGTGGCTGGGCTCCTCCGCCTGAATATCAGGCGGAGGGCACCCGGTCAGGTGTATGTGGATTGCCCCATCTGCGGTGACCGCCGGGGGAAAATGAATCTGAACACGGCAAAAGACCTGTGGCGCTGTAACTACTGCGGTGAAGGCGGCGGAATGCTGTCCCTTTACGCAAAGGTATATGGCGTCAGCAATTCAGACGCTTATCGGGAGATCTGCGACGCTTTGGCGGTAAATGGTTTTTCACCGGACTATACCGTTCCGGAGAAGACGACGCCTGCGGAGGCCGAGCAGTCTGACGCGGCTTCTGTTCAGGAAGTGCATCAGACCCTCTCCATGCTGCTGTCCATGCTGACCCTCATTCCGGCGCACCGCGCACACCTGCAGTCTGTGCGGGGACTGTCCGACGATGAGATCACACGCTTCGGCTTCAAGAGTACGCCGCCCCCGTTCCTCTGCCGCTCCCTGACCAATCGACTGGTCAAGGCAGGCTGCAAGGTGCAGGGTGTTCCCGGCTTCTATGTGGATGATAACGGCTGCTGGACGGTCAAATTCCACCAGCGGACATCAGGCATCATCATTCCCATCTTCGGCGTAGACGGCCTGATCCGCGGCGCACAGATCCGGTTGGATCACCCGCTCAAGGATAAAGACGATCCACCGGAGAAACCGGGCGTGAAATACCTGACGCTGTCCTCAGCGGGAAAGCGCATGGGAACGACCTCGGGAAGCCCCATTCACTTTGTGGGCGATCCATGCTCTCGTGTTGTATATGTGACGGAAGGCTGCCTCAAGGCGGATGTCGCTCACGCGCTGATGCACAGGACATTCGTTGCCACACTGGGAGCCAACAACACCGCCAAACTGGATGAACTGTTTGCGTTCCTGCACCGAAACGGAACGGAGGAGATCATCGAGGCGGAGGACATGGATAAGTACAGCAATGAAATGGTGGGAAAAGGCGCATCGAAGATCTATGCGCTGGCGGCCAGGCACGGGATGCGCTGCCGCAGGCTCACATGGAATCCCAATTACAAGGGCATTGATGACTGGCAGCTTGCGCTGCGCCGCAAAGAACAGAAAATGAAGGAGGATCCAAGAATGACATTTAAGGAGCAATATCTCAACGGACTGTGCGGGCTGGAAATGCTGGAAACCTGTACGGAAAAATGGCACGCGATGAAGGTGGAAACTATTTCCCTGCGGGACTATCTGGGCCTGACGGAGCAGGAATACGATGCGTACTTACAGACTACCCCCGGCGTTTCTTTTCAGGAACTGCTGGACGGTCAGCGTAAAACGCAGCGGTTTCGTGTTTATCAGCTGGATTTGGAGCATGGCGAGACGCGCGCATTTGCTTTTGGCGGCATTGACGCGCTGCACAAGGCCGGCTTTCAACAGCCGCCGGCGGCGGAATACACACTCGTTTACGACGGTGAGCTAACCTGCCCGGTCGGGCAAGATGAACGTGATATTCTGGAACGCATTTTTGCACGCTATAATCAGGCGTTCCCCCCGGACTATCGCGGCCGCAGCATTGCCCCATCCGATGTGCTGGAATTGTATGATGAAAGCGAGCGCAGATACTTCTACTGCGATATGGCTGGTTTCCTGCAGGTGAAGTTTTCTCCCGCGCTGGCAAAGAAGGCTTGAATGCAGGCTTTACCGCAGACAATCCATTTAGAAATGGACGAGCAGAAGACAAAGCAGCTGAAAGCCATGCTGGGAATCTGTCAAGGACTTGGGGCGGAGACACGGTATCATCCGGAACACCGTTATTTCACAGCTATGGTCTGGACTGGATGGGATACTCCCTGTGGAATGGGAGAGGCCCTTGCTGTCCAACAGAGAATTCAAAGAACAGCCGCTCAGTACCCGGCCGTCGTGTGCTATTGCTTCGACCCGTTCAGCACACTGGTCTATACGGTTTGAGCGCAGTATGTAAGAAGGGACGCCTTGTGCCATTGGCACAGGAGCGTCCTTTTCTCATTTTTTATTTAGGAGGAATGTACGAATGGGCGCTTTTTCAAATATGGATTATGAGCTTCAAAACAGCGAGGCTGCCGTTTCCGACGCCTTTACGGAAGATGATGCTATGGATATGCCGCAGACGGCTCCTGTGGAACCGGTGACAGCAAGTTCTCCGACTGCAGCTCCTACTCCGGCAGCGGCGGCCAGCGAACCGGCAACCGCCCCCAATACCCAAAGTGAGGATGAGGCCCGCCGTGCGCACGAAGCGGCTGAAGCCAAGCGCAAAGCAGAGTGGGACGCCAAGCAGGCGGAAAAGCGGCAGGCGGAACAGGCCGCGCTGGAAAGGTTGGATGCCATGGGCCCGGCAGAGCTGCTCAAGGCTGCCGCAAAGCGTGTGTCCGCAGATACGGAGAAGCTGACGCGGCGCAACATGAAAGAGAGCGTTGCCGAGTTTATCCAGACCAAGTGTATTGATGACCTCGGCTTTGCCCGGCTCACCATGCACCCGCGCAAAAGCATGATCCACTGTTTCCAGTACATCAGCCGGAAGGCATGGGATTATGTGCAGGACGAGCTGAAGGCAAACGGCGTTCAGCCGGGCCCCGGCCAGCAGGCATACGGCTGCGATATTCCCGACGATCTCTGCTATCAGTGGGCGGAGGACTATTTCCGTGACCCCGATGCCAAGGAGGACCAGGGGGATGAAGAGGAATTTGTCCCGCAGCCCTATCGCGGGAAAACATCTTCCAAGTCCGTTTCCAAGAAGAAAAAGGAAGAAAAGAAGAAAGAGCCGGAGAAGAAGGAACCGCCGAAAAAAGCGGAAGCCGATGATGGGCAGATCTCGCTGGGAGACCTCTCCTCTTTTGGGGAGGCCGCCTGATGTACGCTTATAAAGGCTTTGAGCCGGATCTCTCCTGCCGTGGCTATCGGTTCGTCATGGGAAAGAATGTCACCCCGGAGGCAAACTGCGCCAGCAACGGTTTCCATTGTGCGGAGGACCCGCTGGATTGTCTTTCCTACTATGGCGACATGAATCGCTCCATTTACTGCTTGGTGCAGCCCGGCGGGGATATTGACGAGGACGATCGTGACTCCAAAATTGCCTGCACGGAACTGACGATCCTGCGGCGGCTGACGAGGAAAGAATTCTTTCTTCATGCACTTGCCTACATGGTGGATCACCCAGGCCGCAAGGTGAGCGACAAGGTACAGCGTGAGCACAGCACCAGCCGCAACGGCTATGCCATCGTTCGAGGCAAAACACCCGCTGCGTGTGGAAAACTGGGCGATATTCTCGCATTTGCCAGAGAGCGGCGTGAAACCGAAGTAATCTGTCAGATTGCGGTCGTTGAGGTCGATGGAGAAAAAATTCTGCCTGATGTATGGTATGACATTGATTTTGTAAAAAGAGAGGCGGTGCAGAAATGAAAAAAAGCAGTTTGCTGAAAATGAAGAATTTGCCTGCGACTGAAGAAATGCTTGCGGTTGCCCGCGAGGATGTGCCGGTCAAGGTCGGTTCGGGCTGGAACACTTTCTATCGATGCCGATACAGCGGTTTTGTACGAAGCGCGGTAGAGGGCGGCATTTTGAAAGTCACCCTGTATGACCCGGATGCAATGCGCCTTGGAGGAACGCTGCCGGTCTATGAGATTTTCATGGAGAAAGAAAAGCAGCAGTTTCTCACCTATGACCGTACCCGTAACGAGTGGCGGACGGCAAAGATCGACTACTTGGAATGGCAGGCGAAGGGATCCAATAACGTGTGGATCAGCGCCGTGGATGATGCACAGATCCGGCAATATCTGGTGTCGGATGAAAAAAGCGTATATCGGGCTATTCTGAAATTTCAGCGCGCCGTTCGTGATGCTGAACTGGAACGCCGGCACAGAAAGGAAACCGATCCGTGGGATGCGGAGCTCTCTCAGACGCCGCCGCTGCCGAAGGACTGGGAGCGTTGGGTCAATAAGGTGGGTATTCAGGAAAACTACATCTTCTACGATTACCGCAAGGGCGGGGCAAGGTACGGCTACTGCACCTATTGTGAAAAGGAAGTCGCACTGAAACAGCGGCCCTATCATAACGCGGTGGGAAAGTGCCCGAGATGCCGTCATAAGATCACGTTCAAGGCGAAAGGGAAAATAACGGAGTACCTGCGCTCACCGACCGAATGTGCATATCTGGCCCAGAAGTGCGGAGACGGGTTTGTGGTTCGCCAGTTTCACGTGAACAGGCAGTACCGGAAAGAAGAGAACACCATCACATCGAAAACCTCCAGCTTTGAGAAGCAGCGTATTTTCTACCGTGAGGATCTGTCCTCACATTCGTATTACTGGGGCTGGTACAAACAGCGCCGTACCCGATGGGTGGAGGGCATCGATGAGTACATCAACACAGGTATGGGCTATTCCTACAACGAGTATTGTTATCAGCCGGGGAGCATCTATGGAAAAACGCTTTCCAGCATTGCCCCATTTCTTGTAAGAACCGGATTGAGGGAGTATGTAAGACTTTGCCGGGGCTGTGTAAGCCCCAACTGGTACCTGTTTGCGTGGGGGAGGTTTCCACGCGTTGAGCAGATCTGCAAAGCCAATCTTCCGCGGCTGACCACGGAGTGCTTGGAAGATTTCGGAGCCGTAAAAAGCTGTATCCGGCAGGAGTCTGAAACCAGTCTCGTCAAGGCATTGGCACTTGATACGCACCGGCTTTCGCGGCTCCGGACACTCAACGGCGGCGCCATTATGCTCGACTGGCTGCAGCGGGAGAAATGCAGCGGCAGAATCATCCCGGATCATGCGCTGCACTGGCTGGAGCAGGAGAAGATCCATGTTTCCGATATCGACTTCATTCTGGATCGAATGTCAGAGCAGCAGGTCTGCAACTATCTTCAGCGTCAGAAAAGCGGCACACGGGATTCCCTGCGGCAGATTATTTCCACGTGGCGGGATTACCTTTCCATGGCGGACAAGCTGGGAATCAACACCCATGATGAGATCGTATACCGTGTCAAGCTGCTGCGCCAGCGTCACGATGAACTGGTAGAGCAGCTGCGGAAAAGAGAACGGGAAATGGAAGCTGCTGCAACAGCAAGAAAGTATCGGAAAATTGCAGGCATCTGCCGCTCAATCAAACCGAAATACGAATACACCGGCGAGGTGTATTCCATCGTTGTCCCGTCAGGTGTGCGCGATATTATGCGAGAGGGCGACGCGCTTTCCCACTGTGTCGGCAAGTCAGACCGCTATTGGGAGCGCATCGAGCAGCAGGAGGCATATATCCTGTTCCTGCGCAAGACCGCAGAGATCGACAAGCCGTACTACACCCTTGAGGTGGAGCCAAACGGCACGATACGGCAGAAACGGACCTACTTTGACCGACAGAACGATGACCTCAAGGACGCGGAGCAGTTCTTGAAGGAATGGCAGAAGGTTGTCTCCGAGCGCTTGACAGAGAGCGACCGGGAAAAAGCGGAAAAGAGCAAGGTCCTTCGCCTGCAGGAATTCGAGCAGCTGCGGCAGGATGACATCCGTATCCATACCGGCGACCTTGCCGGTCAGCGGTTGGTGGATGTTCTGGTGTCGGATCTCATGGAAACTGCGGCCTAAGCCGCAGCACAACACATTTGAACAAAGGAAAGGAAGTTATAGAGAACATGAAAAACGGATTTACGATCACGCAGCGCAACGCTGTGGTGGAACAGCATCTTTGGTGCATTGACACGGTCATGGCGCAGTACGCCGCGTTTATGCAGACAGAACCCGTAGACCCCGATGATGTGTACCAGTCTTTGGCGGTACGCCTGATCCGGGCAGTCAACAGCTACGATCCCCGTAAAGGGTATCTGAAGGAGTATATCCTCTCTCAGCTCAAGCGGGAGATGGTTCGTATCCGGAGTACGCAGACTGTCTATGGACTGACGCAGGCGCCGGCCAATATCGGCAGCACCATTGTTCCACTCACGATTGCGGCACAGCGGGAATCGTACTGGGAAACCTATATTGCTGTATAAAAGGAGTCATGTGAAAATGAAACAGTTGGGAAACCTCGCAGTTATTTGTGCCCAACGCCCGGAGCTGCTGTTGCAGCTCCGGGACGGTCTGGTCTCGGTACAGGCGAAAAACCGTGCGGCGATGGAGGCCGCATGGAACGATGATACGCGGATCGAAAAGATGATCTATGAACTGAATTTTGGAGCATTCTCTAAGGAAAGGCTGGTGTAAGAAATGGAACAGAGTAAACAGCAGAGAATACGGGAATTGACCGACCGGCTGAATCGCTGCCGGTATGAATACTACAATCTGAACGCGCCGTCTCTGACAGACGCCGAATATGACGCGCTTTTTGATGAACTGAGTACGTTGGAAAAGGAAACCGGCTTCAGCATGACGAACTCGCCCACGCAGACGGTAGGCTGCTATCCCGCCGTCAGCACTTTGGTGAAAACAGCGCATCCGATCCCACTGCTGTCGTTGGATAAAACGAAGAGCAGCGCGGAGCTTCTGCGCTTTGCGGGAGAGCAGATGGTCATGCTGATGCTCAAGCTGGACGGCCTGACGGTAAAGCTGACCTATGAAAACGGCCTTTTGATGGAGGCCGCTACCCGCGGCGATGGAGATACAGGTGAGAACATTACTCACAATGTGCTGGGGATCTCCGGCATCCCGGATAAGATCCCGTACAAGGAACGGCTGGTCGTTACCGGCGAAGCATTTATCCGTCCCAGCGATTTTGAGGCGTTAAAGGACACGCTGCGGGACGGAAATGGCGAACCTTATAAAAACGGGCGTAATCTGGCTGCCGGCTCTGTCCGACTGCTGGACTGCGGCGCCTGCAAGGATCGCCGTGTGACCTTTATGGCTTTCAATGTGCTGGAGGGCTTTGAGGAATATCCCTGGAAGTCGCAGCGGCTTCGGGCCATCGAACAGCTCGGCTTTCCCATTTGCAAGTATCTGGCGAGCAAGCAGGCGTTGACGCAGTTCGATATGGACGCCGGTATCCGGCACCTGCGGAAATACGCGCAGGAAAACGACATACCTATCGATGGCATTGTGGTCACCTACAACGACGCTGCCTATGCGAGATCCTGCGGTCGAACCGGGCATCACTATAAGGACGGGCTTGCGTTCAAGTTTGAGGATGACACCTATGAAACCGTCCTGCGCTCGATTGAATGGACGCCCAGCCGCACAGGGGAAATCACGCCGGTGGCAGTCTTTGACACGGTGGAGATCGACGGCTGCGCGGTATCCAGAGCGAGCCTCCACAACCTCTCTTTCATTGAGAATTTGGAGCTGGCACCGGGCTGCCGCATCAAGGTGAGCAAGCGCAATCAGATCATTCCCCATGTGGAGGAGAATCTGGATCGAAACTGCTACGCCAGAGACAAAGTTGTTCCGGCCAGATGCCCGTGCTGCGGACAGCCCACTCGCATTCACATGACCAAAAACACCGTAAACGGGGTGGAAAAGGTCACGGCGGCGCTGTTCTGCGACAACGAGCATTGTGAAACGCGAAAGCTGCGCAAATTTGTTCACTTCGCAAGCCCGAAGGCGCTGAATATTATGGGACTATCTGAGTCGATCCTGGAAAAGTTCATTGGAAAGGGTTGGCTTCACTCCTATATGGACATCTTCGCTTTGGATAAGCACAGGGCGGAGATCGTTCAGATGGAGGGGTTTGGAGAGAAATCCTGGCAAAATCTTTGGGATGCCATCCAGCACAGCCGCATTACCACCTTTGAGCAGTATCTGACTGCTATGGATATTCCCATGGTGGGCAGCACAGCCAGCAAAGCCATCTGCCAAAGGTTCCGCGGAAACCTTGCGGAATTTGAAACGGCCGTATGCATGGGCTTTGATTTTACACAGCTCCCGGACTTCGGAGAAACGCTGCACAGGAATATCCATCAATGGTTCCGCAGCGAGGAAAACTGGACGGTCTGGACGGAGCTTCGGCTGCTGGTGTGCATTAAGACCTATCAGCCGCCTGCGGTCGGCACCGATATGGGCAATCCCTTTGTCGGAAAGACCCTTGTGGTGACCGGCAAAGTTGAGCCATACACCCGCGATGGGATCAACGCAAAAATCGAATCTCTGGGCGCTCATGCCGGCAGCTCGGTGAGCAGCAAGACAGATTATCTGATCTGCGGCGAGAACGCCGGAAGCAAGCTGGCAAAGGCACGGGAGCTTGGAATCAAGATTCTGTCGCCAGATGAGTTCTTCCGCATGACCGGAGAAAGTGCATAAGAAAATGTGGGAGGGCGGTTTGCCCTCCCTTTTTATTGCAGAGACGAATACAGTATTGCTTGATTTATCAGGGGGAAATAGATATACTACTATCAGCATGTAGACTAATGGAGGAATTATATCGATGAGTCATGAATTGCACCTTCATAAGATCGGCCCAATCAAGGATTGTCGGCTGACGCTTGACACTTTTACGATTTTAACAGGGCCGCAGGCGAATGGCAAAAGCACAGTAGCAAAAGCGGTTTACTTCTTTCGGTCGGTCAAGCAGGATATTCTCAGTATTATGATGCAGGGTGGACCAAAGGCGGTTACCGGAGGAAGCTCTTCAGCGTGGCACACCGTCCTGAAGCAGCGAATGAAGGACAAATTTTTACAGCTCTTCGGAACATCGTGGGTCATGCCATCTGATATGAAGATGGAATATCAGTACAGCGACAAGGTGGCTATCACCGTATCCTTGGAAGAGGATTCCAACGATCCCACCCGAAACTATATCGTGATCGATTTCAGCGAGTCGATTGAGAACTATTTGGAAGCCCTAAGCTCGCACATCTTTGCTAATATTACCCCAGCTCAGAAGGAACACGAAGAAAAAAAGCTGAATGAACTTTTTAATGACCCGTTTGAGCCTGTCTTTATTCCGGCTGGCCGAAATCTCCTGACGTTGTTGAGTACACAGCTCAACTATATCTTTACCTCGTTAGAAGATTCGCAGTTGAGAAATATCGACTATGTCACAAAGAGATATACAGAGCTGATCCTCCGCTTGAAACCGGTGTTTGCCCACGGGATGGAGGGCATTGCGAACCACATGAAAAATGATCCGACACAGGCTAAGAAATATGAACGGATCCGCCCTGCTCTCAACATTCTCATGGATCAGGCGAAAGAGATTATGAATAGCACCTATCGATACGTAGATGGAGAAGAACGGCTGTATCTCTCGGATGACCGTTATGTAAAAATCAACCTCGCGTCCTCTGGTCAGCAGGAAGTGGTGTGGGTATTCAACCTTCTCTTTTACTATCTGTCGGAAGATAAAAAGATTTTCCTGATTATTGAGGAGCCGGAGTCGCACCTCTATCCGGAATCTCAGCGGCGCATCAGCGAAACGCTTTCTTTGGTGGCTGATAGCGGAAACTCGGCTCTCGTTACGACCCACAGTCCCTATGTCCTCGGAACATTTAATTATCTTCTGATGGCGGGACAGGTTGCAGAGAGCCATCAGAAAGAAGTGGCAAAGAAGCTTCGCAAGCGGCTGTGGCTGGAGGCTGAGAATGTGAATGCCTGCTATATCCGCGATGGTGAGTTGACAAATGGTATTTCCGATGAGGATAATTTGCGGTTGATCAAAAACGAGTTGATTGATGGCGCGTCTACTGAGATCAATGACATGAGCGATTATCTGCTTGGTTTTCTTTATGCCGAGGGAGACAAATAATGCCCTACAATATAAATGATTATCAGCCTTTCCGTGAGGGGCGTCATACAGTATTTACATCTCCTGAAAACGGTTGCAAGCACATCGGGAAAAATGTCAACAAGCAGTATATTCGGCACTTCAAGGTGGATGGAGAGGTTTTCAACGGCCCGGGGGAAGAACGGTGTGACTTCCTCCTAATTAACGATGAGTCTACACCTAAGACTTCCTATTACATTGAATTAAAAGGCTCCGATTTGCCCAAGGCTATTCGACAGATTGAAAATACAATTAAGTTGCTTTCGCCCTCTTTGCCCGGCTATGTCGTTCTGCGCCGGATTGTGTATCATACGGGTTCCCATAATGTTCACGCATCTGAAGTTCTGCGCTGGAAGGCAAAGTATAAGGCTGTGGTAAAAGAAAGAGAGTATTCAGAAAATATTTGACGGTAATATAGTGCAAAAGCTGGGCAGCGAGAAAACTCGCCGCCCAGCTTTTTTAGGTAATGAACTGCGGTTGCCCCCCCATTTGGGGCAGCTTAGAGCTTGAACATCCTGATACAATGAATCAGCGTTGCACTAAGCTCCTGGAAGAGATCCTCGTCAAAGATGCCGTTCACGCAGGACTCCTTGAACAGCAGCGGACGATACATCAAAAATATCTCTTCCTTCGCCTGTTGGTCACCGTCTTTTGCACGGAGCAATAGATCCTTGAAGTTCACTTTACATCCCTCCCTGTAGCCTCCTTGACTTTTTTGCAGACACGATGATATGCAGCCGCAACTCCCTGATACCCAAGGTCAAGCTCTAAAGCGAGTTCATGGAAGCTGCGTCCATGCAAAGCACGGGAAAAGAAGATATAGCGGTCTCTCTCGCTGATGCGATTCAAAACCTCCTCAAGCGCGGCATTTTCAATGCAGCAAAGCAAATCGGTCGGATCAGAAATGCCGGGTGCTTCCTCAGTTGACAGATTATCCGGATCTGTCAGTACCTCTCTCGCCTGTCGGCGCTGTTTGGCGTGAAGATAGTCTGCCTTCCTGTGCGCAACCGCCGAGAGCAAATAGGCGGTAAATCCATTCTGGGTAATGTTGCTTTCCCCTTTTCCATCGTTTCTTATATACATCTTCGTTCCTCCGTTTCTGATTTTTTGGGAAAATTTCAGAAACGGGGGACTTCGACAGCGATATCGCTCGCTTGCTAAATTCCGACAAAGTAAAAGAGAAGCGCACAGCAGACAATGCTGTACGTTTCTCTTTTCCCTTATCTGCCCCGCTATATCGGGGACGTATCCATCATCCAGAAAATAGAAGTTTCCTTCGTGCGAATAGAAAAGAACTTCAAATCGCAGGGTATAAACTGTTATGCTTCCAGAGTCCCTTTGGCTGCTTGGACGGCATCTGTTCTTTTCCTCTAGTACAAGGATCTTCTTAGCGACCCTCCAGCTTGCTTACCTCTTTTTTCATGGTTTGCTTCACCCTCATTATGCAGATAATTTGTACTATCTTTCTAATCATTAGAAGTGAAACGGTATTTATTAGAAGCGCGGTTCCAATTAAAATAGTGATAAAGAGACGAGCAAAACAGTTGGAAGGAGTTGCCCGCGAACAAAAGACATTGCCGCCATTCTGGTGGATGCCGCGATCAGTGAAGAAAAAGCCGAAGCGTTCCAAAGCTGCTGTAATGAGCGCTTTGGCGCTGGCGTTACCTTAAATCCATTGAATCTGATCGACAGTGGCCGTTTTGAGGTAAAAACGGCCAACGCGACTATCTTTGTTGCGCCCGAGCAGAGTTATCTGCTGGAGACTCGTGTGATCGATGGGCGCAAATATCTGACGATCCCCGTCGAAGAGGAAATCGAGGTCAACGGCTTCGGTGTCCGCACCCAGGGAGAAAAGCAAGGCTGAATGTCCGATAACGCGGTCATAAAGTTAACAAGCAGGAAGCCTCTACCGTGGCAGAGGCTTCCTGCTTCTTTTAGTATACTTAGTATTTACCTGCAAACCACAGTATAGGAAGTGATATACCCTGTGTCTGAGCCTTTGCTGTTTCGCGCATAGACTGTCAGCGTTACGCGGTAGCTGACACCGGGTGTTCCTTGAAAGTAGGTTGTTCCAACATAATCCCATGTATTGTAATCATAGAATTCGGGGTGTTCGGCGCCATACTGAGAATCATAGTAACGCCAATTACCGTTCACTTTCTGCTCGATTTCCACTTCGTGCACACCGAGCTTTTCCATTTTGCTGCGGGCCTCGACTGTCATGGCTACCGCAATCTTACCATTCCCTCTCGCTTCGATTCCAACACTGTAGCCGTCCAAATAGGCGCTGGAGCGGGTGCCGTTTATTGTGGGCATTCCGGTTTCCGGACGATATACGGCGGATGCAGTCATGCCTACGCTGAACATCATAATAAGCATCAAAAAAAGGGAAAAGAGGCTTCTCTTCATAGTCATTCTCCTCATATGATTTTATTGAATTGAGTCGATCATCTCTTTAATCTCGTCCTCGGATATCTGTCCACTGATTACATAAGATAGCATTCCATCTTGCCATCCTGCTTTTGTCACTCCGTCGTCCATCAAAATGTAGTATTCGGTTTGATTGTGCGTATAAACACTTCCCACTGAATCAAGCTCTTTCGCTTCGGTTGATAGTGCCATCGTATGCTCTATTACGCGAATCACTAAACCTCCGCGGGTCGAATCATAAATGGCAGAACATTTAAGCACACCATCTGACAACTTAACTGCAATAGCCGAAACCGCATAATCTCTCGGTACCCATGTGGGCAGACCTTCTGTACTGATCCCGTTTGCCGCCAGAGCCTCATACAGGGAATGATACTCGCTGGGATCGTCGTCAGGCAATTCCATGATGCCGGAAGGATTGGTATAGATCTGAATGATTCCTTCGGCCCATCGCAGGACAGCCTGAACAGGTTGGAATCCCATAGCGCTGGCGGTTATTATAAAGCAAAATGCCGCGGCTGCGGCAATAGCTGCCGCACGGAAAACGCGGGAAAAGGATCGACGAGTTCGGTTCCCACGTCGATTCTTTGTTTCTGCCGCAAGATCAGACTTGCAGGAACTCGTTTCTTCTTCAAAAATCAATGGATGGGATTCTTCGAGTTTTGCCCATTTTTCTTCCGGGTCATAATGCTCTGCGACTGGTGCCCTTTTTTGCAATAGTGACAGATATTCCTCAATCCTGTCCGTATCCATCTCCTCCGCAGGTACACTTAGCATTGCTTCTACTTCATTCAGAAGCTGCAAGTTAGATTTTTCCGTGATGGACGCGGAAGCAGAATCTGTTCGCTTTCTCCCGACAGCAGATTTATCGGGATGCTGGCTACCCAACATTTCATTACCCCCTTTACTAGTTCATCTCCTGAAGTATCGGTTTTGTGACAATAATTTGATAATTATTTTGGCGTGCTGCCAAGAGGATCCTCCAGTAGTGTTCTGCACTTGCGGAGCGCTCTGGATAATCGCTGACGGCATGCCATTTCACTGATTCCAAAATGCTCTGCGAGTTCCAGAAATGAATAGCCTTTATCGATGCGAAGCAGGATGATCTCCTGCTCCGATCCGCTTAGCCCCATCGGAATATGACAGGTCATTGGAAGTTCTGTGAGTTCATAGCTTTCAGCGATATCTTCAATCGAAACCTCTGTATGATAAAAGCGGCGGCTTTCGCGCAAGGTCAAATTGTTCAATGTCTCAAAGAGCCACGCCACCGGTTTCTTGTGACCGCATACCCGTTCCGACTTACAGCACGCTGTCAGAAAGGTCTCCTGCACCAAGTCCTCCGCGAGATGCCAGTCCCCTACGCGACGATATGTAAGCCGGACCATAGCATCAGAGTATTGAAGCATCAAATGATGGATGTACTCTCGCTGCTGCTTATCCATACAATCCCTTCCTTCGCAAAATCTCACCAAAAAATCAGCTGCCATGCAATCAACAGCCGGCAGCTGATTTATTTGAACTGGTGGCTCTCGCCATGCTCCATAATCGTTTTGCACACAGACAGGCACAATTTGACCTGCTCCGGCGCGGCATCTTTCAACATGCTTGCAAATTCAACAGAAATGCTGACGTCCGGATGAACCGGAATGTTGCTTCCAAGCAGAGTGTAAAGATCAACGCGCAGTGCTGTCGATATATCCACCAGTAATGTCAGGCTCGGCTTCGTTTGACACCTCTCAACGTGGCTGATGTGCTGGGATGTAACACCGACCATTTCGGCAAGTTTAGCCTGCTTGAGATTGCAGCGGATTCGACATATTTTAATGTTGTTTCCGATTTCCTGATAATCAATCATACTTCAGCGTCTCCTGTAATACGCGCCACGGTACTATTCTGCCTATACGCATATTATACAGGGAGTCATTCGTACAATAAATCGACCATCAGGGCATTTATCGCTCTTATAGATATAATGCGCATGATATTTTTGCATTTTCCCCGTGCGAAAACAATAGGAGTGCATCTGTACGGATGATCATTACGGTGCAGAGAAATGAATGGCATGCGTCACAAAAAATCGCAGAAAAAATCGAACTTCTTGTCACAAATCGACACTGTCAGGAGATGAATATAGTGAGGGCGCATTTTTGGAGGAGGTGGTCATTGGGGCAACATCCGCCGCAGACCCACTGTCATGTATCGTAGAGAGGAGAATATCAAATAAAGCTAAAACGATTCCGAAACAAATTCATTTCGATGCTGCTTACGCTGGCAATGCTTTTGACACTGTTCCCTACCGCAGTCTTTGCCGAGGATACGGCGGCTGACCGACCGGCCAGCGCCGAATTTAAGATCATGGGACTGTACGCTCTCCGGGATAACGGGCGGCGTGTGTCCTTCTTCTCTTATGAGTCAAGAGACAACGCATTCCTGACAAAAGCCAATATGACCTATCCCGACTCCTGGTTCAAGCTGATCTATGTGATCGAGAGATCACAGCCGGTCACGCTGGAACTGTATGAGATGAAGGATGAACCCGCGTATATGGATGAAGATATTGTTTCCATGCCGTATGCGCCGGAGGATGATGCGGATGGACACGGAAAACTCCAGAGCGAGGAGTTCCTTGGCCGCCGACTAGGCGTACTGGTGGGCGTTCCGGTGCAGGAAAATATTGCCCCGCTTCAGGAGGGGGATGACATTTATACGGCGGAGCAGGTGAGCTATTCGCCTATCGATGAAGATGAGTGGCTGAATATCGTCTATCAGACAATCCGCGGGAAGCGTCAGCCGGAAGTGATTGAGGATTTCTACGCTTTTGGCTTTGAGGGCAATCGCCTCGCCGGACTGGACGATGCGGCTGCAACGGTGAGCCTTGATGAGCTCCCTGCCCCGGAAGATATGGCAGAGACAGACGCTCTGCTCCCCTCGGAAAATCTAGATGCTCCAAATCCGGAAGCAAATTTGCCCGCTGACATCAACGATGAAGCAATGGATACGGAAAAATTTCCTGCCAATGAGACATCGGAGGATGGGGCTTCCGAGGAAAGCCTGACAGCGGATACGGAGTCTGCAACGGCGATAGAGGAGTCCTTTGCTCCCTCTGCAAATGCGGAACCATTGGAAGATGATGCGGACACGACACCTGCCGATGCGGATACGGTGGATTCGGAGGCGGTGGAAACGGATAAGGCAGATGTGCCGGTGACAGCAATTGAGGACGAGCCTTCTGCAGAAGAATCTGTTGAAGCTGTTTCGGACGTGGAACCGGAGGTGCAGCCGGAGATCAATGCGGAGATCGACTATCTGCCGGAAAGTTCTGTCCTGCCCAGCGCACACGCTTTCTTCGGCTTGACGGATGCTGCCGAAGAAAGTGAAAACACCATCCAGAATATAGTTCTGTGGGACGGCAGTTATCGGGATGATGGCGGAAACCTCACCCGTATTTCCAGCGGCGGCCGCTATATCATCGTCATGCAGCCCTGCACGCCCCGGACAGCAATCTACAATAGCTTTCTTGGTTTTGATGTGCCGGAGGAAAGTGAGGCTATTGACACCTTTGAGACGATCAACTCCTGGGATGATCTGATCGCAATTCGGGATGAACTTGCCTGCAGCGGCGACCCTGTGGATCTGCTCAGCGGCAGCTTTACATGGAATTACCGCGACCTTGCGCTGTATGGCAAAGATGATCTGGAGTTCATTCGCTACTATGAATCTGTCCATGCAGATGAGAATTACGGGCTTGGCAGCGGCTGGACATCCAACTTCTCCTATGCGCTGGAGTTTGACGGCCGCTCCGTGATTGCCCATTTGCCGAGAGCCGTTACGCTTTATTTCCCAATCGGTTTTGACGGCAGCTTTGACGCCTGCGGTGATTACTCGCTGGTGCAGACAGGCAGCGGTTATGCCATGACGGATAAGGCGGGGACGATCTACCGCTTCGACAATAGCGGCCGTATTCTGAGCATCGTCTATCTTAGTGGGAATACGCTGTCCTTCCAATATGACGGTGACAAGCTCCGGAGCGTGTCCAACGGCGCCGGCAGCTTTACGTTCTCCTACAGCGGTGACAATATCGCTGCGGTGACGGACAGCGTAGGGCGCAGCATCCATCTGTCCTATGACGGCGGCCTCCTGACTGAAGTGGAAAACCCTGATGGAGACAGCCTGCGCTATGCGTATGACGGCAACGGGTATCTCAGTTCTGTTCAGAATCTCAAGGGTGAGATCTATGTAGAGAATGAATATGACGCACAGGGCCGTGTAGTCCATCAGTATGCCGTAAACTTCGGCACCTTTGATTTTACCTACGATTTCGATGGGCGGCACAACACCTGCACCGGCGAGGACGGCTATTTCCATGAGATCTGGTTTGATGAGCAGGGCCGGATCACCAAGTCTACAGATGCCAGCGGCAGCCAGACGGTGACCTATAACGACCTCAATCAAGTCACGAGCCGGACGGATCGTGAAGGCAACCGCACGTCCTATGCCTATGATGCAGTGGGCAACAAATCCAAAATCACTTACGCCGACGGCACTTATGAGAGGTTCGAGTACGACAGCAACCGGATGCCGACCATGATCCGTGACCGCAACGGGAATACGAGCTACTATACCTACGACCATCAGGGCAATATGACTTCCGCTACCGATGGCCGCGGAATGACCCGCTCCTATGTCTATGATGCCGACGGCAATCTCACTTCCGCAGCGGATGCGCTTGGCGCGCAGACGACCTACACCTATGACGCTCAGGGTAACTGCACGTCCATGACAGACCCGCTGGGCAATGTGACCGCCTATGCTTATGATGAGCAGGGCCGCCTGATCACAGTCACCGACGCCATGGGGTCAGTCACTTCCTATGAGTATACCGAGGCCGGCAAACTGGTGAAGGTCATCGGCGCCGATGGCAGCGAGCAGACCTACACGGTGGATGGCAACGGCTTCAACATCAGCGAAAGCGACCGCATGGGCCATGTCACCACCTTTACCCGTGACGCGCAGAACAACGTGACCTCTATCACCGATCCGCTGGGCAATGTGACCCGCTATACCTATGATGACAGCGGAAATCTGACCACAGCAACAGACGCCAACGGAGCGGTCACTCGCTATACCTACGATGCTGATGGCCGTATTGTTTCCATGACCGATGCCCGCGGCAATACCTGGCGCTATGCTTATGATCGGAACGGTCAACTGGTTTCCACCACCGATCCTGTCGGCGGCGTCAGTTCTACCGAGTACAACAGCGTTGGACGTACTGCCTCCGTCAAGGATGCCAACGGCAATACCACCCAATATACCTATGACGGCGTCGGCAACCTTACAAAGATCACCGATGCACTCGGCAAGAGCACCGTCAGCGAATACGATGCCAACGGCAACCTGACCGCCGCTACGGATCGCAACGGCCACACCACCCGCTATGCTTACGACGCGGAGAACCGTTTGATCCGCACGGAAGATGCTGAGGGCAGCACGACCTCCTACACCTATGACGCTAACGGTCAGATGACCAAGACCACCTCTGCCATGGGCGCGGAGACTTCCAGCACTTATGACGCGCTGGGGCGTCAGATATCCTCGGCGGATGCACTGGGCCATGTGACCGGCTACGAATATGATGTGCTGGGCCGCGCCACGAAGATCACCTATGCGGATGGCGGCTTTGTTGCCTACACCTATGATGCCAACGGTCAGGTTTTGACTGCCACCGATGAACTGGGCGGCGTGATCTCCTATGTCTACGATGCCAACGGCAGACTGATTGAGATGACGGATGCCATGGGCGGCAAAACGGCATACGCCTATGACGCTGTCGGCAATGTGACTTCTGTTACCGATGCTCTGGGCGGGAGCACAACCTATCGCTACGACGAAACGGGAAATATGACCTCGGTTACAGACGCCAACGGCAATACGACCGGCTACACCTATGATGCGCTCGGCCGCGCTGTTGCTGTTACGGACGCCAATGGCGGCGTAACCCGCGCGGAATACGATCATAACGGGAACATTGTCAAGGCTGTCGATGCCGAAAGCAATGCCACTACTTATGTTTATGATGCGCTGGACCGTCTTACCAGTTATACCAACGCGGAGGGCTATACCTTCTCCTTCCGGTATGACAACGAGGGAAATACAGTTGCCTCTACTGACGGCAACGGCAATACCACCCGCTATACCTACGATGGACTGAACCGAGCAATCTCCAGCACCAATGCCGAAGGCAATACCGCGTACAATACCTATGACGCAGATGGCCGTATGGTAAAGTCCGTGAATGAAGAGGGTGCGGAAACCGCCTATGCCTATGATGCGGATGGCCGTCTGATCTCCATGACGGATGCCCTGGGTAATGTTACCGGCTTTGAGTACGACAGCAGGGATCGGGTCATCAAGGTCACCGATGCCAAGGGCAATGCGACCACATTCACCTATGATCTGGCAGGCAATGTCAAGAGCGAGACCAATGCCAAGGGCGTTGTGACCAGCTATGCCTACGATGCCAATGGCAATCTCACCTCCATGACGGATGCTGCCGGCACCGTGACCTATGCCTATGACGCCCTGAATTGGGTTACCAGCGTGAAAGACCGCCGCGGCAATACGCAGTTCTTTACCTATGATGCCACAGACCGTATCGTGCAGGTCAAGGACCGCAACGGCAATGCCACCCAGTATGTCTATGACGGCAATGGAAACATTGTAAAGACCATCGATGCGCTGGGCACGGAGTCCGTATTTACCTACAATAAAAATGACCAGCTCATTTCCACCGACCTCCACCGTGTGGATGCCCTCAATGGCGTGGACTCTCACGAGATCACGCTGTATGCAAAGAAAGCAAGCGTTACTAATTCCAATGCCACAAACAATAACTATTTCATGAAGGTTCCAAAATGTTAGCAATATTTCTGCAAAACCGGGCGGGGCTATGAAATCATACGCCCCGCCCATGAAGCGGCCCCAGAAAACCCTGCAATCAAGAGTGTTTTCCGGGGTCAAATGCTCACGGTCTACCCCGGTTTTTCCACATATAGCCGCGCTGCTTCTGCCGCCTTGCAGCACGGGCGCAGGTCGGGGAGCAGTACCGCTGCCGCCCGTCCGGGAGAAAGGCCCTGCCGCACACCGGGCAAGGACGGGTTTCCGTGATACGCTCCACGGTCAGCGACCTTTCCAGCACGGGATCAAGGGGCAGCACCGCCGAACGGAAATAGCAGCAATATGCCCCTGTCCAGCATTTCCCCAGCATATAGCACTCTTTATCTTGTTTCCACAGAAAACATTATGTAAATCGAATCTTTCAACTTGTAGGAAGGTCAGACTACATGATACAATAGCATAAATAATGACTGGGAGTTCGCATTATGTTGCTTTATTTACAGATGCTTGAAACTCCAGAGGAGAAGTCGCTGTTTGAACAGATCTATCTGGAGTACCGTGGCCTCATGTATCATGTGGCCTACGAAATTTTACATAACGATCAGGATGCCGAGGACGCTGTGCATCAGGCTTTCGTAAAAATAGTAGAAAATATTAAAAAAATTGATGATCCGGTGTGTCCAAAAACGCATGGCTATGTCGTTACAATAGTTGAACACCAAGCGATAGATCAGTACAGAAAGCGGCAAAAATACAAAACTGTCGAACTGATCGAAGAAATTCAAGGCACAAATGCTCATTATGAAGGGGACAACGATTTGACAAAATGTATTTTGCAACTGCCTGCCAGGTATCGTGAAATGATTTTGCTACGCTATCATTATGGGTACACTGTCAGGGAAATTGCAAAGATGTTGGAACTGTCGTTGCCGGCCACAATTAAACTGGGTCAACGGGCTAAAACCAAATTGAAAAAACTATGTGAGGAGGCGGGAATCCTGTGATAAGCGATGAAACGCTGAAAAAAGCGACGGCTGAAGCGGATCAGGCAATCAGGGATTCGCTCCCCGCTCCAGCAGAATGTGAACATGAGTTTTCGCCATCGTTTCAACGAAAAATGCGCCGCACCTTTCGCAAAGCAAAATATCCTGTGATCTACAAACTGCCCAAATATGCAGCTTGCTTTGTTCTTGTGGTTGTTCTCGCCAGTAGCACTTGGCTGACTGTTGACGCAGAAGCGCGAGCCGCCTTTTTTGCGTGGGTGCGTGAACAATATGAAACATTCATTGAATATCGCTTTGTTGGAGATACCACACAGAATGATAAGTCAAAGCAATATGAATTAACGCAGTTACCGGACGGATTTTTCGAGACCAACAGAATGGAGTCGAAAGGAAACGCAGTAGTCATATATCAAAACGGGTCCGGAAAAACCATTCAATTTACCTATTCGCAAGGTGATGATTCCATAAGTCTATTTCTCGAAAGTAACACTTCTGATGTTCAAATTGTTCGCATCGGGAATATTGACGCGGAGTTTTACCTTTCAAGCGATCCTGATATATCAAATGGCTTGGTTTGGCAATCAGAAGATAGGAATACGTTTTTTTGTATTACATCCACTTTACCCCAAGAGGTTATGCTTCGATTGGCGGAAAGCGTACAAGCAAAAAAATAAATTTGTTAACAGCTGTCCAAAATGACCCCTTTCATTCGTTTAAGAAGTAAAACAAATGAAAGGGGTCATTTCTTTGAAAAAACGAATTATTCCGCTTGTACTATTGCTCGCCATGCTACTGTCACTTCCAGCATATGCGGCATCTCCCCGTGTGATGACAATTCTACCTGCAATCTCTTTTGATGGCACAACCGCCAACTGTCGTGTTTCTGTTTCTGCTGATAGATCAACTGATCAGATAAGTGCCGTTATCCAACTTTGGAATGGCTCCACACGTATTGCGCGTTGGACTGACTCTGGGACTGGATACCTTCTTTTCTCTAATTCAGCTACTGTTTCAAAAGGCAAAACCTATGAGTTAACCGTTGATGTGAAAATAAATGGTGTCTCAAAGCCACAAGTTTCAATCGAAGGTACTTGCAAATAAATTATAATTACTCCATTTCTTAGTGGACGCGGTATTGCTTTAAGGCTGTAGTGAAATTATGTATTCATAAACCGCATTCATCATAAAAAAGCATGATACAAAAGTAGCTTTATAAAGCCACTTTTGGAATACTGTCGGTGTGGTAGTTTAGCAAGAGGAGGTCAAGATTTATGGCAAAAATTGAAAAGCGTTTTCTCTCCTTTGGTCTGGTGCTTGCTCTTATGGTTGCACTGTCCTCCGTCTGTTTCGCAGAAGAATTCGATTTTTCCAACCTTAAAAAGTCTGTGGACAGTAACAGCTGGAGCTACATCGGCTCGGCCACCAAAGACAGCGCAACAGAAAATGGTGAGTTAAAAATCACCAAAATGTATGACGCTGATGGGAATGAGACGAGCCTGTACTCCCAGGTGTACGCAAAAGCAACCAGCAGCGGAACTTCCACGCTTGTAACCTCGGGCAGTTGGTACGATGTTCCCATTCCCTCCTCTTTTCAGGCAGCTAGCAAAAGTGTTAGCTTGTACTGCAAGGGGCACATCCCTTGGATCGATTGCAAAATCTCCGGTTACTGGAACGTACATTGATTTCACACCTGTTCACCAATAACACATCAAGTATTAAATAACTAAAATTACCACACCGACAGTTATTATTTAGGAGGCAGCCAATGATTTTTTCATCAATCTGCGTACAGATAAATACCATGTTTACCAAAAAAGAGTTTAAGGTCGCAGCAGTGATTGCCTTATTTTATTCATGCTTTGCATTTGCTTTTACATTGACAGAGTTTTCTGGAATAGATATATCAAAAATAAAAGATGCTAACCAACTCGTCTGTTTTTCACAGTCAAATAGGCTTTGGTTTTTCTTTTCTTTACTTTATCCGTTTTTGTTGGTCTTACCTTTTTCGACTTCATATATTGATGACTACAAGAACCAACTTCTTCCTGTATATATAAGCCGTACTTCACGAACTATTTACTATGTATCAAAACTAGTTGCCAGTTTTTTTGGCACTTTCCTTATTATTGCCGTTCCATTTTTCATTAACCTCATTCTTTGCAATGTTTTTTTACCTCATAATCAAAATACATGGCTTGGTGAATACCAGATGGGAAATTATTTCCGTCAACTCTTAGGAACAAATATATTGTATCAGACTTCATATACCAAAATGCCTTTTTTAAAAATTTTTCTTTATAGTCCATTTTTATACAATTTTATCTATCTGCTTATTTTCGCTGCATTTTCTGGATTACTTGCATCCTTCACTCTTAGTCTGTCTTTCCTATATAAAAAAAGTAAACTTTTTTTGTTCATACCCGTGTTTGCAACCTTACAGCTGTTTAGAGTATATGATTCCGATCTATTTTCTCGTTCAATAGAAGGCGGTCAAACATATGTTAATTTCGACATATTGGACTATGTTGTTCCAACGCTTCTTAAAGGCCAGGACTATGCGTTCTTTGCCAAACTTGTTTTTATAATTTTTTTAGCAATTGTTACTTTATGTATATATGGGATTAAAAGTGATTTAAAAAGTCTCCAATAAAAGCATACAATCTATTATGTGTTGTCTGAGTGGAGGAATCTTGAATGAGAAAAAAGAATGTTTTCATTTGCGCAAAAAAAATATTACTTATAATTCCATACATATTTTTTATGTCGCTTTCAGACATTTTTTTGTCGTCTCCACAAGATCAACCTCTCGCAGAAATTCTATGGTACGACATTTTTGGGCGTCTTTCTTCAGGTAATGTTCAAACACTTGTTATGTCCATTGAAAGCCTCGGGGTTTTTTTTCTATTTACTATACTCTTCGGAAACCACATATCAGTTTTCTTCGATTCAATAGGAACATTTATCTTCAGTCGTCTCCCAAGCCGTAGAATTTGGATTTCAAAAAAAGTTATTGGTCTAAGTATTATTTCGATATTCTACACAATTCTTTACCTATCTCTAAAATTCTCTATCTCTTCTAGACGAGTTATTGTATGGCAGATGGACCGTCAGACTTTATTTACACTAGTTACTCTATTTGCAATGTTATTTCCTATGTTTGCTACAGTATGTTTATTAGCCAACTGGATTTCTATTAAGCATGGTTTACCTATTGGCATTATAGGCGTGTTTGTGCTCATATTGGCTTTGGAACTCATTGCTATTCTTAATTTTGATAGTTCGATGAATATGATTTTAAATCCTCTTTGCTTTAATATCGATATAATCCAATCTGTTGAAATAGCTTTGGCAAAAATATTGTCTGAACTAGTTTATCTTGCTATTTTGTCAATTGGAATCACATTATATATATGCCGCACAGATATTTTCTAACATTTGTGGGAGGTGCAAAGGTGAAACAACTTTTATATGCTGAAAGTGTCTCTAAAAAAATAGGTTCTAAACAAATATTGCAAAATATATCCTTGAATTTGTCTGGAGGAAATGTATACGGTTTTGTTGGCGAGAATGGTTCCGGAAAAACTATGCTTTTTCGTATTTTAAGTGGACTAGTAAAACCAACTACTGGAAAAGTTTGTTTAAACAGAACTGATATCCACAAAGGCCGCTGTTCAGAGAGAATTGGTGTAATTATAGAAAATTCATGTATGTGGCCTGAATTAACCGGATGGGAAAACCTCCTATTTTTAGGTTCGCTCAATAAGCGAATTTCAAAAGCTGACATTAGAACCACATTGGAGAGGGTCGGACTTGATCCAACCAATCCTCTTCCTATCAAAAAGTATTCACTTGGTATGAGGCAACGTCTCATTGTTGCTCAGGCTATTATGGAGAAGCCAAATTTTCTTTTTTTGGACGAACCCACAAATGCCATTGATAAAGAGGGTGTATTCCTTATACGCGACATCATTGCTGAGGAAGCAAATCGGGGTGCTGTTGTTTTGTTGGCCAGTCATATAAGTCAGGATATTTCTACGCTATGCACAGAAATCTACCACATGAAACACGGTAGGATTGAGGAATAGGGGGGAAACAAATGAGAAAAAAGCATCATATTTTTTTTATTGCTAACATCTCCCTCCTTTTGATTGCTATTATACTTGGTCTCGTCTTTCAAGGCAGCATTTCTGATTGCGGAATTTCTCACCTGTCAAATATAAAAGATGTCGAAGATTCACATATAGTATTAAATTATGCGTGGAATGAAAATGATGAAGGGGGGTTGACCCTTACATCTTTCGGATCAGATGTGGATCTATATGGTGTGGCTTCTGCAGAAATTATTGCAGTTGTTGCTCCAACTGGAAACATAATTCAAACCGAGGGAAGCATCGGTCAAGAATTCACTGTGAAGGAAATTATCAAAGGCGATGCTTCTCTTTCAGTAGGTAATACAGCATATGTTTATCAATATTTTGGATTTCAAGAGGTCGATGGACATATCGAATTCATGAATACATTAAATTTGATGAATCCTGAAAATGACTATCTAATTTTTATGGACAGCTCTCCGCTAAATGCATATCAAAATGAGCCCGCATTCATTTTAAAATCAGAGTTTTTTGGTTATATCAAAACGGATCATACCGACACATTAACACTTGAAGGGAATTATAGGGACTATAATTTTTCTGATTTAGCTAATTACGAATTTTTCTCTACATCTGAGTCTGTAACAAAAACATTAAATTATATTAGAAGCGAATTGTTAAAAAAATTCACATAAAGGAAATGCACTATGATAACGGTTTGCCCGTTTATATCATGAACGGGTAAACCGTTGAATAGAAAAGGCTGCGATAGAAGCAAGAATTTGTGAGAGCGACATTCAGGAGAGGTGGTGAAGAGAGTAGGGCTGCGGCTGGCGAGCTGTAGCGGATTGTAGGAAGGCTCGTCTGGGCGAGGGTAAATAGTAATTAGGCCCAGAGAGTCTTGGCTGACAGATCTGTCGGTCGGGGGGTTAGCAATTTGCTAATTAGAAGCCGATTCAGGTACGATACACCTGTGTGATGCGTGGGCTTGCCGCAGTAAGGATGTAGTTCAATTAGAAGATCTCACAGCGTCTATCTGCCTTGACTATGTAAAGTGTTCAAAACCAGAACGACAAAGGTGGCTCCTTTGCGAACTCAGGAAAATCTGCCGCTACCTTGAGCGGAATGACCATTGGTAGCATTGTCGGGCGTTTTGTGCGCAAACTTAATGACATTGCTCATGGGGAGAGCATATCACAAGCGTTGAGCCTGACGGGGGTGGCTTCGTCCCAGACCTTTGCTTTTAATCCTGCTCGAACATTTTCAGAGAGTTCAGGATCGAGGCCACACCATCCTGCCCGCCAAACCATTGTTCCAATTCCGCTCCATCTGCGGGCGACACGGGTTCAGGTGCAGCGGAGATAGCCGCATCCTGCTGTGCGGGGGCAGCCTTCGGCTCGGGCTGCTTTTTCAAATGGCTCTGGTTCTTTGTCAGGATGGCAAGGATCATCTCCTCCAGCGCCGCCTGATTTGGAACCGGAACAGACACCTCCGGCGTCTCCTTGCAGTTGATATAGTGCAGGACAGCGCTGACAAGAAACTGCGCTTTGCTGCGGCCTTGCCGGTTGAGCAGGTCGATCACCGCTTTATGCTGTGGGTCACAGATGTTGAAGCGGATCGTGAATTTCCCGGGGTCCTTCTTGTCGGTCATAGCACTCACCGCCCGCTGTGCTGAAGCCGGTAAAGATACTCATACCCCTTGGCATTGGCATTGATGTCCTCCACAAAAATCGCCTGCCCGATTTTTCCGGACGCTTCGATCTGCCGGTGCAGCAGAGTAGCGCCCCCGCCCAGGAAGATCACTTTGCCGGACTTGAGTTCCAGCATCCGCTCCCGCAGGCCGCTGAGCAGGTCGTTGATAAATTCCTGTGCCTCCCGTTCTGCCAGAGCGATGACCTCCGGCGCCGCGTCCTGATCCTCGCTGCGCAGGATCCGGTCGATCTCGCTTTCCTCCAGCAGAATGTCCAGCTCGGCATTTGCTTTTGCGCAGATGCGGTTATAGAGCAGGATCACACCGTTTTCCAGAGAATCACAGGCTGCCATGTCTGGCACACCGTTCCGCAAACGCACATAATCCGCCGTAAAGCCGCCGATATCGACCACCAGCGCTCTGGGGAATGAGGCGAGGTTTTTTACCGTGGCCGCAGCGGCGGAAAAGGACTGCGGGAAACAGGCTGTGTTTTCAATGAAAATGGCATAGGGCTTTCCCTTAAACTGAAAGGCAACCGCACCCCGCCCATTGAAATAGTTGATAAACCGCTTTGCCTGTACGCCAAAATGCGCGGGAGGAAGGCCGACCGCCAGCTGCACGCGCATGAGGCTGCCGCTGTACTGTCCCATCGCTTCGATCTCATGCGCGATGGCAAAAAGCGTCAGAATGAAGAAGCGTTCATCCTCTGTCTTATCTCTGCGGTAGGGGATCCGCTGGTCGGTCAATGTGTAATACTTCCCCCGATAGGCCAATGCGTCCGTTCCGAAGCCGGGTGTGTCGCTCTGGATAAGCCCGGAGGTAAACGGCGGCGTATGGACGGTTTTGATTTGTTTGTTCCCGTGATCGACAGCAATTAACATAGCTATGTACCTCCTATACTTCTCTTATACGGATGTAATACGCATAAGAGCAACAAAAATCGGATCGTTCCGGAAAAAATATGCCTGTACACAAAGAAAAAGCCGGAGGCCGCGATGCGGCTCCCGGCTTTCTGCGTCTGAACAACTGGGTTATTTTGCAAAGAAATATGTGTAGAGGTTATAGTCCCGCTCCCGTGTGATCAAGCGGAGCCAGATATGAAAATGCGCCGTTTCCGCGTACAGATTAAATTCCGTGGGCTCATTTGTCGGCTGGGCATACAGCCGGCACATCCGCTCCATTGCCCATAGGGTCTTGAATTCCGGCAGGGCGAGAAGCTGCGACTGGAAGGCATCGATCTCCTGCCCAAGCTCCGGAGCTGGGCGTATTTCTTCATCCGGGAACCATGTTGTCCACCATCGCCACCCGTCATAGTCAGAGCGGGAATAGGCAACCAGCGAAGCAGGATACCGGGCGCTGCTCAACGGCAGCGTCTTCCGCGCTCCGGAGAAGATCTCCATGAACGCACAGGCAGGCGTCAGCTTGACTGCCTGCGGGTCCTTATGCTCCGCAAAACGGTGCTGCTTCACGGCGTACCACTCGCTTATGGGGAGTACCTTCCCCGCGGCATCCCGCAGGGCCTCATCCATGCCGCACGCAGGGCAGACATAGACATTCAGCGCACGGCTCAGAGCGCTTTCGGCAAGAGATTTCCGCATGGGGCCGCCGCAGCGCATACAGGGCATGGCGCCGGGCGTGTGCTTGTTCTTTGCCCATTCGTTTTCCAAATCAGCTTTTGGATAGAGCTCAATATGAAACTTGTCCATTTTTTGTTCCTTTCCTGAAAATCAGGCGATCTTCTGTTCGCCCCAGTGGATACGCAGGTGTCCCTCGTCATCCGTTTCACGGGTCATCAACGTGGAGAGCAGGTCATAATCCACACCGAATTTGGCATAGATCTCGTCCATATCCGCATCCTGCCCCTTCATAAACATGGCGAGCTTTTCCTTTGCCAGCACCATCTGCATGAGGTTGGATTCAAGACTTCCAATGTAGATGGGGAAATACAGATCCTTTTTCTCCGTGGAGGTGTAGCGGACAAAGCGCATATAAAACTGGCTCATGCCGGCGTTGTTGTAGTGCATCTCCGGAATGATGATCTTGTTGACAAACTCGAAGTTGACGCTGGAGGGAAGGCTCTGCTGCGTGCAGAGCAGGATGCCGTTCCGACTGTCCCGCAATACCTCCCGCAGAGCGCGCCGCTTGGCGAAGGTGACGGTGGAACCCGTCACCACAAAGAGAGGCCGCTCCGGAAGGTATTCACGGATCGCCGCGGCGTAACGGTCCAACACCGTTGTATGCCGCACGCCGATGGCTACAACTTCTTCCGGCCATCTGGCAAGGGCTTCCACAACAGCCATCTCCTTGAGCGGCGTCTCGCCCTCGTATTCCTTCATGCAGTCCGGAGCGGCACTGATGCGCAGAAGCAGTGTGATCTGCTGAATGAGCCGCATCAGCGCGTCCTTCCGGCTGTTTCCGGTCGAGCTGTAATATTCGCGCTGGATGCGGTAAAACTCCTTCAGCACGATATTGTAGACCTCCCGCTCCTCCGGGAGAAACGGAATCGGCATCTGATGGATACGGCGGATGTCCTTTCCCGTGACCTCTTCAAAGGTGCGGGTGATGACCGTCTTTCCCAACAAGCGATCCAGCTCGTCGGCGTTGTAGATGTCCTGATTTCGCTGCCCCACGCCAAAGACGGTGATCTTCTCCGGCAGATGGGAGTTGGCAAACAGGCGGTATCCCTTTTTATAAGCTGGAATCGGCATCCCATAATAGGGGTTTTCCTTGTGCTCCATATATTCAGACCGCTTATCGTAGCTGTAAAGCGTTCGACACCATGAGATCATATTGATGGAATTGTTGTAGAGCAGCTCCAACTGCGGGGCAAATTCGGAGATGTTGTTCCGCGTGCTGGTGCCGGTAGTCAGGAGCTTATATTTGCAGCGGCGAAAGCAGGACAGCACGGAAAGCGTCTGCTTGGAGCTGGGGTTGGAGATGTTGTCGCTCTCATCAAAAATAAACTGGATCTTATAGCCAAGCTGCTTGATATAGCGTCCGATCCGCTTTTTGTACTGGCTGACCTTGTTCAGCGTCAGGATCACAAAATCGCCCGGTCGGATGCGCTGCAGATCAGCCAGACGCTCCACAAACACATAGGAAAAACCCGCGCCCTTCAAAATCACATCCCAGTTGTTTCGGATGGAGATGGCGCTGGAAATGACCCATATACTGTGGACAGCTCCCATTTCCACGCGGTGCTTCCCCGTGAAAATGGCGGCGGGTGTTTTGCCGCTGCCCTGTTCCCATTGCAGGAAGGCATACCGCTTTTGGAGCGTCAGGTTGACATCGTGGCTCTGGAGCGGATTCAGATGGATGTAAGCATGATTCTGGGCGTCCCAATATTGAAAGCGACCGATCCAGTCAGCATGCTGCGCGTTTTCGGTCATCTCGGAAAAGGGCTGCTCCTGATTGTCATACTCCCGGCGTTTCCGGCGCAGCAGCCGCTCATAGCCGGGAAACCGTTCCGGCTCATCGTTCAGCACCGCCTGATAGATCGGCACCGGCGCACGCATCTCGTCCGTCAGGAGCTTTGCCATCTTCCGGCTGTATGCCTTGTAGACAAAGCTGTATTTCTGCTTGACCAGACGAATTTCGTCCCGCTCCGGCTTGGCGTTTTGGCGGCATAGCGCCTGCTTCAGATACGCCAGCACCTTTGCTTCGGTAAGCTGCACGCGCTGCCACTCCTCATATGGCATATCCGCCGGCTGCCGCTGGGTATAAAAGCGGTGAACGTAGGCAAAGCAGGCGTCGTATTTTTCCCGCGTGACCGGATGGCTTCGGATCTGATACAGATACTTCTTCACCTGATAGAGAAAAGTGCTCTTGGTGGTTTTGAGCTGTGCCAGTTCCAGAAAGACTTTGTTCCGATTGCCTGCCAGATCCGCCTTTGCGACCATGACAAACTTCTCGTAAAGCGCGGGCGCTGCCATGACCGGATGCCCGGAGGGAATATAGATATCCGAGCAGTCCGTCGAGTACCGTTTGGGTGCCCAGTCCGCTGCGGTGCTTTTCTTCTGCCAGAATTGCAGCTTGGTCGGAAAGCCGTCCACGCCGCTGTCTGAAAAGGCGTGCTCCGGCAGCATCACCTGCCCTAAGAAGCTGAATCGGCTCTCCATCATGCGGATGGCGCCTTTATCGGAGAAGCTGTCAGCAAGAAAGGACGCCGGCACAATGACTGCCAGAATACCGAGGGGCTTGAGCAGCTTTGCCGCCTTCAGGCAGTAATACTGATGGGAAACCATAACGGTGGCGTCCGGCATGATCCAGCGCAGGTGAAAGGGCGGATTGCCCAGGACAAAATCAAAATGCGTTTGGGGCTCATAGTCCCGAATGTCACCCTGTACGATGTGTGCCTGCGGGTAGAGCTTTCGGGCAACGGCGCAGGCATTGGGATCGACCTCACAGCCGTAGGCGTTGCGTTCATTCGGCAGGAAATTGAAGAAATTTCCCATGCCGCAGGTGAGATCCGCTACCAGATCTGTGTCGGAGAGGCGCAGGGCCGAAACGATCATTTCGCAGAGGGGCGGCGGTGTGAAAAACTGGCCGTTTTCCAGCTCCTTTTTCGCCGCGCTGAATGCGTTGTAGTTTTCATAGTCGCTGCGCCGCAGCCCATGCAGGCCGCCATCTCCGGTATAGCGATTGAAAATGTCCTCGTCGGTCACACCGGCCTGCTCACAGGCTTCGCTTTGCAGCAGCCGGATGATCTGTTCATTCAGCTCTCTGCGCTCCTGCTCCGTCCGCCTTTTCGGGTAATATTCGTATTTCATGTTCAAAATCACATCCTTTTTGTAAATGGGGGGAGGACGCCGAAAACCGGCATCCTCCCCTTGAAATGTATAGAAAGCAGGTCAATACAGCGTATGAAACGCCGCAATGATCCGCAGCCGTACCTCCGGGGTGCGGTCTGCGCTGGTAACATAGTGCCAGCCTTTCTCTGTGGTGTAAGCGTCGATTTCCTCGACGCGGCCGCTGTCCAGACGGAGCCGCATATAGATATGGGGCCCATTTGTCTGTTCAGTCAGTTTGACTGCCATCGCTGAAATGCTCCTCCTCTGTCAGTAGTGTTAATTGTTCATTCGTTGACGGAGCCGGGAAACGCTGCTTATTCAGCCGCCGCTCCTTCTGCTCCTTGCGCCGCTGCCGGGACTCCCGCTTTTTGGCAGCCTGCTCCTTCTTGAGATCGACCGCATGAACGACCTCCAAGCCGTCCGCCACATCCCGCAGGTCTTGCAGCAGGTCTCTCTGTTCACTTTTGGCAATGCGGATATTCTCCACATCATAGTGAAATTCAAAGTAATCATACTCCCCGTACTGGCGGTGCATTTTGCTGAAAAATGTCTGTCGCCGATCCTCTGGTGTCAGGTGCGGAGAGTCGATCGCAGAGCTGCTCCAAAGCGGGTTGAAGTGCGCCTTTTTCGTTTCCAGCCAGATCTCCGCGTCCGTTTGAGCCACAGGATGGGGAAACACACGCTCGCCCTTTGTCACCTGTACTTTCTTTTCCTCCAGAAAGCCAATGCGGGTGATCCATGTGCGGCGTACATCATAAAAGATATTGGCGCGGCTCAGGTCCCGCTTCTGCTTGCGAATGACGCAGACAGGATTCTGGCAGCGGCAGCGAATACACTGCTCCACATCGTATTGGACTTCGACATGGCCGCCATCATAGCCATTACCGCCAACCACGCAGGCGCAGTAGGCTCCGCCGGTAATCTCCATGTACTGCCGGTGCTGTCTCTCACTTCTCTCCGATTCCACCCTCTCGGCGCTTTGCTCGTAGGAATATCGCTTACCAGTGGTGTGGCAGGGGCAGAGAGGGACAGGAAAGCCGCTGATGCTGTGTGGACAGTCCTTGCGTTCATAGGGACAGCGCAGCAGTGGATTGTCATTTTCCGGGCAGTAATCGATGCCTTGGAACGAGGCGTCGCTGCAGGCAAGGCCACGCCCGAGAGAGCTTTCCCCCGCGACCAGAAGACCGCACGGTGTTTCCCATATAAACTTCAATAGAGCCTCAAAGAGATAGCCGAAATTCTGCCAGTCACTCCAGTACACGAAGGAGGGGTGATCCTCCCGCGTATAGCCTGCGGCGTAGAGATCCCGGGTCAGTTGATTCTGTTCCATGCTCATATCCCCGGACACGGAACCAGCCCAAAGTGGTTTTCCATCACATAGCGCAGATTTTCCACCGTGACCTGATACTCTTCTGAGATACAGCCCTCGCATACGATCTGCCGATAGCCCAGTGCACGGCTGCATCGCTTATCCCATGAGTTGACATCACCGCCGCAGACAGGGCAGGCGATGTCCGGATACCATGCCAGTTTCCCGGCGTCTGAATAGGTGGGTTTCATATCATCCTCCTAAAACGAAAAAGGACGCACAGACTTTTTACAAGTCTGTACGTCCTTCGCAATATGCTGCCATGCGGCAGCGATTCTTTTCTTTACGGATCAGGTGACCCAAATGTTTGAAAGAATGGCTTCCCTCCAAACGAGGCTGAGTTCTCAGGGCAAGGAGCCCTGCACTATGGCGTGATCCAAGCAGGATAGAACCTGTTCCGCCGTCAGATATTGCACACCGCGCTTCCGGTCATTCCGAGCCGCCAGCAATTTGGCGGAAAGGGCCTGTTCGGGAGGCAGAGAGCGTAGTTCCTGTGCGGGCAGGATCGCATTTTCTTCTTTCACCATGCTACCATATCCTCGATCCACTTTTTGAAGTGCGGACATTGCGCCATGATCGCACCGAGCCCCATCGCCTCAGAAAGCTGTGTCCCGTTCTTAACCTTCGCATAGCCGGGAATCAATGCCTCCAATCTCTTCGAAGGGGCAGTTTCCAGTGAATTATTGATATGCTCCGGCGTCTCAAAATCGTTTCGGATCCGCTGAATTTCACCAACAATCCCATCATTGGCAATCAAATGGAACGTATTCGGCTCAGAGAACAGGATGCCTTCAAATTCATGAAGCATGAAATGGAATCTGCAGTTGCGCTCACCGATATCTTCATTGATGATGGATTCAATTTTCCCAATTCTCTCAAAGATGTCTGGTGTGGCATCGGAGATACCGGGCGTGTCGCTGGGCATCGCGTAATAGTCAAACATGGTCGTTACATACTCATGCGGATGACTCTTACAGAGGATCATGAGCTCGTTTTTGACTTTTGCATAACGGCTTACACCGCCGCGATACTTTCTGTTGGCATCCCGTCTCGTCTCGCAAACGATGGGGCAGACATAAATGCCCATGCCGAGAAAATAAGGGTACAGCACCGCATTGATGAACGACTCCTCTGTGGGGCCTTCGCAATAAATGTAGATTGTTTTCATTTTGAGAGTCTACCTCCCAAAACATTTTTCTTCCAAAGGTCACCCAGCGTGTAGTCACCATCCAGCCACAGCTTGAGCTGCTCCGGATCTAACCGCCTGAACTCAGAACCGGTATCACTCCGGTCAACGACAATGACATCTTCCACATCGAACTCGTTCAGCAACTCTACAGATTGCGTGGATATAATGATCTGTTTTTCATTGGAAAGCTGCCGCACGATCTCAGAGAAAATCGTGATTGCATAGGGATGCAGGCCGAGCTCCGGCTCATCAACGATGATGGTAGCTGGCTGCAGTTCATGGGGCTGCAGCAAAAGTGTTGTCAGACAGATAAAGCGAAGAGTACCATCCGAAAGCTGAGAAGCATTGAAAATATCTTCGCAGCCGGTCTGGCACCACCGCAGAACGATCTGCTCTTCATTACCCTCCTGGGGTTCCAAAACAAAGTCATCGAAATAAGGCGCAACCAGACGGATCGTTTCCACAATTTCATCGTAGTTCTGCTTGAAAAAGTTTTTTAACCGGTAAAGGAATGCGGCAAGGTTTGCCGCATCGTACAGCAGCATTTTATTATTGGAAATGTTATGCTCCTGCTTGACTCTGGCGCCCTTACCCGTGTCATGGAAATGATACACCCTCCAATTCTGCTTGCGCAGGGTTGGGACAACGTAATCGTCAATTCCGTTATGGGCGCCGTTTTCCCACTGGGATTCACTATGCCCGCGTCCAATGTTGCTTTCATTGTCCCAACCACCATGATAACCGAAGTATTCCTTTTGAAAGATCAACCGGTTATCATCGGTAGGCACCAGAACGAAGCCATAAGAGTTCTGCCCAAAAAACACCTCAAAGTCAATCTCCTCGGTCACTTTCCGGCCATTATATAAAAGAGAACTCAAGCCGCTCTGTCCCACAGACACCTGAAGATTTTTAGACAGAATACTCTGGAGAAAGGAAAAGGCCGAAATAAAGTTGCTCTTTCCCGCTCCGTTAGAACCAATGAGCACATTGATTTTCCCGAAAGAAATATCACAGTTTTTGATGGATTTGAAGCCGCGAATCGTCATGCGGCTCAACTGGTCTCCCTGTAATGGCATACTAAACCTCCCAAAACAAGAAACAATTTGCTTAATTATATCAATTTCTCGTGTTCCTGTCTACCATGAAAGAGCCATATAAGGTATACGGTTTTTTCTGCCTCACAGGCCGTATTTATCCCGCAGCATACGCAGCCCTTCCATGGCATCGGACACCATTCCCGTTTGAATGTCGGTTTCCGCTTCTGCAAGCTTTGTATAGACATCTTCCATAGGCAGCTTTTCCGCATTGGCCTTCGCCGGTTTTCCGAAGTCACGATCTGCGATAACATGTGGCATAGATATCGGCTCCTTTCACGAAGCTACTGTACCATAATTATCACGCATCCGCAAACCCTTTATTGGCGGTCAGGAGTAAAGAATTACGCCGAAGGCTCCAGCCGGCGGCGCATATCGAACTCCTGTCCATCCGCATAGCCCATGGCTGCGTATTGATGGTTCATACTGCTTGTGGACGAGATCTTATAACTGCTCCGCTTCATTTTGGAAACGGCATCCTCGACCGCCTGCGGCACGACCATGACCAATTCCCATTCATGGTGTTCTGCCTCCTGCTTTTGAAAAGCGGCAGACAGCCCGCGGCAGAAGCCCCAGCCATAGGAATTGCACATCTCCCGAAGCGTCTTTGCGGAATATTCCTTTTGGGTACGGATCTGTCTGCATCGGCTTGAGATGCAATCATAGGCGTAGAGAAACGCCAGCTTACAGAGCTTGAAGTCGTCCTCCATGCCGATAAACCCGATCTCCGAAACCTTGCTGCCGTGTGCATGGCTCCGATATGGCCTGCAGCAGTAATGCGCGGCAATGAGCGTGGAGAGGTAAACCGTCCACGGCGAAGAGAGCTTCGTGCAGGTGACGCCCACACACTCCTGAATCACCTTCTTGTTCTCCTGCGGCTCAATATCCTCCGGCATGAGCTTATGCTCCGCCATCAGACGCCGGGCCTGCAGCAGCGCGGCTTTGGCTTCCTCCTCGTAGGGGCTTTCCGCCAACGCAAGGAGCTTGGCGATCTTTTCCGTAATCTTTGACATAACAACCACCTCAATAAGAATCTGCGCCTGCCTGATGTTCCGCCCAGTCATAGAGCAGAAGATCGTGGCGCGATGAAGATGAAATGATGCCGGCAGGCCGGATACAGTAATTTGTAAACTGGAATCCGGTCGGCTTGTGCGTATAAAGAACAGCAATCAGTTCATAGGACCGCCCCATCCACTCGCTGGTGTCGATGACCTGCACGGTCTCCTTGCCGAAGTTGAGAGCATAGATCCAGTTATCCTGACAGGCACCATGGAGGGAATATTGCTCACCACCGGGCAAGGATAACAGTTTTTCTTTCATCTGCTCATAGCCTTTCAGATTTGGCAGCTTTTTAGAGCAGCGGATCGCTTCTCTCCGTTCAAACTCAAAAAACGGGACAAAGGGGATCTTTCCCTCAAAGTCACCGTTTCCGTCTCTTGCACAAAGCCTCCCTTGATAGACCACCTCAAAGATCGTTTGCGAGCTGATACGGCAGTCACTTTCAAAGATCGAGGGGCTGGCGGAATACCATGTTGCGACTTCGCCGGTGTAGTTTTCAAAAATGCGGTTATAGTAGCGCGTCGGTTTCTCAACTGTGGCAAACACATCTTTGCAAAAGCCGCGATCCTCCATCAGAAAAGTTACTTGGATTACCGCAGATCGCCCGCCTATGATGTTATCCATATTCGTTTCGTTCCTTTCTATGGCGAGATGTCTCACCAGTTTTGGATGACCTCCGGGAGCTTATCATACTGCCCGGTGGCCAGCAGGCCGCATTCATAGTGGAAATTGATGTAGGTGAGATGGTATTCGATCTTTTCCATCATCTTCTTATCGCCTATTTCCCGTGCGTGCTGGTGCTCTATGAAATACTGCTTCATTTGCTCCAGCGTAATGCCATAGCTGTCTTTTCGGATCTTCGCTAAGATCCGCGCTTCCTCTTGTGCTGTTAACATTTCTTTCTCCTTTACATCGTTGCCGCCCGGCTCAGGAGGGAATCGTCCACTCCCTTGCAGGGGGTTCCATGCGTACTTTGAATAGCGAATGCTGGTATCTTTTGCACTTCCTTCCGCATGGCGAGGACGGCCTTCCGCACATTGGGATTGGTCATCTGATCTATGTCCATTGCCTCGGCGACCTCACGGACGACAAGCGCCCGAATGGTATCGGTCAGCCCGTGCAGCGCGTTGACGCCGCTAATGCAGAGGAACAGATTACCCCTTGCACGGAAACTGGTTATCCCGCCATGCGTCTGGCTCTGCGTTCGGCGTGCTTCTGCTTGAGCCGCGTATAGTCCCCTTCGTAACGCTGGCAGCCGACTTTGTTCAGGCGGCACAGCACGGCGGAGTGGAACTGAAAAACGGAGACAGTCCTGCGGTTTACTCCGGCAAAAACATCGGCATCGTAACGCTTATAGTCCACGATGTAGCCCAGATCATTTTTCTCCATATAGTCCATGAAGGCGGTGCTGTCCACCTCCAGCATCCCGTCACAGAGAAATGCCTGATAACGGGGCAGAGGCTGACCGAGGTTTTGCGTCATGGTGATGCGCTCTCCGGCGTTGACCGGAAGAAGCTGCACCTTGATCGCCGGGGTATTCGGGTAGCATTCCACCTTAATGCGGTAGGTGTTGCCTTTATAGGTGCCGGATAAAATATCATTCATATTGGTTCACTTCCTTATCATCATTCTGACCGGGTGAAGAAGGCTTGTTGGCTTTTGCCTGCGCCTGCTCAAAGCCGCGCTTGACAGCAAGAACCATAGCATCCTCTCCCACGTCATCGTTGCGGGGCTTTTTCCCCCGCAGTTTTTGACACTTCCTCACGGCAGCATCGTAATCATAGCCGATGCCGCATTGAAGCTTGTCCGCGATCTGGCGGAGCTTTTCTGCCTGATATTCATAGGTTGCCCGGTGAAAGCCAGCGAGCTCCCACTCGTCGCACACCAGTTCCAACAGCTTTGCGTAGTCCCGCAGAGCGTTGACGATTTTTACGACATCGCCGTAACAGGTTTTCACCTCATGGGTGCCGCTGAGATCAAATACATGCAGCAGCACCTCGCCGGAAAGGCACCGCTCCAGATCAATGGATGCGGACAACTGCGGCTCATAGGTCGCAGCTGGCAGCTCCAGCGGCTGCTTGGCAGGCTCATTCATCTTCTGCGCACCACTTTCCGGTGTTGATGGGTGATTTGCTGTAAGAACGGACACTCCTGGGGAATGGTATGGGGGACGCTCTGCCAGTTGTCCAACACCAGTTCATGGGAGATCTCGCAGATGCTGTCGCCCTCTCCGATATAGAGGCATTCTGAGCAGGTGTCCGGATTGCAGTATTTCATGTTGGTAAATGCTCCTTTCAAATCATTATGCGGATTTTTGGCCGTACCGCATCAGCGGCACGCTTCTCCATTTAACACAGGCAGCCTGCACCGTTCCGGGAAGGCGCAGAACACGCCATCGCGTCATATCCGGCTGACCTTGACGCACGCGCTCAAGCGGAGCTTTCGTTTCACAGATCGCGCAGCGTATCCAGATGTGATTCCGGCTTGCGGCACGAAACTCCAACGCATACATTTTTCGACCTCCTGTTCCTTGGATAAAGTGAAAAGGCACAGCACCACAACGGTGCTGTGCCTTTCCAAAATAGTGCTTACCATAGAAACAAAATGTTCTATGAAAAGCGGCGGTCTTTCGTCTGCAATCATTCAGCCTTTGCTCGATGCGGCAAGACGCATGATCTGCTCTGCGGAAGATTCGATTACCTTTTGGTATTCCTGAATTTCCGCGTCACTGAAGCCGACAATATCCTCCCAGCGGCAGCCGGGAAGAAAACATGCTGCATGATGGAAACCATCATACTCGTCAGGCTTTTCAACATAAATTTTTACTCCCCCACCATCAAGCAAATGAGAGTATACGATCTCAGTATGGTCGTTCATGGTGAGAAATGGGTACATCATAAGCTCCATAGCCTCCTGTCCAGATGTTGATCCTCTTGCTTAGAGTACCAATTATCCGGCAAAGATGCAACCAGTATTCACCGTTTTTACGCCGCCTGCTCCACGACCGACACCGGCACATCAGCCGCGACCGGCGAGGAGGGAGCCAGCAGGCAGTAATGGGAGTTCATCGTCTCAAAACGGATCTGCTGCGGCGTCACGCCATGAATGGCGATTACCTTAGAGGTGTGAAGATACCGCCCCTCTTCAAAGATGAGGGCGCGGCTGCCGACCTCCAGCGGATACATCAGGGTTCCGTGAACGATACGGATATTTTTCATGGGTCACAACTCCTTCTGTTTGGTTTCTTTCTGCGCAAAATAGGCGCGGTACAACGCTTTCAACCGATGCCGCACCCGCTTGACGCTCATGCCTTCCCTCCGCGCGGTTTCCGCCAGACTGCAGCCGTGCAGACGGTGGCGGATCAAAAGAGCTTGCTCTTTATCCGCGAGGAGAAACAGGTCGTGCAGCAGCAATCTTGCCCGAAGTGCATCAAAGGCGTCGTCAGGCGGCGGATGCGCAGCCTGATAGGAAAACTCATGGCTTTGCCGCCGCTGCTCCTGACGCCGGAAGGTATTCAGGCTGCTGTTCATGGAGCGCCACGCGATCGTGGAGAAGCGGTATCTGTGCAAACTCTTTTCGGTAAAATAGCGTTGGACAGCGTGAAGATAGCCGATTGCCGCAATATCGTAATACTCCCGGATCTCCAGCTTCTTTTCCAGAAGAAATCCATAGATCAGGGCGTGGTACTGAGCGGCAAAGCGGCGCTGCACTTCGGTCAGAGGGACGGGAACAGGAGCCTCCGGCGGAGGCCCTGTTTCCCGTTTTTCTTCCTCAATGCGGGGGATCGTATCAGGCGGGAAGTTCTTCCCGTTCTCCATCAATGACCGCCCCTAACGCAAAGTGCGCACCATTGTCAGGCAATTCCAGATGCGAGGCATCGCCGTCTCCGATGATGCTGGAGGCTGCGGCGCCCGCCTGCGCTCTCTGCGCGTTGATGTCCTTGATCTGCGCCACGAAGCCATCCGCGTAAGCGCGGATATGCGCCAGGTCTTCCCCGGCGAAATCGGCGATCTTGGTAAAGGTGGCGACGCAGTATTCGTGGCTGCCGCTGACGGCCTTCTTCAGCCCGATCCGCACCACGCCGGTACAAACCTTGCGGCGGCGGGAGAGGAACGCTTCATTGACGAAGCGGGTATAGGGCGTCAGGCTGGTAGGCGGCAGCGCGATCTGAATGGGCATATACTCACCGCTGCGCAGCAGATAGAGCATTCTCATGTTCTTAAACGCCTTCCCCTTGTTGTTCCCATCGCTGCCGAACTGGTTGAGAACGCAGTCCGCGCAGGTGCCGCCGGGCTCACCGTAGCCGACCTTCCCATCGAAGGACTGGCACAGGGGCGGCTGGTCATCATCGTACTCGCTGCCCTCTGGCCAGTAGGCGTTGGAGTTGTGGCTGTAGAGAATGACGCCCTCCAGATAAGGCGCATAGTCCGGCACATCCGGGTTTCCGGACGGGATCTCAAACTGCAGGTGCCCGCCGCCGGGGATCTTGATGCGGGTGAAGCTCAGGCGCAGGCCCTCCATATCATCCGCAAGATCTTCGCTGGTGAAGTCATCGCCGTCAAGGAGCTGCGGGATCTGGAATGTGGTCTTGGTCTCCATCATGGTATTGGTCTGTTCGTACATAATCGTATCCTCCTTAAAAATGTTCCGACCGCTCAGGCGGCCAGCAGTTCCGTTCGGTTCATCTGCCGGAAGAGGGCGGGCGACATCGTCATAACGCTGTACCCGATCTCCTCCAGCTTCGTTGCCCGGTCGTAGCTCTCAACATCCTGACTGAAGCGGGTCACGGCATTGGCAAGTCCATAGAGGGAAAAATCGCCGCCGGTGATCAGATGCTCCAGAACGCCGTTGCTCTCGTCCTCCGTAATGCCGAAGCTGGAAGAAGCCAGCTTGACAATGGCAGGGAGCTGCTTGGTATCCAGCATGGCCTCCGTACTCTCCCGCATCCGGCTCACTACCTGGGCAAACCTTGCCTCAGAGATGGCGGCGCGGACGGTGTCCTTGATTTTCAGCACAAAGGCATGGTCGTCTGCCAGCAGTGTTTCATTGGAATAGATGGAAAAGTCCTCCTCGCTGGTCGCGGCGCGCCCCACATGATTGCGGCGGGTTTTGGCGTCGTTGATCACCATGCCGTTGGAGCACACCAGACGATAAATCAGCGGCTGGATGGTAACGGAGCCCAGTCCTGTCTCACTGTTGGAGATAATAACGCCGGCCTGTACCACATCGCCCGGGACAACATCCGCCTGCAAGCGGGGATTGACCACCTTGATATACATGAAATCGTCGGTGATCTGCGTGCTGACGAACCGTGCCTCCGGCAGCTCCCCAATGACGGGCAGCGTTACACTGGCAATATCCAGATTGTCAATGCGGCGGTAGCGGTTGCTGAGAAACGCGCGGGCGCAGCCGTCTATGGTGCGGAGCGTCCGAAGCTCGTTCTTCTGGGAAAACCAGTAGTTGGCGTTATAGGCCAAAAGCTCCGGCGCGTCCGTGCGCATCAGCTCGTAATACTTCTGCGGAATGCCGAGATAGGTTCCCAGCTGGCGGTGCGCCGTCTGGCGAATATCCAAGGGCGTGATCTTATCCAACCCATTCTCCGTGACACGGAGCTGCGGCACGTCCGAGGTGACCGAGAGGGACAGGCTTCCGGTGTTCACCAGGTAGTCCTGCTTGGCCTTGCTCTGACGCAGCAGCTCCTGCGCCATCTGCTGAATGGTAAGTCCGGTTTTCATTGTTGTTCCACATCCTTTCTCTGCCGCTCACAATGAGACGAGGATATCCGCGTCTCTTGCGTCGGCAGCGTAGCCTTCTTCCTCCAAAACCTTGACCAGCTGCGGCCAGTAGACCTTTTCAGGAAAGTCCAGAAAGGTTTCCTTTGCCGGTTCCGCTTCGTTTTCCTTGGCCTGCACAAAAACCTCACCGTTTTCCTGCACGGTCAGGCTGCTGTGGCCTCTGGAGTTCAGGTCGGTGACCAGCGCCTCCAATACGGTGCGGCCACGTGTCTCAAACCATACGCGGGGGTTCACCGGCTGCCGGTTGGGCGGCTGTGTGTCCGATGCCCCAGCCACCAGCGGAGAGAGCTTGACAAGCGAACAGTCCAGATTTGCCTTCTGATCCAGCTTCACATCGGCGTAATCAAAATCCGGAATACCATAGACGCGGATACGGGCCGTGCCGCCCTCCACCGCAAAGCGGGAGGGCTTGTCCGCCAGCCACTCCCAACGGGCGTTGGGATATGCGGCGTGGAGCATGGCGGTGATCCGGTAATTTACATGGCACAGTAGCGCGTCTGCCAGTTGACCGCCGCCATTTGCCGCCGCAGTCTGCTCGCGGAGCCGAGCCTCTTTTGCGCGGTAGGCACGGTTATTGCGCCAGAGCGGAAGAGCCTGCGTCAAGAGCCACCACAGCAGCCAAAGGGCAAACACCGCCAGCAGCAGGGGGAGAAGCATCCGTCCGCGGACGAGTGCGAGAATGGCGATCACGATACCGATGAGAAGCGAGATACTGCTCCAAAAGGGAGATTCTTTTTTCATTTCAGTTGCCACCTTTCAAAAATAATCTGGAAAACAAAAAAAGAGGAACCGCGTATGTGTCCAGAATCTCTTAAAACACATCACGCGGTTCCTCTTTTTCACTTTGCCGGAATACGTTTATTCCGGCAGGCGTTCCCGATCTCCGTCCACGACCTCCACAGGAGGCAGCGGCGGCTGGGCAGCGCCGGGGCTTTGCTTTCGTGCGGTTCTCTGCGCTGTACGGGGAGGCTTCGTCTGCCATCCCGTCAGGCTGAGCTTCAGCCGCTTGTCCTTTTCGCTTCCGCCGTTTCTGGTACAGTCCACCAGCTCCAAAAAGCCTTGGACCCAGATGCGGGAATCCTTATGAATCTCCGCATCCGCCAGCGACAATGCAGCCGTTCCCCATGCCCAGACTTCAAAATACTGTCTGTGACCGGTATCCCTGCGCCCGATCCATTCGACCAGACCGAAGGACACATAGGGAACTTGCCTGTGACTCATTTTCAGCTGAAGGTCATTGGTCACCCGACCGAAAACATGGACTTCTGCCATACAACTCCTTTCTGCCGCGAGGGCAATACTTATATATAAAAAGTGCCAGTAAAGCGGCAGATACCCAATAAGGGTACAGTCGTCCTACTGACACTTGCGTACAAACCTGACAGCGTGCGCAGGTGGATCGCTCCACACACGGATCTAAGTCCATGCCCCGATAAGGGAAATTGCGCAAAACTCATTTACAGGGGCATTGTACCACAGAATATGGCTCGTGTCAAGCAAGAAACACAATATATAGTATTTATTCGCGGCATGTTTTATAGATGCTGTGTCTCGGCCTATTCCTTTACGAACAGACCGATGGGACAGATGTGGGTAAACCCGGGGGTGGAGATGTACCAGCAGCCGGGCCCCTCCGGTTCCCAGCTCATTTCTATGGTGATCTCCCGCCATCCATCCGGAAAGAGCGCATGGAAGGTCTCACCGGCGTGAATGCCGCGTCCATTGAGCAGCAGACGGGGGTGAGGATCGAAGTCCTCCGGGGCGGGCAGCTGGATTTGCCCAAGTCTTTCTCTGTTCATGATAGAACCTCCTCGTATAATAAATACAAAAAAGAAAGCTGTTTTTTTGCAGCCAACAGAAAAATACAGGTCCCGTAAAAAGGAGAGAAGAAAGCTACCGAAAAACGGGACTGCTATCAGAAAGGTACCAATTGTGCAGTAGCAAATCAAAAGGGCGGTGCCGGCAAAACAACCACGTCCCAGGCATTGGCTGCAGGACTGGCAGCGAAGGGGTACAGGGTTCTGGGGATTGACCTTGATCCGCAGGGAAATTTCTCTACGGCCTGCGGAGCAGAGAACTATAATGTCCAGACGATTTATGAGGTTATGAAGCGGGCGGCCAGCATCCAGGACGCCATCCAGCACACGAAGGGCGGCTATGACGTTGTACCGGCTAATATTATGCTGGCCGGAGCCGAGCAGGAATTCTCCCAGACCGGAAAGGAACACCGGCTGAAGGAGGCTGTGGCGCCGGTGACCAGTGACTATGATTTTATCGTGATTGACACACCTCCTTCCCTGGGCGTGCTGACGGTGAACGCTTTTACCTGTGCCACCGATATTCTGATTCCGACAACGGCGGGAATTTTTGCGACCGCCGGGATCTCCCAGCTCAACGAGACCGTCACCAGCGTTCAGAAGTATTGCAATCCGGCTGTAAAAGTGAGAGGAATTTTGTTTACGAGATTTAATCCGCGGGCGAATATCAGCCGGCAGATGAAGGAACTGGCGGAGCAGCTTGGCGAATACATTTCTGCGCCGATCTACAAGACATACATTCGATCTGCTGTAGTGGTGGAGGAGGCCCAGGCGAACAGTCAGGACATTTTTGACTATGCCAACAAGTCTACGGTGGCAGAAGACTATAAAGCATTTATTGACGAATTTTTGAAAGGGGTAAATGAATAATGGCAGAGAAAGCGAAGTTTGATCTAGAGGCTGCGTTTAAGTCTATCATCGGAGCAGGACGCCAGAGCGAGAATGCTGTTGTTGCTGAAGAAAAAAATGCAAAGAAAAATAGTGACCGGGTGCAGCGGGCCTATTATCTGGATCGGGATATTGATAAGGCGCTACGTAGGATGGCGCTGGAGGAAGGAAAGAACCTGACGGAATCGGTCAATGATGCTTTGCGAGCGGGATTGACAAAATATCTGTAAAAAAGTAAAAAAGAAAGAAAAAGCGAAGGCAGACAATCGCAGATAAAAAGCGGCCCATATAAATAGCTTGAATACGCTATCTGTATGGGCCACCTAAACGATATAGAGTGCTTTAATATGGACAGTCCGGTCGGTTTGACAAATAGTGTGGTTGTTGAAATGGTTGGTAAAGAGTATTGATAGAGTGGACTATCTGTGATATAATAAATTTGCAATAGCATATTGAATATACGGAAAATTCAAGGAAATGGAGGAATCGATATGTACGGTATGCAGTTCATGCGTCACACCAGCAGCCGGCTGGGCCGGAAATATTCTTATCTTCTCTTCAATTCTGGAGAGGGCGAATTAAAATCGTAAGTATGGGCGCATGAACGTCGGCTTTGTAGCATGGATGTTCATGCGCTTTTTTGTATCGTAAAACATTATGTGCCCGTTGACAGTAATGGTGAAATATAATATAATAACTGTGCGATGAAAATGAGACCGTACTGGCCTCGGAATATGAAAGTAGCAAAATGCGACGAGGCTTAAGTGTGTATGCTTAGGGCCCCGTCGCATTTTATTACTCTGGAAAGGACAGGAGGGGATAAAAATGGGGAGCATAGTAGAAGCGGCCATATATGAATATATTGGTAAATTTTTCCTAATTTTTGTAGTAGTGCCTGTGGGCATAATGGTTTTAGGGTATATAATTTCCATATGTGATGAGCAAAACAGGCGGAAGGAGCAGCCCACGAACAAGGCAAATGGGAATCAAAAGAGCTTGGGGCGTCTCAAGGGCGCAAAAACCGTAGCGCGGTAGACCCCGCGCCTGAAAAAGGTATGGAACAGGTAGATCAGGCGGAACGCCGAAGCTGTTTGGCAGAACGGTAGGAGTGAGAGCCGTGCAGAACGGCGGCCAACGCAACAGTCAGGGCAGAGATATGAGCCAGCGTATTGAGGTTTGCCGCGCTGGTTCCATTGCGCACCCACAGCCGTTCCTGACCTGTGGATTTGAAGCGGGAATTGTAACGCTCGCACTCTGTACGCAAGGCGTATGTCCTCTTGAAACAGAGGCAGCTACGGTCAATGGAAAGTCTGTAGTCATCGGGAACGGTTTTATATTTCGTGCAGCCCCGGTTTTTCTTGCCGTTGTTCCAGGTTTTGTGGTTACAAGGGCAAACACCGGTCTTGGACTGACGGAAGGGGCAGCAGTATTTCTGGCGGGTACGCCCATTGTCGGTGGTTTTGCCGTCCTTGTGCATGGCGAGGCCTGCCTCGCAGACCGGATTACCGGCAGGAAGTGCCTTTAAATCTTTCGTACCGCGTGGATTGAGAGGGATAAAAGCCTCGCCATCATAGACCGTTTTTACGGTATTGTAGATGCTTTTCACATCGTAGCCCTTGTCGGCAAGGAAGGCGCATTCTTTCAAAGAGATCGTCTGATCCGCGGCCGCGAGGATCTCAGCGGCGACGGCAGGATCGGCGACATTGCCCGGTGTGGTCAGCTCGTAGAGCGGCAGGCCGGAGATGCAGTCCACCAGCACATGACTTTTGTAGCCCCAGTAGAACTCATACCGGCGCTCATTGTGCTGGTTGGAGGCCGAGTGGACGCCGAGGGCGCAGTCCGGATCGCTTTTCGGGTGGTTTTCCTTGGAGAACTTGTTTTTTGCAAAGGATTTCGGGTTGTTCTGCTTCGTGTTTGCCATGACGGGTGTGGAGTCCAGACCAATAAATGAGGCGTCCACGATCCCCATCTCATAGAGTTTCTTCACCTGTGCCGCCATGATTTCTTTCAATGCAGCGTTATCCATTTTTTTGAGGAAACGGTCATACGTCCAGTAGGACGGCAGCGGCTCCATGATATTGAACCCGCAATAGTGGGCAATGAGCCGGTTGTTGTCCAGATAATCCGCCAGATCTGTGATCTGCGTGAAACCCTCGCATTTCATAACGATAAAAGCACAGACCATGGCTTCCTTCGGGAAGCCCCGCCGCCCGGTTGCCGCTCTGGGCAGCGTGAAGTCCAAGCTACTGAAAAGTTTGTCGTAGAACGCAGCGGCGCTTTGGGATGTGAACAGCGTCACATCCTGAATGATTTCCTGTCGGTAGATAGCGGCCAGCCCCTTTCTGGTTGGTTTTCTCTCAAGTCAATTTTACCAAAAAGGGGCTCCGCTTTCTATATCAATGGAGTGATTTCCGGTTTCAGCCATGGCCGGGAACCATTGCAATTACTGCGTTTCTTGCGTTTTGCTCATGGCTGAATTTCCATTATTGTGGAGGTGATCAATGAAATAAGAAAAAAGTAACTATGTTGGAGAATGTTGGGAAGTAAGCGATGGTTATCAGTTTGAAATGATGAGAGGAGCACATAAATTTGTGTATGATGACGACACTAAAGAAGGCTTCTCTGTGGAAGTTTCGTATATGGAGAATGGATACTATGAGGCAATGCAAACATATGAGATTAAAGAAACAGAGGGAACGTATGAGTTAAGCACTTGGGAAAGTGTCCAGAAGCAGCCTGAGATGACTGTAAATAATGGCATCGTGGTCGAGGAAGTTGAGCCGAGTTCGATTTTTAACTGTCTTGAATTACAAAGATTAAACGTGGATTGATAGATAAGGCTGCGGTAGACGCTGATTGGAGCCTTGAAAGGAAGAGGGAATAGATGGCGGCTGCGGGAGGCATGTGGCCGGCAGCAGAAGTAAAGAATGAAGCTCGTCTGGGCGAGGGTAAATAGTAATTAGGCCCAGAGCGTCTTGGCTGGCAAATCTGCCGGTCGGGGGTTTAGCAATTTGCTAATTTAGAAGCCATTTTTAGGATTAATGTTCCTATATGATGTGCGGGTTTGCCATAGTCTCAGCCCTCTGCCAATGAAAAGGCAGAGGGCTGAGATTTAATCTACGGGTTTATATTTCGTCACAGTTTTCAAATGGGTTTCGGGGTTTCCGTTCAAAACAAGGTCTGCATATCCCTTGGGTCCAAGATTTTATTCGCATCCCCACGGGGCCGTGAACTCCCGACACTGACATCTGCAATAATATTCAATTTTGGCGTGTTGTGCCCACTCATCGTATTTCTTCGTTTTTATGATATTGGAGTCTTCCTGTGCAGCAGCCTGACAGTCTATCTCCGATTCGGCCCGGCACTCCTCAATCTCCTCCAGCCCCAGCAGTGCGCCATGGGGTACCCTCGCTCCCGGCAGCGCGGCCCCGGGAGGGCTTTGAAGATAGACGCGGTAACTGCTGCCAATCAGAAATCTTTGACGCCGATCCAGCAGGAGGTCATGCGCAGTGCCGGAATCATCCATCAGCCGGATACGCTGGTGCCCTCCTATGGGCGCCCGCCTGATGGCAATACACACGCCCTCCACCGTTTCATAGTCCCCCTGACGGATCGCTTGAAACAGCAGAATACATCGAACGACTATGCAGGATGCCAATAAGGTGCTGAGCGTCAGAAGCGTTGGGTCGTGCAGGGCAATACGGCCTGCCAGCCCTATCAGGAAAATGACCGGCCCTGCGGCGGTGGATAAGAGCCACCGCCGCAGGATCGGAGCAGGCCAGTTTTCAAACCCGCTCATGCACAGGCCCTCTCAAAGATGACCTGCTTGCGAAGATAGAGATTGGCAACCGCCGCTGTCACAGACTGACACGCTGCGGCAGTCCGCATTTCCGATACGATGTTGTCGCTGGTCGTCTCCTGATCTCCATACAGCAGCGCAAGCGTCTGCTGACTGCCGACGGCAGCCGAAATATCGCGTTCCGCGCATCGAACCAGTTCCGCCGTGGAAAGCGGCGCGCAGCGGCTGAGGGCCATAATGTGCCGTTCCGGCTCTGTGCGCCGATCCCGTCGAAAGAGCGCTGAAGCCGACCCAGGAGCCGTTCCGCTGCACAGCAGTTTCAGAAAGGTCACCACCTTCAGGGGAAAGCTGCTTGAGATGGGAACAACATAAAGCTCGCCGAGAAGGTCATAGAGCGCGTCAAAATCCGTCGTGCCGCTGCCCTTGGCAACAAGCCCCCGTGTTACGAGCCGGTCAAGGCAGTCTGAAAAGCTGCGCCGAGGGAAAAGCTCCATTCCGTTGGAGAGCTCTTCATAGAAGTCCTCTGCACGCTGCCGGTCTGTCAGCCGCCAGCACAGCGCAGTCCAAAGCGTCATCTCTTGCGGATCCATTCCGAACTCACGGTGATCCATGAGAATGACCGGATAACGCCGGCCTCCGCCATCGTTTCGGCAGCGGAAATGTCCCAATGCCGTATAAAGTGTTTTTTCTGCCATACGAACTCCTCCTTATGCGCTCTTGATATCTTGTTCCGTGCAGGCGGTATAGAACTCCCGCACGATTCGCTCCCGGCGCAGCTTTTCCGCCGCCCGTGAGATACAGGCTCCGATGTAGTTTGGTTTCTTTTGATACAGTTTGGCAATGTCCGCGCAGCTGTAGCCTCTGACCTGCAGCTCCATCGCTTCAATCCCAAGCCGGGCGGTGCCGTGGTAGCGGTTTTTGAAATGGGAAAGCAGGGCGTCGGAGGAAACATCAGAGATCAGATCCTCCGTATGAAAAGGGCTGACCGGCTCCGGCACTCCCATCTCGGCAAATGCGTCCAGAGATACCAGCGGCAGTTTTTTTCGCACGGATTGTATCTCTCGACAGCGATCCAATAAATGATTCCGAATCACGACCTTGGCATAAGCGGGGAATGACCCCATTTCCTCTCGGTATGAAACCGCCGCGCGGCAAAGCGCGATACAGCCTTCCTGGTACAGATCATCATGTCCCATGCCGTCCACCGTCTCATTGGTCTTGATGCTGCGGCGAAGCACCTGTTCTACCAGCGCAAGGTGATCCTCCACTCTCTGGCGCTGGAGATCGTTCAAGGTAAATTCCACACTCATGATTTCCCTTCTTTCTGTGTTTGATTTTGCTATGCCGCTCTTGCTGCGGCGGCGCGAAACCTGCGGCTGAGCGTAATGACCTCGTCACAGCGCGCAGCGGAGAATTTAGCGATATGCGCATCCTCGGCGGGAAGCCCCATAGACAGCTGCAGCAGGCGGTAGGCTTCTTTTCGGCTCATAACGCCATTCTTCCAGAGGCTGTCCAGGGCCACATGCGCATCGTGCCGCTTTTTCCGCAGGGCCTTATCCGCCAGCGTCCCCATGGGAAGCATCGTTTTCCGGTGCGCGGCCACATAGCAGTCACAGGCGGGGTACCGTCCGCAGACATAGTATTTGGCATCGGGGTCTGGGGCCTTATCGCCATAAACCACGCTGGCCGGGCGAAGATACGCCCTGGAACCACAGGCAGGGCAAGTGATGTTGATTCGTTTCATACAAGATCTCCTTTCTGTTTCTGATATTTTGGAACGAGGGTGCAAGGTGATGAATCTGTGAGGTATTCCATCGGACACTGCTCAGAACTGGTCATTTCCCAAATCAAGTATCTGGAAAAGAGGGATGAGAAGGCGTCCTTGTTGAGCGTTCCGATGCATTCTCCCGGATCGATCCGCTCTCCGGTTTCTTCTTCAAACTCCCGAACGCCGACGAGCAGCGGTGTGCCATCCTGTCGGATCGCCGCGAGACAGCCGGAGCGGTCGACCTTGCAGGGATGCGGGCACGGCCCACAGGGGACATAAATGGCGTTACGCCAGTTTCCTTTGCAGCTGAACAGCAATTCATACAGGTTTCGTTTGATTTGATCCATGGGAGCCTCCTTAAAAATCCCTCGTAGTATTACGCGCCGCTCAAGGGGGGTATCGTCCCCTTAAAATTTGAACTTTTTGTAAAGAATAGGAAAAGCGGCCCGCTCATAGCAGACCGCTTGACAGTTTCAGAAAATTGCATATAATATAAACAAGATTATCATAATATGATTTATCATAAATCAATCGCAGATGCTGGAGGTGGCACAGGTGAACTTTATCGGACGAAAAGAAGAATTGAATACGCTGGAAAAGGAGTTCCGCCGGGATAGCAGCTTTGTTGTGATCTATGGCCGGCGCCGTATCGGAAAGACAACGCTGATCAAAGAATTCATCAAAGATAAGCAGGCATTTTATTTCCTTGCGACGGAGGAAGTGGAGTCCCAGAGCATGAAGCGTCTTGCCGGCGTGGTAGCCCGGGTCACTGGAAATTCCATGCTGCAGCGGGTCACCTTCACAGACTGGCTGGATCTGTTCCGGGAGATCGCCAACTACCGTCCGGAGGAAAAGAAGGTGCTGGTCATTGACGAGTTTCCGTATTTGGTCAAGACGAACGCGGCCTTTCCGTCCATCCTGCAAAATGCCTGGGACGAGATCCTGAAGGACAGCAATGTTATGCTGATCCTCTGCGGGTCGCTGATCAGCATGATGCAGAAGCATGCCCTCTCTCACGATAGTCCGCTTTATGGCCGGCGCAGCGCGCAGATTCGCTTGAAGCCGCTGCCGTTTACAGACCTCTATGCCGTGCAGGGGCAGCCGTTCTCCCATGCGGTGGAGCAGTATTCCGTAACGGGCGGCGTCCCGAAATATCTGGAGTTTTTTGAGCCCGGGGAAGACCTCTACCGTCAGATTCAGGAAGTTGTACTGTCCAAGAACGGATTTCTCTATGAGGAGCCGAACTTCCTACTGAAAGACGAGGTACAGTCCGCCAACAGCTATTTCTCCATCATTCGCGCTATTGCGGACGGCAATCACAAGCTGGGCAAAATTGCGGGCGCCCTGGGCATGGAAACATCCTCGCTGACGCCCTATCTCTCCACGCTGATCGATCTGGACTTTCTGAAAAAGGCAACGCCGGTTACGGAGAAGAATCCGGAGAAGTCTCGAAAGGGTCTCTACTTCATTTCAGATAATTTCATCCGCTTCTGGTTCCGCTATGTCTATCCCTACAAGGGGGAACTGGAACTGGACAATCAGCAGATCGTTCTGGACGAGTTGGAGAAGGACTTTATTCAGAAATTCGTTGCCTTCTCCTACGAGGACGTCTGCAAGGATATCTTTGCCTCCCTGTGCCGGAACAAGGCGGTGGACTTCGTGCCCTCCCGCATCGGCTCCTACTGGCTCAATGACATCAACGGCGATATGGAGATCGATGTGATGGCGGTAGATCACCAGAAGAAGCAGGTATTCGCCGGGGAGTGCAAGTACCACAACAAGCCGGTGGATGCGACGGTCTATTATGAGCTGGAGGAGAAGGTAAAAAAGTCTGCGGAGCTGCGCACGGCTTTCCCTGGGTATAAGGTGCTGTACGGGCTGTTTTCCAAGAGCGCCTTCACGCAGCGGATGCTCGACCAGGCCGAGGGACGGGATGATATTCTGCTGATTCAAGAAGACCACATTTTATAAATTGCCAAAGCGGCTGCACATGACTTTCTCTGCATAGTCTGCTTCTTTTGTGCGCATTAAAACGCATTAGGGAATACGCAAGGACCAACGCTTGACTTTTTGCGTATAATAGAATATAATTGCATTGTAAACCAATACAATTATATTTGAAAGGAGTGCTTTTATGTCTACGAGTGTTATGCAGGTGCGTGTTGACGATGATCTCCGCGCCAAGGCTGCCGCTGTCTACGATGAACTCGGCATCGACCTTCCCACCGCTATCCGAATGTTTTTGAAACGCTCTGTCGTGGTAAATGGCGTTCCCTTTTCCATGACGCTGCCCAAGCAGGAATACAGAGCTGAGCGGGCGATCCGCGCCGTGCAAAGCCTGAGTGAAGCCGCACAGCAGAACGGCACGGCCGATATGTCGCTGGATGAGATCAATGCTGAAATTGCAGCGTCCCGGGCTGACCGTGCGTCAAGAAATGCTCGGAACGGAGCGTAACCATGAAATACTATGTTGTACTTGATACGAATGTAGTGGTTTCCGCTCTGTTTAACATTTCCTCCGTTCCCGGTATTATTCTGCAAGAAGCTCTTGCGGGGCGTGTAATTCCTCTGCTGCATGAGGATATTCTGGACGAATACAACGATGTTCTGCACCGCCCTAAATTTAAGTTTGACCGCCGGGACATCGAAATTGCGCTGACAGGCTTGATTAAGCGAGGTATCTTTTTGGATGCTGCCACGATTGAGGACTATGTCCCCGACCCCGATGATGCAATTTTCTATGAGGTGGTTATGGAAGCAAGAGAAACTACCGACGCTTATCTTGTGACCGGCAACATCAAGCATTTCCCGGTCAAGCCCTATGTGGTGACGCCAAAAGAGATGCTGGAAATCCTGAACGAAAATGAACGCTGATTAGATTATTTCATCGTGGCATTGTTAGAGAGGCACCTCAGAGATGAGGTGTCTCTTTCTATATTTGTCAGCAGTTTCAGCCGATGATCCAAAACGGCCCGCCGGCGCCGGCACGTCTGCTGGCCTCGTTCAGAATGATGGACAAGTCCCAGACTTTTTGACTGCGCCGGTAACTGGCGGGATCGGCCACGAGGATCTTTTCATCCTGGACGCCCCGCAGCACGATAAAATGGCCGGACTTCGTAAAATGCCCCTTGGTCATCAGAGCTACGACCAGTTTTCCGTCTGCCAGGGCATCCAGAATGCGCTGCGGTTCCGAAGCGGTACACCCTTCAACGGAAAGTCCCCACGCCTGTGCTGCGCCGGGGATCAAAGTGTGGTAGGAGCCGCTTTTGCTGCACCAATAGCCATGCTCATAGGCCCACCGTGCCATTTGGACCGGGTCAACCGTCTCACTGGTCAGCGAGGAAACCACAATAGCCATGGAAGTTGGCCCGCAGCCATACCCCCCAATATGGTCAGTGCCATAAGGCTGATTGGCATAGCGTTCATCCAGCTGGTTGAAGTAGATGACCTCCGTTTCCCCATCGGTAAAGCGCACATCGCCAAGAGCTGTAATGGTGTTGGTGGAGGGAGCGTATTGGAACAGGCCGTCGCCAAGAAACAGGCTGAGATTTTCCGCATAATTCTCCGCCAGATCTTTCTGTTCGTCAGTCAGCGCAAAGATGGTGTCCGCAAAGTAGGCTTCACCATTATAGCGGATCGTGTAGATGTACCATGTCTCCGCCGTATCTTCCTCGCCGTCCTCCTCCGCAGGGACAGTACGCACCTCCATCGTTCGGCTGAAGCTGTAAAGGTGCGTGAGGCCCGCACGCAGGATCTGCTCCATGTCGGTGAGGGAGATGGAGGCAAAGTCCAGTTCTTTTGCCGCACAATATTGAGAGATAAACAGGTTGGCATTGCTGATGAGATCCCCCTCATAGGGATTGACTACTTCATAGTGATCCCCGCCTGTTCCGGCGAAATCGTTGGCGATGCGCTCCTGCACATTCTCAATGCCTTCTCCGAGAATCTGATTGATTGCAAAGGCAGCCTGATTCATATTTTCCGTAATGGCCGCGTTGTTGTTGAGGATCGGCTGCCCGGCTGCTCCGGACGCTCCGCTGTCCGTCAGGCTCCCGAAGGCAAGCCCCGGCAGGAGCAAAATAAAAAGCAGCGGCAGCGCCAGTAACACCAGCGCGGCCGCCGCTATTTTCCAGATTTGCTCTCGTGCGGACAATGCCGCTCCAATGACGGCTCCATAGGGCCCACCTGCTGCAGCGCCTTTTGCTGCGGCGGAAATAGCTTTACCAGTATTTACTGCCTGCATGGTGTTGGATGCAACAGAAACCGATTCATCCAGTCCGGTATGGTTGTGTTTATTCATAGTTATATCCTCAACTTTCGTCATTTGTTCAAGGAAAAGGGGAAGTGGCTTAATCCTTTAATATGCTTTCCCTCGCTTTCCGTTTACCCGTTTATTTATAGACGTGTAAACCGTTATATAATGAGAAGCACTTTCCTGCTATTAGCTGAGCAGAGTAGGAAAGTGCTTCTTATAAATTTACTGCACTTAAAAACTTGAATGTGATTTCATGTAGACAACGCTGACACAGCGCTGACTTTGCGGATCATGGCAATCAGAAAGCGGTAAAAAGCCTATAAAAATTTTTGCTTTTAGTGTCCCAAAATGAAAGGCTGCATCGTAATAATATGTAGAAAGATATCGAAGAGGGGTGAGTCCAATGGTTAGAAATTGACGACTATTTTTGGCCGGTAGTTATGTATGAAACGAAAGGAGATGTATCCATAAAGCATTTTATTAAACGAGTGAGTGCGCTTGCGTTGGCATGCGTTTTGGTTATAGCTATGGGCTGCCCGGCGTTTTCTGCGAACAAAGAGGACTCGATTGCTCTCGACAAATCTGATGTCGAAATGAAAGACTTCCTTACAACGCGTGGCTTTACTGAGGATTATCTCGATGCGCTGATTCCGCAACAGCTTGAGATTCTTTATCAGACTTGTTATAGCAATGATGCTTATTTCCTCTCAGTAACAAAGATTCCTGTCGCCGTCCCATATGGAAATATTTCTACAGAGCAGCTTGAGCTTGAAGCAACATACACCTATACGCCTTATGTCATAAACGGCGTTACATATATGTATGAGATCCACGTAATGGTCAATTATGACTGGATCAAAGTACCTATGATTAAAAAGGCTGATGCAATATCAGTGAATTGGGATAACACGATTCTGACATATAACGATAACTTTAAATCGTATGACTATGCCTATTCCGATTTACAAGGCAAGTGGATTACCTACAAAACGTGGAATGCGCCCGAGGCACTAAATCAAGGTGGCCTCGGAATTTACACCTATATCGATTACACATATCGACTGCCTAGTGGAGAAATGAATGGGGCTGGTGGGCTAAAAGGAACAGTGACATTTTCTTTGACGCCTGAACCGAGATTCTCCATGAGCATAGCACCGGGCAATAATTCGACCACAATCAATTGTAAGTATGTCCATGATAAAAATCCGCTGCTTGGCTCATTGTCATTCTCCTATGAAGGTTTTAGCGTTTCTATCGATACGGGAGCGTTGCAAGACTCTATTGCAGACGAAGCGCGAATTGATTATACAAGAATTGCATGATTTCTAATAGCTCCGTTGATGACTAAGAAAGCATATAAGATTATCCTGACCACTTTGTGGGTTGTGTTTTATGCGACGGGCTGCTGGTTTGCACCGTTTGTTCGATACGACGCGTGTACGGAGGTCAGTTGCTTGTTCTTCTTTTTTAGTGCTTGCGCTGTAGCTGTATTGGGCATATATGAGTGTAGATTAGAGAAGCAAACAAGCTCTTTAATTAAGTGTATATTAAAGCGTTGGGTGCTATATCTCCCAATTTTGGGCGCGTACATACGCATTTTTGCCACTTTAATTTCACGGTGATTTACTGAGAAATGCTGGCAATATCGTAAGCATTATTTTAGAGTTGAATCGATAGGGCTCGCCCGAGCTCTATCGATTCATTTTTGGAGCCCAACTTTGGGCAGCGTTGGTGTGGTGTTGGGTTTTGGGATACTTTGTGCAATGCCTTGACATATTGAATTTAGGAAAGCGCCCCATACGGGGCACTTTCCCTGAAAACGATTGGATCAGTAGCCGGTCTTGGGAAGCGTAGGCACATTCCAGAGGCGACGAACGACTGTTACCCAACTCGCCGTTGCGGTCTGCCAGGTACCTTGATATTTGCCGCCCACATCGGCGCGGTTGACCATCTGATAGCCATTGACCGCGTTTCCGTTCACCATCACGCTCAGCGTGGGATTAACAACGCTTTGGAAGCCGACAGGAACCTTGCCGAAGTCAAAATAGATGTCGGTCACCACTTCGCCGGCCTGCATGGGAATGGCGTTGAGGCTGAAGCTGTAGTTGTTGCTGGTGAGCAGGTTGCTCGCCAACACCTGATAGCTCGTGTTGTAATTGGTTTTGTAAAGAACGCGGTAATTGAGCCGTGCGCTGTAGGTGCCGGTGGTCAGCGTCGTGGGACGAGCCACATCATAGGGGATTTTATCATGCCAGAAGAACGACTCCAGCGGCACATTAGAGGTATTGGCGATCGTCAGATCATAGCGCATGGACTGACCGGCCATGACCTGCGCGTTGCCGCGCTTGGTGATGGTAACGCCGAGACTGGCAGGCTTATCATAGGCAGAGAGCTTGATGATCTGACCGGGATATTCCAGTGTCACATCATGCACGGTGGGGTCGATCTGCCAGAAAGACGGCGCTGTGACCTCTCGGATCTGATAGCGGGTCAGCGGCAGCGGCTTGCTGGCCGCAACGCCCCGGGCGTCCGTCGTGATGTAATCCACCACCTTGCCGCTGCGGGCATTGACGATCTCATAAACAGCGCCCTTGAGCGGGGTGCCTGCGGCGGTGCCGGTGACCTCGTTATACTCAGCGGCGTACTTATAAATCTGGATCTGGCCCGTGACAGCGGTATTTTCCCACTCGATCTCCACGGTCTTGCCCGGAGAGACATAGACGGTCTTATACTGCTTATCCAGCGTGTAGCCGGGGGCGGCTTCCAGTTCTCTCAGATAAAAGCGGCCGCTCAGCCCGCCAGGGATCTCGTCAATGTAGATGTAGCCCTCATCGTCCGAGGTGTACTCGCCGATGGGCTTCTTGTTCGCATCATAGAGGACAAACTTTACGCCATAGATTCCCTCTCCCGTGGCGCTGTCAATTTTGTGGATGACGATGCCGCTGAGCTTTTTGTTGGTCACCTGAAGCGTCACACGCTTGCCGTCCTTGATCTCAAAATAGTGGGGCGTATCATCCAGCCGGAACGATTTGTTCGATGTGACCTCTTTTGCATAGTAGCTGCCATCCTCCAGAGCCACGAACACACGGCCATTTTTGTCCGTCGTAACGGTATCCACCAAGGCATCGTCCACCTTGCGGATATCAAAGGTCGTATTGGGGATGCGCTCACTGTGGTTATCCTCGTTGACCTTGATGATCTCCACGCCACCAATAGGCGTGTTGTAGAAGTGGAGAGTCTGTGTGTCGTTGGGATTGACCACGACAGTCTGCGTGCGGCTGTTCTCGTCAATGGTGTAACCGGGGATCGTTTCAATCTCTGTGACCACCACGGTGCCGGAAATGCCAGAAATGGTGATTTTACCCGCCTTATCCGTCCAGTACAGGCCGGTGGAGGACAGCGTCCCGCCCGCAGCATCTACATAGGAACCGTCGGCATAGGCGATTTTGAACTGAACGCCTTCCAGCGGCTCCTTTGTAACGGAGTCCTGCTTTACGATGATGAGATTGCCCTTGGGGGCGTTGCGGAACTCCACCGTGACAACTTCATTGGACTTGACCTTAACCGTCTGCGGGGTATCATCGAGAATGTACCCCGCCTTCGCGCGGGTTTCCTTGATGACAAGTGTGGTGCCGGGGGCGATGTCCGTAATGGTGAACGTGCCTGCGCTGTCCGTCACGAATTTGCCGTTGGCGTTGCCGATGAGATTGCCGTCGGAATCCGTGACAAGGAACTCAACATCGGAGATGGGAGCGTTCGTCACAGCATCCACCTTTTTCACGAGCACGCCGCCCTTGGGCTGGTTGCGGAACTCCAGTGTCATCACGGAATTGCGCTTGATCTTGATGCTCTGCGGGGTGTCATCCAGGATGTAGCCGTCTTTTGCCCGCACCTCACGGGCGATGACTGTCATGCCGGGAGTCAGGCCGTCAATGCGGATGGTGCCCGCGCTATCGGTCACATACTTTCCGTTGGCCGTGCCGATCACGCTGCCATCCGAATCGGTGATGAAGAACTCCACATCGGAAATAGGTGCGCCGGTGACGGCGTCCTTTTTGACAATGAGCAGAGAGCCCATTTTATCGTTGCCAAAGGTCACGGTAATGACGTCCTGATCCTTACCGGAGAGATAGACCGTTTCTGTGGCGTCGGTGATCACATACCCGTCCGGCGCGGAGATCTCCTCGCAGACATAAGTGCCTGCCTTGAGACCGGTCACAACGATGGTCCCATTGCTCGAAGTGCGGTACTCGCCGATGACCGTGCCACCCGTACCGGAGGTGCCGCCGAGGTAGCGGACGCGGAACCACGCGCCCTCCAACGGCTGACCGCTCTCGCTGTCCACCTTGCGGATGATGATGGCGGAAAGGGGCGTGTTTTCAAATGTCAGGACTTTGCTCTCGCCGCCGGAGATGAAGCATTCCTGCGTGGCAGGCTCCTTGATGGCGTACCCGGACGCCGGTTCCAATTCAGTTACTTTGTACCAGCCATCCTTGATCTCAGGAAGAATGATTTTTCCGCTTGCGTCAGAAAAGTAAGTGCCGAGGTCGTTGAGCTCACCGGTGTCGGTATGGTTGCTGCCATACCAGATCTGGAACTTGGCACCCTTGACGGGATCGCCGGTAACGCTGTCTACCTTGCGGATCTCCAGCGTCGGCTTGAGCGCGTTGAAGAAGGTAACGGTAGAGGTCTCGCCGGGTTTCAACGCCACTTCCTGCGGGATGGGGCAGAGAATGACATGGCCGGGAACATTGATCTCCGTTACTTTGAATGTGCCAACAGGAACAGAGTCGAGGAAAACCCGCCCATGGTTATCGGTCGTGGCGCTGGTGGAGTAGCTGCCGTCGATCTGCTCAATGAGATAGGTGACGCCCTCGATAGGCTCGCCATTGGCGATGTTCTTCTTGACAATTTCAAGACCAGGCTTTTCATAGTCAACGAAAGTGACCTCGGAGGTTTTGCCGGGGCGCAGCGCCACCGTCTGCTCCGTATTGCTCACAATGTACGGTTCCGGCACGGATTCCTCCCGCACCACATAGACGCCTGCGGGAAGTGCCGAGAGCGTTGCGGAACCGTCCGTCCCGGTCGTGGCGGAGGTAGAATAACTCCCTGTGACAGATTTTACCGAGAACACCGTACCCGCGATAGGCTTACCGCTCATGGCGTCCCGCTTGGTGATCTTCATATCGGGCTTTTCGTAGTTGACCGCCGCAACAGTGTATTCGCGGTCACCCTCGGACACATCCACGTACACGCTCTTCGGTGTGGGATCAACACAGAAGCCGTCCGGTGCGGAGGTTTCGACAAAGCTCCAAAGGCCGGTAGCGGCATCCTCAACATAGATCTCGCCCTGCGCATTGGTAATGTCGCTGCCGACGATCTGCCCGTTGAAATAGATGCTGAAACGTGCACCGGCGAGGCCGGTTGTGGTCCCACCGGCAGTTTTTTTCAGCGTGATTTTGCCCGTGCCTGCAGGCGGTGCAGGTTCTTCTCCGCCGCCTCCGGGCTTATCCTGAGTGACAAGCTTGCGGGGACCATAATAATTGAAGAATGACTGATTTTTGCGGTTACTGGAAATTGCGTATACTGCCCATTTTGCACTCTGGTCCTCCACAATGGATGCGGACTTACCCTGTGCAGTGTACTCTTCAATCTGGCGCTGGAACTCGGCGTCCTCCTGTGATTTCTGCTCCAAAAGCCAGTCGATGAGGCTCAGATACAGATCATAGGTGTCGGCGTTGGCATAGCCGCCCGCGTCGCCATCTCCGCCGGGTTCGCCTTTATAGCTTTGGTGATCCCATACATACGTCTGCACGGCCATAAAAAGCTGGCCAACATTGGATGCCTTGCAGTCGTTGAGGTAGGTCATCATCCATTTGACGTTCTCGATGGTCGCGGCGTCCATTTCACTGAGGCCGCTGTTCGTGACAGCCGACTGCAATACGGCATCTGCATCTGCACCGGTGCCGGACGTCCATGTAAAGGAATTCAGGTACGAAGGCGTTGCGTAATGATAGCCGAGGCCGCTATCCATGCAGTACACGAGCTTACCGTCCACAAGCGGCGGGCGGTAGCTGTATGGGGTACCGTTGGCGAACAGGCGCGTGCTCCAATATGCCTGGTTGGTGGTAATTTTGAGGCCGGAACCCGTGTTCGACGCGGCAAAAGCCGCAGTCGGCAGCAGGCTCAAGATCGTCACCAGCGTCAAAAGCAGTGACAACAAGCGATGTTTAATTGACTTCATGTCTTTCTCCTTTCCAAAAAGCGCAATAAAAAGAGCAGATCTTGACGACCTGCTCTTGCGTGAAAGTTGATGATTTATTTGTTTGTGGGGGTATCCACCCGAGTGATGGAATAGCCATCGTAGAGGAAAAGCTGGACACAGTACCAGCACGGGTCACCAGTATCATTGACACCTCTTGCCAGCCCGACACCGATCTCTGACAGCTTTGGATTGACCATGTTCTTATGATGAACCGTTGAGGCATACCAATCCGCAACTGCTCGTTCGGCAAGTGTCTGGTCAGACAGCACCCAATCTGCGATGCGATGGATATTTTCGGCCATGTAGGGGCAATCCGTGACGGTATTGAATTTTCCACCATTCGGTCTTGTGTGCGAATAGACGGTATGCGCAGCCATCTCATCGGCTCGTACCTGCGCCGCCTGCATGAGTTTGTTGTTGACGCGTAGCGCATCAACGCCATTTTCGCACCGCAGCGCATTGGTGCAGTCGATGATGTCCTGTTTTGCGGTGGCAACATCTGTCTGCGAAGGATGTTCCATGGGCTTTGCCTCCGCAGACGTTACCGGCGCTTCGCCGGTGTACGGCTTTTTCGATTCGACCTGTACACATTTGGCATCGCTGTCCCAGCAGACATTGAAGCCGACCTGTTCGCCAATGTCCCGCAACTTCACATAGTTGTTGCCGTTGATGACATAGGCTTCCATCTGCACCTCCTGCCCATCGACAAAAATACGATGGCTGCTGCGTTCAGCGAGGATTCCCGCAGCATAGGCGGAAGCTCCGCCTGTGATAATAGCGCCGATAAAAAGGCCCGTAAACATCGTGAGGATCTGCTTCTTCATGGAAAAGCCTCCTTATTTTTGATCTACTATTCCTTTACGATCATAAAGCGGCTTTTTCAACAAAAGATTTTTAAGAGGTCTGAACAGCCTGCACACACCAGCGCTGACTGGAATCTCCGGCAACGCAGGTAAGGAGAGTCATTCGATTATCCGTGGTAGAGGACAAATAGCTCCAATCGCTGCTGCTGATTTTGGTCACAGTCTCCACCAGATAGGTGCGGGTACCCATGGATGTGGTATAGGTGATTTTATCGCCCACATTCAGATCCTTGATGCTGCCGATCACATATTTGGCGCCGCGATTATGCCCGCAGACAGCCACATTGCCGTTCCAGACGCTGGTACTGGTGAAATGCCCCAGCCCCTTTTTCATGCTGGCAGTCGTTTCACCTTCCCATAGATAGTAATTCTTAACTCCGATGGCAGGAATGGATATCTTTCCGACGGCACCGTTGGAGAGCAGAAAATCCTGTGTCAGCTCTGTGAAAGCGGGCATCGCAGGAGTAGATGTGGAGCCGCCCTGCAGAAAACCGGGGATCTCCACAGTTCCGCCGCCGGGAGAAATTCCGTAAATTCCGCTGCCGGATGCAGAGATGCCCTGAAGACCATGCAGCATGATTTTCTCCATCACCCCGGTTTGGGTGGTGCTGAGCTGCCCGTACTCCAGCTCGGGGATCTGGTAGTCCACCACATTTTTTCCACCGTAATTGTAGCGAGAGCCGTAGACGTCCTCATAGGAAGAGGAGGGATAGTATTCCGGGGTGCCATCGGTTTCAAAGGAATAATCGGCAGCCTGTGCGCTGACCGCCATCGCAGAAAGCATGGCAGCCAGAGTCAAAGTCAATGAGAAAAACTTCTTCATACGGGAGCCTCCTGTTCTTCTTCAGCGGGAACGGTAAATTCATGCCAGTCATTGTGCTTGCTGGCTTGGATCGTGTAAGTATGGTCACTCTGCGGGAAAGAAACGGTGAACTCGCGCCCAGTCAGATGCCTGGCAAGGGATTTTTTCACCTCAACCGCGACGGTATCTCCCGGATTCAGTGTGAGAGCGCCTGCATCGATAGCGGGAACCTCGCTGTCAGGCTCCACACGGAACTTTGCAATCAGCCGGTACTCTCGGGGCTTGCTGTCCGGAACATACACATAGACATTTTTGCGGCGGCGCAGCAGGATGAGTGCAGCGGCGGCGATGCCCGCGCAGAGCAGCACGGCAGCGATGATCAGCAGCGGAGCGGCAAGGCCGCCGTTATCCCAGATATGTGTTTTTACGGGGACGATCTCACTTCCGGTGTAAACCACGGTATAAGTGATGCTGTCCACGCCTTCCGAAGTAACGGTCCCGTGATATTCCGCCGTGGTGACATAGCCTGTGGCAGCCTGATAGCTGCTGGAGGCGGAATAGGTGGCGACCGCCTGATACTGGGCGGGAACCAGCGTCTCGCCGACGAGCGCCGTGCCGGTGACCTGCCATTCCACATTGGCAAGGGTGAGCGTTTTCCCATTTTTGACGGTCGTGGCCGGCACATAAGACATGTCGTTGCGATCCAGATTGCCGATCACCTTCGTCTCGGTGGTTTTGCTGTATTTGGTGGTGTAGCCGGACGCCTCTGTGGAAAGCGTGGTATGATCCAGCGCCAACTCGCCGGAGAATCCGTCTTTTTCATAGGGCATACTGGGCGAAAGCTCTGCGAGGATCTGCGCAAGGTCATTTTTGGCGGTATTGACTGTGACGGTTTCCGTTACAGTTTTGCTTTCCAGATACGGGTGTTCCACCTTTGTGGTATAGGCCCAGGTATAAAGATAACCGTCGTAGGAAAAGTCCTCTTCCTTCAGCTCATCTGGGTCAACCTCCGGGGAAAGCGTGTAGGTTTTTACAAGCCGCTGCTGGCCGTTCAGGTTTTCCGCTACCAATGAATCGGGAACCTGAGCGGCAAAGGCGCTGACCGTCAGCGACATGGCAAGCAGCAGGCAAAGGGCCAGCTTTGATAAGCTCTTCATGGTGGCCTCTCCTTTTTTACAAATTCTGTTTGATGATTCTGGTGATGATGCCGACGGCGATGCCGCGTTCCTCATCCAGACGGGTAACGGCAAAGCTGACGTCGTCTTTCTTTCCAGGCATTCGCCGGTCATAGCAGGTGTGGGCAACCGCGTTGACACCGTTGTTGAGCCGGATGAACACAACGCCGTGCCGCACATCGGTCACTCTGCCGGCATATTTGCCCTGCAGGACGCATTTATCCAGATTGCTCTGGTTGGCGGTGGACGAAACGCTGCGGATATCTGCTGTGATGGAAATATGGTTGATGTCGTCGCGGTCAATGGTGAGCACACGGACAAGAACACGGTCGCCGACGCTGTAATACTCACGGGCGTCACCGAACCATGCGGCAGACAGATCGCGGGCGAAAATCGTACACTCCACGCCGAACACTTCCACACGCAGGACTTTTTCCGCAACGCCAATGACGCGCGCCTGTACGACGCGCCCTTCATAAATCATGGGGACGCCATCTTCGTTGGTGTCCAGATAGAAGGTCTGACGCTTACGGAGCATAGCGGCCTTGCGGCTTGCCACAACGCTGCGGGCGGTGTTATCCAGACCCCGGACGATGAAATCGATCTCCGCGGTGAGCATGGTTGCAAGGATACTGTTCATCCGCTCCATAAACGGCTTGTATTTCGCTCCATACGGAACGGGCCCGGAATAGAGCATCATTTCTTTCAGCGGGATCGCAATGCGATAACCCTTGTAGTCAACGACAACGATAGTACGGCCGGAAGGGGTCTGCTCCACGCCGTCCAACGTTCCGGTCAAAATACGACCGGCAATATGCGAGGTCTTGATCTCATGCCAGATGACCTCACGGCGTTCTTCTTCCGTTTCGATACGGTCTTTTGCATCAACGGTCAGAATGTAGGAGTCACGGCGTCCGGCAGGTGCGGGAGGTGCAGTAGGCTGCGGAGCAGCTTCACCATCTGCGGATTCCGTTTCATCTTCAGCGGGCGGAGCATTTTCCACATTTTCTTCCAGCAAAAGTGCATCCAGAGCATTTTCGCCGCTGCTGTCAAGGGGTGCCGGAGTGCTGCTGTTCAGCTCCTGCAAAATGCTGTCGTACTCCGGGTCCTCAGCCTTTTCATCGGAAACAGGGACAGTCTCTGCGGCATCAGCGGTGTTTTCGGCATCCGGCTCGTTTTCCTCAACATCTGTTGTGCCGCTCACATCGCCGGAGCCGAGATCAACTTCCGGGGGTTCTGCCAGCGGAGTTTCCGTGTTGTCGCTGACGGCGGCCTCCACCTGCTGCTCAGAAAGTTCTTTGGCGGATTCGGTTTCCATGAACTCTGAGGAGAAATCATCAGGGGGCGGGATCGTTTTTTTCTTGGGCATTAAGTATCCTCCTTTTTCTTCATAATGGATTCTTTGGTTACGGCAACGACTTTTTCAGCCGGTGCAGGCTTTTTCTTTTGCGCCGGCTTCTTTTCCGCTGCCTGAGATGGCGGCGCCGATGGAGTTTGCTTTTCCTGCGGCTGATTTGCCCTCCATGCAGGGACATGGGAGGCGGCCTTGCTCGACCGCAGCTTCTTCGCCTCGGGATGTTTGGAATAGTCGTACTTATCCACCTCCAGTACATTCTTGCCCCGAATGAGGATCAGGGCTTTATCAATATCCATACGCAGCACCTCGTCCATGGTCATCAGCTTGCGCCGGCCGACACCGCTGGTTTCCCGGTATTCAGGCGTGTAATTGGATACACGCCATGTTCCGAGCTGTTTGGCTTTACTGGTGACAGAGATACTGGCCTCGCCGGTCCGGTCAGAAATAAATTCCGCCGTCAAAGCATCTGTACAGCCAAGAAAAAGCTGCACATCGCAGTTGCCCAGAATTTCCTGCCACTGGTTGTAGGGATAGCGGTTCTGAAGGCCAGCTAAGTTCTGGAACACGCATGACATAGACAGATTTCTGGAACGAATGACCGAAATTTTTCTCGATAGATCTGGGATCACTCCACAGGCACACAGCTCTTCACCAAGTACATGAACAGGAACCGGAAGCTCCCCGCCGGGACAATGTTCGTCCGCATAGCGAACCAGGCGGATAAACACAAAGGAAAGAAACAGCGAGGAGAGGAAATCAAAGGTGCTGTCCTGATCGCTGGTAATGCAGTAATACGCGCATGGCTGCTTTCCCGGCAGCTCCAGATCAATCTCGTTATAGGCCGTGATGCTGCGAATATCTCTATTTTGGAAAACCTGCAGTCTGGAGCCGAGACCAATGATGACACCGCCGCGCACACCCTCTGACGCCTGCTTGAAAATGTTGTAGGGTGCTTTGGCGGGGTGCGTGAGGGGAAGAACATCAAAGAGCGCCTTCAGATCTTGTTCGGAGCTGGCGGTGAGTAATTGGTACACCTCGCCGATGTTCTGCTTTTCCTTGGGGTAGCTGATGGAAACATAGAGGACCAGAGCCTTGAGCAGATTCATTTCGGCGCTGTCCCAGAAGTGGTCGCGTTCCTCGCCGCCGGTATTCTTGATGATGACGTCACAAAAAAGCTGGGCCATCAATTCCTGACCGCCGACCTCCGCAAGACAATTCCATGAATCGGAGGCTGATGGTGTGACCAGATTGAACACACGGACGGTGTAGCCCTGATCCCGCAGATATTCGCTGGTCTTTTCATACAATTCGGACTTGGGGTCGCAGATCACAAGGCTTGACTTCCGCGCTGCGCATTGGAGAATCATGTTGACGCAAAAGGCTCTTGTCTTCTTGGAGCCGCTGGCACCGTAAACCGCAAGATTCCCGTTAAATCGAGTCTTTGGAGGAATACAAATGACCTGATGATCCAGCTCGCCGAGAATCGTGCCGGAATGCTTGCGAATATCCGGAACAAGATCAAGCACCCCCGCCAGCTCCTTGCGGGACATAAACCCTGCGGTGCCGTAGGTTCCCTTGTTGGAATAGACAAGGTTGCGCCGCCGGTCGTATTCGCCGCCTTCGCTGTAGCCCATCCGCATGACCATGAGGATCAGCAGCGCCAGCGCACCGATGCAGAGGCCGAGGCCATACAGCCCATACGGAAAGTGGAAGGCTGCCGCAAGGCAGGGAACGAATCCGGCGTCCGGGAATGCGGGAGACGTCCCAAACACGGCGCCAGCCTCCTGCCATGCACGGTAATTGGAAAAAAGCTGCGAGAGGTAGCCGCTCCCATAGAGCAGCGCCAGCGCAGCGATTGGAATGATAATGAAAAGCTGAATCAGCTTCTTTTTAGGAATAGAGCACGCTCCTTTCAAACTGTTGAAAATCAATGCTTTGCAGCATCACACACTGCCCGCAGATCTCCCGCAAGGCTTCTTCCTGGTAATCGAAGCAGATCAATGTCCCCGTCATTCCGTGCAGCTCCAGCGCGGTATCGAAACGCCGGATGCGAGGAAAATCACAGGTGTAGGCGAATAGAACAGGATTCCCCTCGCTGTCAATGGCGTCGTTCTCGACGCGCCAATTTGGTATCCCCTCATGGAGCCCGTCTGCAAGGATCACATCGAGCGTCCTGCGCTGCTGCGTGTCGCATAAGAGGCGAAGGATCGCTTCGCCATAACGGTCATTGGTCAGGTAGTAGAAATGCGGAAAGCTGCCATCCAGCAGGAAATAGCTGTGCGCGTCCGGCTGCGTCAGGATAGAAAGTTGTTCCATGGTGGAGCCGAACACGATCCCGGAAATCTCCGCATCGGGCATGACCCCTTCGGTTTGCAGCAGAGCTTTGAACCGCAGTTCAGCCTTGTACTCCCATTTCATCTGCACTTTGGCGGTGTTATAGGTCAAAAAAATACCGCCATCCGTCAGCAGGATGCCGGTTGCGCGTGAACTTTTGATTTTCGCCCCTTGCGGGCCGATCTCTTTAACCTCTCTGGAGGTGTAATAGGCGGGGATTGCCGCACTTTGACTGGCAGCGGAAAAAGGAGCCTTTTCCCATGGAAAGGCCGGAATGTCAGCGTTGTGCATGATGGTCAGGATCTCAGCCATCCGGTGAAGCCGGAGCCGTCTGGGAATTTCGCTTTTGAGCTTGTTTGGCTCAGAACTGCCGGTCAGGTAGGCTGAAAACCATTCGGGAGCATCAGCCAACAGCAGCCGTTTGGCTGGTGAGGTGAGCCGAAGACCGCGCAGGCCGTCTTTGGAGAAGGTGTGAAGAAGTCCGCTTTGTCGGAGAGAAGTGACCATGCTTTCGAGATAAGCAGGACCACCTGGCAGACGGCTGATTTGGCTGATGGGGTATTCGCCGCAGAGAGCGGTCAATGTCAAAAGCAGATACGAGAGCGTGTTTTGCGCCGGTAGTCGGCGGGGGGGTCGAGGCATGAGCCGCACTGTCTCCTTGTACGAAATTTTACCGTAGGGCTTTATAGCTTGGGTAATTTTGCGGCTGGAGCGCCTTGAAAAAACGCAGTATTTTCAGCGCTTTCAGGGCGCTTTTTGTACCTTGGAAAATAAGCGCCCATAAAAGGTCAAAAATCCGATATGCTTTTTACGCCATTCTGGCGCTCTGCAAGCCAGGCCGGAAACTGCGTGCTGTCCATGAGAAAAAGCCGTGTGCAATCCTCTTCGCCCAGCTCCGTGGTGTTGTAGGCGTCGCACAGCAGCCCATTGTCATCCGTCAAGATGAAGGAGGCCGCAACATCCAAAAACTGCTTCAGTTCCAGATTGTCATAATCACGGATACGGCGCTCTGGCAGCTCCTGCGCATAGATATGGGAAAAACAGACCACACAATGCTGAAATTGCGGCATGGTGTGGTGGGCGGCGTAATCGGAGAGCGCGGAGGTAAACGGATCCAACAGGAACTCCGTGCTTTGGCGCTGCCTGCGCTTTGGCAGAAGGCACGGGAGCTTGATTTCCAGAATGCCGTCATTTTCGCTGATCTCAATGCCCTGCATGGTTTCAGCAGACCGCAGATATTCCTCTTTTTTGATGCTGGTAGTGGCATAGATCAGGTGGCGCAGCCGGCAGGTGATCCGCTCGGCCCGCAGCGCCGCATCCGTGGACAGCACCTCGTAGTTGTCGGGATAACGCTGAATATCCGTTGTGTTCATGGCGTAGAGCGCATTGTTCAGCCGTTCGATCTCAGCCAGAATAGATGTAATTCTTTGTGATATGATGGCCCTGTTCAAGAAAAAAACTCCTTATTCGATTTGATAATACTGCACATCGCCGCCCGAAGAGACGGTACAGTAGCCGCTGGTATTTGGTGTGTGGATCTCGGCGATCTGCTCCGGCTGCTCAATCAGAACGATGTATTTGGGCGGAACCTCTTTTACAGCGGAGAGCATTTGGTTGATAAGCTGCTCTTTGCCCGGTTCCACATAAATGATCTCGTAAACCTCATCATCCGCAAAAAAGATGATTTTGGCGGGATAGTCGCTGACAGAATGATATTCCACCTGCTCCATAAAGTCGGTAAGAACCCAAACAGCCTTTGAAAGCCCGTAATCGATGCTTTCCTCCACCTCAGCGGGAATGCGGTAATACTCGCCGCGCTGCACAATGCGGCCCTGCTTTTGCAGGTAGGACAGCAGATTCCGGATTTTACTTTCCTTGTGCGGATAGAGCTTCAAAAGCTGCATCTCCGTCAGAGCGCGGTACATGGAAACATCCCGCAGGAGGCCGGCGGCTTCCTGCCCATAGATCTGTTCCCTCGTTTTCATTGAAACATCTCCTCGTTATGCGTATTGAAGCCGTATAATCGCCGTATTGCTGTTGGTTGTGGAGCGTTATACGTCTTAAATGCGTATTGTGTACGGATTAGCATGGATGCTGCTTTGGCGCAGCACGCTGAGCAAGCTCGGCCAGCTCCCGGCGATCCGTGGTGATCAATTCCTTTTCCATTTGACTGCACTTGATCTCCACGGCAATATTATTGTTATTTGTGCTGATGAGAGCGCTGCCGCGCTCAAAGTGCGTAATTTCCATCAGCTCGGCTTCAGAAAGGTGAAGAACACCCTGAACACGCTGGGCTTCCTCCTCTTCCAGATTCAGCAGGATCTTCGTTTTGCTGTTGTTGATGATGCCCTTGCCATATTTACCGTCGTCCAGCGCAAAAAAGTCATTGAGGTCCTGTGTGGCGCAGACAAGGCTGCCGCCATAGCCGCGGATCGTCTTGGCAAGCTCCAGAACGGATTCGGCGGCCTGCCGGTTGCTGCTGGCGCCGATGAGCTGCCAGCACTCGTCCACGAAGATGGCTTTTTCCGCCGTGCGGTTCTCTTTGGCCTTGTCCCATACAAAGTCGAGAGCAACAAACATCCCCACCGTCAGCAGATCACCGGTCAGCTCAGAAATATCAAGGACGATGTACTTGTTGTCCAGCGCCACATTGGTTTGCTGATTGAAAGAGCGGGCAGAGCCGTTGACCAGTCGATTCAGGATGTTGGCAAGGCGCTTTGTTTCCGGAGAGGCGGCGAGAATTTCATACAGGTCGCCCAGGATCGGCATTTCTTTATAGCGCCCGGGATGTTTCGGCTGTTCCAGAGAAGCATTGTCATGTGTGATGCCCTTTGTCCCGTAGGTGCAGATCATAGCATCATCCAGAAGCTGCCGCTCCTCGTGGGACATGTCCGGAATTAAGAGACTGAAAAACGTGTGCAGCCGCTGAATTTTGGCCGCCAGCAGAGATTTTTCCGCGCCGGGGCCATCCAGCAGATCGTCCACGGACTTATCTGCCTTGCGGATCTCCATGATGTTGATGCAGTTTTGAGAAGCCGGAGATATGGAGATAAACTGTCCGCCGATGTTGGAACAGGCCCGGTGAAACTCATGCCCTTTGAGCGGCGCGATGATAAAGACCTGAATTCCCTTGCGGCGCATACGCAGAGCCATCAGCTGAAGTGTAAAGGTTTTTCCGGCTCCGCTGGTTCCGAGAATGGCGATATTGGCATTCTTGTAGACGCGGGAATCGAAGATGTCCACGATGATGAGAGAATTGTTGTGTTTATTGACGCCGAGAAGAATACCGTTGTCATCGCACATCTCATAGCTGGTGAAGGGATAGCAGCTGGCAGCTCCCGTTGTCAGAACATTCCGCTTAGACCGCTCATAGAGCTGGCGCTCCAGAGAAACCAGAGGGAGAGAGGATAAAAAAGCCTGCTCCTGACAAAAGGAACAGGTCTGCACATCCATATCCTGCGAGAGCAGGAGCTTTTTCATTTCTGCGACCTTCCATTCAAGGTCGTCCACGCTGCCGGCTGTCACGGTGATAAGCAGGTTCAGATAATAAAAATCCTCATTGTTGGAAAGACCGTCTTTTAGAAAATAGCCGCTGCGGATCGCACCGTCGAGATCGTCAAAATCCGTATTGGTATCGCTGGTTTCCTTGATTTTGCTGCGGTTGATACGGAGCTGCTGCCCCAGCTTTCTGACCATGCGGTCCTTTGGCTGCCGCGCGAGAAAGACGTCCAGATCGATCCCGTCGCCGGCGTTGACCAAAAGGCTGAGCCAACCGGCGGGAACGCGCGCTTTATAACCATCTGATGGGACAAGAAGATAGGCATAATACAGCCCATCTACACAGAGGTAGTTTCCATGGGTAAGGTCGATGCTGTCAGGGGCATAGAATTCATTGACAGGAATTGCGTTGATGTCCCGTCCGGAGGCCATGTAGTCCGCCAGAACGGACTTTACCCGTTGGTAGAATGGCTCACTGCTGGCCCTGCGGCAGAGAATGTTATAAAGAATCTCCGCCGTGGCGTCATCCTCGTTCTCAGGGGAAATGACCTCGTTGCCGCACTGCCGCAGATAATTTGCCGCCGTGCGTGCGGCTGTTTGCAGAGAAGCGATTGCATCCTCTTCCTCATGGCCGCGTTTGGTGCCGGGCAGCGGCTCATACTCGAAAACGAGAAAAAAGCGCCTTGTGATTGCCTCACGGGAGCCAAGCTGCCGAATGAGCTTCAGGTAGTCTTCCTGCAGGACACGGCAGCGCGGATCCTGCTCATGCTCCAGCTCCCTGCGGACGGTCTCCAGATGCCGGTTAATGTCCGCACGCTTTGTCAATGCCTTGAATTGCACCTTGACCGGGGCAATTTTCAGATAGGAAATGAAGGAGTAAATGATGCTGCGCTGCTCTCTCGCGCTGCGCAGCAGGAAGTTGACGGGAACCACCTCTACAACCTTGACATAGCGGTGATCTCTTGTATAAATGACGCCGTGCTCAATCTTCTCGATAGGGATATAGTCCGCCAGGGCATTGAGCGGCTGAACGGCTTCTTCCTCCTGCAAGAAGGTCTTGAACTGCGTCACGCTGCGCTGCTTCAGATCGACAGAAAATCGGCTGCGGCTTTTGGGGAGCGGAGGATCTTCTGCTACGCAGTCGCTTTTCCGCTGCTGCGCCCAGCTGGGCAGCAGCGTTTTTCCATTTTTGCCGCCCTGCGTCCCATCGCGTGAAAGGATTCTGCGGTTGTGCAGAAAGCAAAAGAACAGGCGGATAAAAGCGGACAGGCTCATGCCGGATACGCCAATCAAAGCGAGAAGCACCAGCGGAAGAGCTGTCAGGCATAAAATCACAACGCGGACGGTGATGGAAAACGGAAGGTGCAGAACCGGCACACCAACCGCGAGGCCAAGGATGACCGCCTCAATCGTATTGCGGGTTTTCAAAAGCCCGCCGAAGAGTGTGCCGCCCTCCATAAAGTTGGGAGGGATCACATACACCTCAAATTCTTCCGGTTTCATAGACAGCCTCCCTTATATCCGGTCTTTCCGCTTCGGCGGATCGGGCATCTTCTTGACGATCTCCTTATGATAGTCGATTTCACCGTCCGGTGCGGTAAAGGGCTTCTTGATTACAGTGTCAACAGCATACTGCTTGTACCATTGGGCGCCATCGGCAGAGAAGACTTTCTGGTGTTCACCGTCCGGCGCGGCATATTGCCCGGTATGGTACATTCCAAAGGAAATGCCCTCCGGATGCTCCGGAGAATACTCTGTGCCGGTGATGCGCCCGCCGCCGATCTCAACGTCGAAATAGGATATTTGCGGTGCGGCGTCTCCCTGAGCGGTAATGCCCATATAGGAGGACAACGCCTGTGACGCAAACTCTCCGGTGATGGAGCCGGTGGAGTGCAGGTCTCCGGCAGCAACCATACCAATCACATCGTTGGCAAAACGCCCGCCCTCCAGCATGGAATTGGTAAAAATACGTCCGCCGAGGCTAACGGAATGCTGTGACTCCCTGCGGAGTGAGGAAACCGAGGCGGTTCGGGTACTGGAAGCGACTTGCTGATGGGTCACGCCCATCTGCGACTTTTGAGAAGCGCTTTCGCTGTGCGTCTGCTTCGCCTGATGAACAACGCTTGCTGCCTGCCGCTCGGCATTTACAGTACGCTTCGTGGCCTGATGCGCGGCGGACATGGTGGAGGAAGACGCTTTCTGTGTCGTTTGCGTCGCAGTTCTTACGGCATCATTGGTGATTTTCCGACTGACAACGCCGGCCAGACCACCTTGCAGAAAGCTGGAAGATCCGGATGCGGCGGTGCCTGCGCGGCTGGAGGCTCTGTCGGCAAAGTTCCCGACAACTTTTCCAGCCATGCCGGCAGCGAGGGAGACACCCTTGAATGCGACCATCGCCTCACCCAGCATGGAACCGCCGGTATGCCCCACGTTGACGCCGATGCTTGCCATGAAGCTGTCGATTTTCTGCGAGACTTTGAGAAAGCCAACCGCGCAGAGAAACCAGACCAGGACATTCCCCGTCACGGCCTCGCGGCTGGAACTGCTGACTGCGGCTTCAACATCGCTTTCCTCCAGAGCAAACGCAGGTACCGCCAAGGTGAGCGCAAGCAAAAGAACGGTGCCCAGCAGCGGAATGATTCTATGATATTTCTTCGTGGTAATGACCTCCTACATGGAAAGCGGATTTGAGATGAATGTGCCGACCATCGTGATAAACAGCCGAAGACACCATGCGTTCATCAGCAGCAGGAATATCTGCCCGCCGAACATCCGGCACCAGCTCTTAAAAATATTTGCGGTGGATTGCGATGCGCCCATGGCAAAGGCTACCGGTGCGGTATAGACCAGGACGCCCAGCAGTACATACCGTTCTGCCGCTTCAAACAGCAGCTTAATGTAGTTCCACGCAAGAATCAGTGTCAGAATCAGAACGATCAGCGCAACGCCGCCGTTGGCACAGACGCCGATGATGGTCAGCAGAACAGAATTGAAGCTGGCAAAGTCCAAAGAAGGAAGCTCTGAGGACAGTATCCACGCATAAGGCGTTCCGCCTATCGTCAGCGCAATGTTTACGATTTCATCCGCGTAGTACGCAAGTACAATGAACAGAATCGCCTTGGCGGTCAGCTTGACCGGATCCTCTGCGTCCACGCCCAGGCCCAGTCCGTAGTTCTTGAACAGATTCCAGACCCAGCCCAACAGGATCAGTCCGATGGCAAGTGCCACCAGAAGGCTATACATGGTTTCCGCTGCGGGAAAATATCGCAGAAATGTGTTCATGTCACAGCCCAATGCCCCCAAAACAGAGGTGTTGATCAGATCCAGACCGTACATGATCTGCTCCGCGATCCACTCTACAATACCGTCTAAAATTCCCATGGCTTTTACGGGGCGGTCCACTGCCCGCCGCTGAAGAAGGGCGTAACATAGCTCATAATGAAGCCAAGGCCATTCAGCACGGCCCAAGTGATAATGATTCGCTTGAGCCATGCCCGGCTTTCATCGACGGTTCGGCCGCTGCGGGAGAAATTCATCATCAGCAGTGCGACTGCGGCCGTAACGATGGCTGCTATCGTGGAGATGCCGAGGATCTGCGTATAGACATCCCGCATGATCTCATTGGCCTTCTCCCACACGGTTGCGGCAGAGGCCGGCTGACAGAGAGAAGCGGATAGCGTGGCGGTCAGAAACGCTGCATACAGCCAACGGCCGATATTGCCACGCGGTTTTTTCCCAATACGGGGAGACGGGCACTTGTGCTTCAAAAGCATTACCTCCTTGTGTTGCCCAAAAGCAGAAAACAGCACCCAGCGAAAGCCGGATGCTGTTTCATTGACCGCAGAAAGGCAGAAAAAAAGACGCGCATCAAAAATGGCGTCCTCCTGCGGCTACTTTTGGTTTGTTTATAGTTTTGAGCATACTTAGTTTAACATACGGCGATTTTGCGTTCAATAGCAAAACCCTTCCAATTTTCTCCCAATTCTCTTTCAAAACACTCTCACACATCTGGCGGGAAAAAGCAGTCCAGCGTTTTCAAAGTGTCCTGCGCGGAAAATCCCCAAAGGACAGAGCTTAACGCTTCCACAGCGGCTTTGCGCAGGCGGTAGTAGGTGCTGAAGCTAATGTCCCTGATATGCGGGTGGAGCGCTTCAATGATCTCCTCCACATTTTTCAGCTTCTGTGGGGATAAAAATGAGTAATACAAAATCCAGTAGTACACCTCTCCGCTCTGGTGGTGCGTGCGGAGAAGGTTGACAGAATTTTCAAGCAGGGTCAGCATTTTGTAGCTGCGCTCAATGCACCTGGCATGATTTTCGATGTCCGTGCCGCCGAGATCCGCGCCTGCCATATAGATGGACTCCAAAAAATCTTCAATGCTGCAATCATAATCAATGCGAAACTGATTCTTGACCTGCCGGATAGACAGTTCCAGACTCCATGTTACATCCCGATATTTTTTGAGCAGTCTCCATGTGTCGTGATAGCGGGCATCCTCTTCTGGCCGTTTTTCATACATCTTTCCTGACATTGTCGCACGCTCCTTCCGCTTCAGCATTTGGGATGATCGTCATTTCAAACCGATACAACGGACTGCCGGCACCGCAGCAGATCGCAAGTCCCGCTGAGATAGTGCCTTTCTCTATTCCTACCGTGCAGTCGTCGGATAATGGATATAACATATATTTGGATTTGGGGCATGAAAGGCAGGAAATGCCTTGTGCTTCAAGGGTTCGCAGCACTTTCCGAACGAAGTACAGCATGTGAGGTTTTGAAACGCTGGAAAGCTCTGTTGAAACGCAGATCTGCTCATCAGAAATTGGGCCGGACTCTGGCGGAATGGTATCCGGCACAGATACGCGAAGGTTCAGACACATAGCAACCTCCTCCTTGTCTATCATGACATCCGAAATTTGGAACATGGTTGAGAGATAATTCTTTAGGTAAATTACCGTTCCGCTGCGGCCTGGGAAAGTCAGCAGAGAAAGATAATCAAAATCGGCCAGTTTTTTGAGCAGCCGCCCCACGCTGGAACGGGAGATTCCCCAGCGCGCGGATAATTCGCTGTAATTGACGAGCGGATTCCCTGTGCCGTTTCTGAAATACACAACTGGCCCGATCTCAGAGCCGCGTACTTGCTGATCCTTATAAATCGCAGAGATCCAAAGGTCCAGAATGACATCCATCTCGGATGCGCGTCCCGCGGAGATCAACTCCGTTGCCGTTGAAACAGGAATGAAGAAAAAACCGGAGTCTTTTTGGCATGGGCAGTTATAATCGAGCGCGGAGTTATTGCGCCGCCAGTCCGTAATGGAGAACTTTACGATATGCCCGCGGCCAAGGCGGGTAAATGTAATGAGCTGCCGATCCTGCAAGGATTTTAGAATTGCAAATGCCTGATAGTGAAAGCGCACACGGAACCATTCCGTGATGTCGGCGATGGAGCAGATCCATTCGCCCGGATATACCGTGTATGAGATCCCGTCTATGCGCCGATAAGAGGTTCTGAAGTTGGCATAGGAGCAAAGAACGACATAATAAAAAAGACCGGAGCATCCGCCTGTGCGAATGCTCCGGTCTGCAATCAGAGTTTGCATAAATTCTCGATAAATTCGGCATCGTGGATAATCTACAATCTGCCTGAGTTCAAGCTGATAGTCTGCCATGGGTGGCCTCCTGTCTGTTTTTTGTTGGCGGAATATGTTGATAGATAAGGGAATTTGTGTAGTATAGCCTTATCAAAGGTTAAGAATGTATTGTGTTAATTGAACATCATCAGGGGCCATGGCCGCGCCCATGTTGGCCGCATCCGTGACGCCCAGATCCACGATGCGGCCGCGGGTGGTGTGGGTGATATAGGGTCCCGCGGATTGGATGCCCACCACGCAGCAGCCCGCAGCGGTGGCCGTCCACTGGGCGGTGGGGGCGCGCTGGCTGCCGTAGGGCACAGGGGCGCGGTACTGCCGCTCGGCGGTGCAGAAGTGGGAGGAGGTCTGGGCCGCGGCGATGCGGGCGAAGCCGCCGGCCACCGCCATGGCTGCCAGCGACAGGCTCTCGCCCATGGTGGAGCAGGCGCCGTACACCCCGTAGAAGGGGATGTCGAAGTCCCGCAGGGAGAAGGTGGCGCCGATGTTCTGGTTCAGGAGATCGCCGGCAAAGATGCAGTCCACGTCCTGCGGCGTCAGACCGCCCTTTCGCAGGGCGCGGCGCAGGGCCAGGGCCTGCATCTCCGCTTCCCCCTGCTCCCATGTCTTTTTGCCGAAGAAGGAGTCGTCATCCGTGATGTCAATGGAGCCGCCCAGAGGGCCCTGACGCTCCAGCCGTCCGGCCACACTGGCCCAGCTCACCACGCCCGGAGGGTCCGTGAGCCGGCAGGTCTGGCGGCTCAGTCGTTTGATGTCCATAGTGTTCCACCTCGCACATGATTTGCTCTTAGTCTGCGCGGGGATGCGGGAAAATATGAAAAAGGACGCCCCGAGGGACGTCCTTTTCGCTGTACGGTACGGCTTACACGAACACCAGCTGCACCAGCAGCATGTATACGGCGGTGCCCGCTAAAATGGACAGCAGGGTGCTGCGCCGCCACAGGTGGAGACCGGCGGTGACGGTCACGGCGATGGCCTCCGGCAGACCGTGACTGCCGGAGAGGATGTCGGTATTCCGCAGACTGTATACCACCAGCAGGCCCATCATGGCCGGCGGCAGCAGGCGGCCCAGATCCTCCACCACTCTGGGGAGCTTCCGGCTGCCGGAGAACACCAGAAACGGTGTCCAGCGGGTGATCTGGGTGGCCAGCGCCACCATGGCTACGATGATGAGAGACTGGATGAAATTCAGGCGCATAGCTTTTTCCTCCCCAGCAGAAGTGCGATCAGCGTCAGGACCATGGCGGGAATGACCATGCTGTCCGCGCCGAAGACGGCCAGACCGGCCACGGAGCAGGCAAGACCCATGAAGCCGGCGGGGCGGTTCTCCCGATGGACCGCCTGCTCGATGAACAGCACCACGAACAGCGCCGTCAGGGCGAAGTCAATGCCGGTGAGGTCAAAGGTGATGAGCCCGCCGATGAGTCCGCCCAGCATGGAGAATACGATCCAATAGAGCCACGTCAGCAGGCTCATGGCGAAGTAGAACAGGGTGGGATCCATATCCTCCGGCGGCTCCACGGTGGAGCTGAGGGAGAAGTTCTCGTCGCTGAGGGTATAGATCAGGAAGTACCGCAGTTTGCCCAGCCCCCGGTATTTGGGCAGCAGGGCCAGCGCGAAGAACAGGTGACGGGCGTTCACCATCAGACTCAGGAAAAAGGCGCTGAGGGGGTCGAAGGCGGTGGTCAGCAGCGTGATGGCCACGTACTGCATGCTGCCGCAGAAGGCGAAGGCGCTGACAAAGCCGGACCACAGGAAATTGTAGCCCTTGGAGGCCATCAGCAGGCCGTAGGCCAGACCCACCGCCAGATAGCCGGTGAGGATGGGTACGGTGTGGGGGAAGGCCGCTTTCAGCGCGGCGGGGAAGGATTTGCGGGGCAAACAGACCACCTCCGGGAAAATGTGTCGGTATTATACCCGAAAACTCTTTTTGGCGCAATACTGGAAAAGCGCATAAAATGTGTGTATAATAGGCCCACTGAGTTTCACAAAAGAAAAGGAGCGTGTGTTTCAATGGAGGAGATGCGCAGCTTTGGCTATATCTGCCCCCACTGCGGCAAGGCGGTGCTGCACCAGCGCAGTGTGTTCGCCCTGTCCGCCGCTGCGGCCCGCATGGAGTGCGAGTGCGGGCAGGAGGCACTGGGGGCGGAGACGGACGGTGTGAAGTTCCGGCTCTGGGTGCCCTGCGGCGTGTGCGGCGGACACCATCAGGCGGAGTGCAGCGCCGACGCGGTGCTGCACGGGCGGGGCATCGGCCTGGCCTGCCCCGAAAAGCAGGAGATATGCTGCTACATCGGCGGGGAGCAGCAGGTGCGCCGCGCCATGGAGGAGCTGGCCCTGCGGGTGGAGAAGGAGAAGGCCGGCGGTGAGGAGGCCTTCACCGACAACGTCATCATGTACGAGGTGCTGTCGGAGCTGAAGGACATCGCCGCCCGGGACGGCATCTCCTGCACCTGCGGCAGCCACAAATACAACATTGCCGTGCGGCGGGGCGCGGTGGACCTCATCTGCGCCCGGTGCGGCGGGAGGCTGCGGCTCAATGCCGCCACGGACCGCGATCTGGACGACCTGTGCTGCCAGATGAAGCTGACCATCCGCAGCACGGAGCAGTAACGCGGTGGGAAGCATCGTATGCTTCGCCCTGTTTTTAGGGGCGGTGGGCGTCTGTCTGGCGGAGGGCTGGCAGCTGATGTGGGCCATCTGGGCGGGCATCGCGGTGTTCGCCGTGCTGGGTCTTGCGCGGCATGTGCCGGTGCGGGTCATGGCCGCGGGCGCATGGCGGCAGGGACGGAAAATGTGCTCCGTCATCGACATCTACCTGCTGATCGGGGCCATCACGGCCCTGTGGCGCAGTGCGGGCACCATCGGATTTTTCATCTATCACGGCCTGCAGATCATCACGCCCCAGATGTTCCTGCTGGTGGCGTTTCTGCTGACCAGCTTCATCTCCTACGCTCTGGGCACGTCCTTCGGCGTGGTGGGCACCGTGGGGGTCATTCTGATGGCGCTGGCACGCTCCGGCGGCGTGGACGCCGCCGTGACGGCGGGCACCATCATCGCAGGGGCCTATTTCGGCGACCGGTGCTCTCCGGCGTCCTCCAGCGCGGCGCTGGTGGCGGCGGCCACGGGTACGGTGCTGGAGCGGAACCTGCGGCGGATGCACCGCACCGGCTGGCTGCCGTATGCGGTGAGTCTGGCGGTGTACGCGGCGCTGTCCGTGACCCACCCGCTGGCGGCGGTGGACGGGCAGGTGCTGACGACACTGGCGGAGACATACCGGCTGGGCTGGTGGACGGCGCTGCCGGCGGCGGCCATCATCGTGCTGCCGCTTTGCAGGGTGTCCATCCGGAGGTCTATGGCCGTCAGTGTGCTGGCGGCGCTGGCCGTGACCCTGTGGGGTCAGGGAGGGCAGCTGTGGGACGTGCTGCGGGACACGGTGCTGGGTTACCGTCCGGCGGGCGGGGCTTTGCAGCAGGTACTGGCAGGCGGAGGCGTGGCGTCCATGCTGACGGCCACGCTGATGGCCATCAGCGCCGGCATGTACGCGGGGCTGCTGGACAGCATAGGCGTACTGGGCGGCGTGCGGCGCCACGCGGCGGCGCTGGCTCGCAGGGCGGGACGGTTTCCCGCCTGCGCGGCGGTGTGCGCCCTGGCGGGCATGATCTTCTGCAACCAGTCTGCTGGCCCTGTGGTGGCCGACCAGCTGCTGGAGGAGACGTACCGCGCCCGTGGGCAGGGCGGCGAGGAGCTGGCGCTGGACATCGAGAACTCCGGCATCGTGATGGCGCCGCTGATCCCGTGGAACATCTCGGTATCCATTCCGCTGGTGATGCTGGGGGCGGATGCCTCCGCCATCCCCTATGAGGTGCTGCTGTACGCCATTCCCCTGTGCTATCTGCTGACGAAGCGGCGGGTGTTTGCCGCGAAAGGAGAGAGAATATGATCGAACTGCTGGCCCGCTGGTGCATACCGGATCGGGACAATGTAACATCGCCGTCGGTGCGGCGGGCCTACGGCACGCTGTGCGGCATCGTGGGCATCGCCCTGAATATCCTGCTGTTTGCGGGGAAGTTCTTCGCGGGACAGCTGTCCGGCTCCATCGCCGTGACGGCGGACGCCTTCAATAACCTGTCGGACGCGGGCTCCTCGGCAGTGACGCTGCTGGGTTTCCGGCTGGCGGGACGGAAGCCGGACACGGACCACCCCTTCGGCCACGGGCGCATCGAGTACATCTCGGGTCTTGCGGTGGCGGGCCTGATCCTGCTGATGGGCGTGGAGCTGGCCAAGTCCTCCGTCGATAAGGTCCTCCATCCGGAGGAGGTGACGTTCTCGCTGCTGGCGCTGGGTATCCTGGCGGCGTCGGTGTGCGTGAAGCTGTACATGTGGTTCTACAACCGGCGTATCGGGAAGAAGATCAAGTCCGCGGCCATGGAGGCCACGGCCATGGACAGCCTGTCCGATACCGCGGCTACGGCGGCGGTGCTGCTGGCCATGCTCATCGGCAGGTGGACGGGACTGGCGGTGGACGGCTATGTGGGCCTTGTGGTGGCGCTGTTCATCCTGGCCTCCGCCTGCAAGGCGGCGAAGGAGACGCTGTCGCCCCTGCTGGGGCAGGCACCCGACCCGGAACTGGTACAGGAGATACGGGATATCGTCATGGCCCACAGCACCGTACAGGGTATCCACGATCTGGTGGTCCACGACTACGGCCCGGGGCGGTGTATGATCTCCCTCCACGCGGAGGTGCCGGCTCACGGGGACATTATGGAGATGCACGACGTCATCGACAACATCGAGAAGGAACTGGCGGAGCGGCTGCACTGTCAGGCAGTGATCCACATGGACCCCATCGTCACCGACGACGCATCCGTGGGTGCGCTGCGCCGGCAGATCGCCGAAGTGGTGAAGCAGGTGGACCCCCGTATGACCATCCACGATTTTCGGGTGGTGCGGGGTACTACCCATACCAACCTGATCTTTGACGCGGTATTGCCGTTCTCCTCCGGCAGGACGCCGGAGCAGGCGGCGGAGGAGATCCGGAAGCTGGTGCGGGAGCTGGACAGCACGTATTTCGCCGTGGTGACGGTGGAGCACAGCTATACGGATTGAAAAATCCCGCGCCGGCGGGCGCGGGACGGGACGTTATTCCCAGGTCTGCCAGATCTCGGGGTGATAGCCCACCGTGGCCTGGCGGCCGTTGCGGACGATGGGGGCGGCGAACAGCTCAGGGTAAGCCAGCAGCTTTTCCTCCGCCGCATCGGGCGTGATATAGGCCATGTACTGGTCCTCATAGGCGCGGCAGGTCTTGTCCACCAGCGCATCGAAGCTGCCCACGGCGGTCTTGATGGAGCGGTACTCTCCGGCGGACACACCCTTGCTGGCAAGGTCGATGTACTGGTACTTGATGCGGCGCTCCTTGAACCAGCGCTCCGCTTTTTTGGTGTCGAAGGATTTAGACTTTCCGAAGATCTGAATATTCATAGACGGCTCCTTGTGAGTGAAATGGAGGATATGCCATGGATGAGAACATCCGTAAATTGAAGGAATTGGTGGATGGCTCCGACAACATTGTGTTTTTCGGCGGGGCCGGTGTGTCCACGGAATCGGGTATCCCCGACTTCCGCAGCGTGGACGGGCTGTATCACCAGAAGTTCAGATACCCGCCGGAGACCATGCTGAGCCATACGTTCTTTGAGCGGCACACCGGGGAGTTCTTCGACTTCTACCGCGCCAAGATGCTGGCGCTGGACGCCCAGCCCAACGCGGCCCACCGGAAGCTGGCCCAGTGGGAGCGGGAGGGAAAGCTGAAGGCGGTCATCACCCAGAACATCGACGGCCTGCACCAGAAGGCGGGGAGCCGCGAGGTGCTGGAGCTCCACGGCAGCGTGCTGCGCAACCACTGCACCCGCTGCGGGAAAGCCTACGGCGTGGAGCGTATCGTCAGCAGCACCGGCGTGCCGCGGTGCAGCTGCGGCGGCGTCATCAAGCCCGATGTGGTACTGTACGAGGAGCCGCTGGACGAGGACGTGATGGCCCGCGCCCTCCATTACATCCGGCAGGCGGACGTGCTGCTCATCGGCGGTACGTCGCTGGTGGTGTATCCGGCGGCGGGACTCATCACCTACTACCGCGGGCATAAGCTGGCGGTGGTGAATAAGGGCGGGGCGGGCCCCGCGCAGGCCGCCGTTACGGTGGATGGACCCATCGGACAGGTGCTGGAGCAATTGTAACATAGGAAGCTGCGGGGCGCAAGGCGGGGATTTTTCCGTCTGCCCCTTGACAAACAGGGGCATTTTGTTATAATAGCAAGGTGTTCCGCATGCGAGCGTGCTGGAATCGGCAGACAGGCAAGCTTGAGGTGCTTGTGTCCGTAAGGTCGTGTGGGTTCAAGTCCCATCGCTCGCACCAAAAAGGGAGGCTAAAAAAGATATTGGGTGTAAAAGCCCAGTGTTTTCAAGGCTTCCGAGGCCCGTAGATGAGTAAATCTACGGGCCTCATTTTATCGATATTTGACCTTGCGCTATTCACTCTGATAAGAGTCAAACCCGCGGGTATCAGATGATATAGAGAACGGAAAAGAGCGGCGGTGTTTCCTGCGGGGAATATTTGCCGCTTTTTCTTTTCTGCCGGAATCTCAAAAGAGGTTCCGGCTTTTTCATTTTCAGGGGAGGAATGAGTTTGGAAAATAAATATTTTGCAGAGTTAGCCCGCCGCCTGCGGGCAGCTGGAATCACCGCAGGCCATCCGGAGAAGAACCGGCTGACAGTGCTGCTGAACAACCAGCCGGTTCTCTCTGTTTCGGCGGGGAGTGATGTGTTCCTCCTCCCTGCCGGAAGCAATCAGCCGGAAGCCGGTGAACTATACCATAAAGTTGCCCAGACTGCAGATGAAGTGTATGCCTATGTTGAAGCGGTCCAGACCGCCCCCCTCCTTCATGCCAGTGGTCTGAGTGAGAAATTCCATCTGCTGGCGGATTTTGGCGGCGCAGTGCTGGCTGGGCGTGAATTGGAAAACGGCTGGGGTTATCAATTTGTCACATGGATCTGGGATCATGACAGGACCGGGGTGAGTCATGGACATTATTATGAGGAGGATTTCCAAGGAGCCAAACAGGACTTCGCCGTCCGCTCCGGGCTGATCTCCAAAGCCCAGCTTTTTTCACCGGAGGAGTTAACCCAGCTCTATCGGGCCACAGATTATCTGCTGGATGAGGGACCTGAGCCGGAGGATGGCCAGCTCAAGGCCCTGCAGACTTCAAGAACAAAGATCGAATACACCGTCCCGGATCTGGCAGAGCGTTTGGAGCAAAGCCAGGGACAGGAACCACAAATGAATCTGTAAGAGTACCGGAAGAACGGGGCCTGCATCTGCTGATAGGCAGATAAGCAGGCCCCATTTTTTATGCGGAAAGGAACAGCAATGACAAAATATTTTTCACAAGACACTCCGTTGGCCGGTTTGGAACGGATGATGATGAGTGTTCCCGGCTTTCAGAAACGGGGCGGCGGGATGATGGTCCTGTGCAGATTCCATTACAAAAAAGAGGATGTGGACTGCACCTACTGCCGGAGCTATATGCGGCACACCTGTCAGGAATCTGTTTGCCCATACATTCCGGAGCGGTTGGAAGCAGGGACTATTGGCTATCAGGAGCTTGCGGAGAGATGCCTCCGCATGGCAGGCCACCAGAAGTTATGGAAGCGGGCCAGCTCTCTTTCCAAAGGGAATACGCTTCCTCTTGCGCTGGAACCGGCCCATCGGCACAGGCTGTCTGAGTGGCCGGAGGCCGGCACAGCCTCTATCTGCCCCCAGAAGCTGGCGGCGGTTTATCTGCTCTCCTCCCGCATCGGGCTCTGGCGGAGAGTGCTTCCCCATATATCTCACGGCAGGATCGACTTCTCCTCCGTTTCCCTGCGGGGGATCGACCCGAGGGACTATCCGGTGTACAGAGCAGCCAAGGGCCTCTACTGCGGGAAGCTGCTCATTACCTCCGCAGAATTGGCGGACGAGGAACAGGTTAGCAGCGAAGCCTTCGGTGATATTCTCAACGCTATGCTGATCGCCCGGTATGGAAAAACGATCATAGCTGCGGAGGTGAAAAAATGAGATATGTGCTCCAAGTGGTACTGAGCAACGCCCAGCATCCGGAATATGGACAGGCCACGATCCCCTTCCCCATTCCCAATCAGAACTATGACAGCACGATAGAGCTGTTGGGACCCCTGGAGATCGGCGATACACTCCGGCAGGATTGTCAGGTGGATGAGTTGGACAGCTTCTATACCGTCCTGAACACTCTGATCGGCACACAGGTCACCCTTGATGAGCTGGACTATCTGGCCAAGCGGCTGGACAGCTTCGATGACGGAGAGGCCGCCCAGTTCCAGGGGATGGCCCACAAGCTGGGGCTCTCGGAAATAAAGGATCTCATCAATCTGACCTTCTGCTGTCAGAAGATCACTGTGATCACCGATTTTTCCGACCTTGAAAAAATCGGGCGTGAACATTACATGAATTTGAATGGGGGCTGTGCCAGAACAGAAGATCTGGAGGCGCTGGATGGAACCGAAACCGCCTATTTGCTCATCGACAGCGAAGCCGGGACAGTCACCCCCTACGGCGTGGTCTACGACAACGGCATGAAATTGGAGCCGCTCTACAATGGGCGGCAGTTTCCGGAATATCTTTATGACAACAGCGGCATGGGATTGAAAATTGTACCGGCAGAAAACCAAGCCCCGGAGCTGCTTTGGCTCCCCGCGTCAGAGCAGCAGATTCGCCGCACCCTGCTGCGGACAGGCTGGCAGGATCCTGACCATGCGGACTACACGATAGATGTATTCCTGCTTCAGAAAGAGGTCGGCGAGATACTGGATGAAAAGCGGGACAGCCTGGATTCACTCAATGCCATGTGCGGAGCCATTGCAAAACTGGATCAAAAAGACAGGGCCAAGCTGGAAGCTGTAATCATATTCGCAGAACCTGAGAATGCCGGTGAGATCTGTCGTTTGGCTGAAAATCTGGATCAGTTCGACTTTATTCCCGGCGTCCACACTCCAAAAGAATATGGGAAATACATGATCCAAGAGTCCGGCCGGTTTGGATATGATGACCATCTGGATGCCTTCTACGATTATGAGGGCTATGGGCAGCACCGCATCCAACAGGAAAATGGCCGTTTCAGCGCCTATGGTTATGTGTCCTATTTCGGAGTAATGGCTCTGGAGGAATTGATGTCGGAAGACCCGGCCGAAGCATATCAAGCGCAACAGGGCCTTCAGTGGGGGAGAATAGAATGAGGCATCTGAAATTGAGGACCATCTGTCGTGGTGGTGTTCATAAAGAAATTGGATTGAATGGTGCAGCGGTAATCAGCTGTATTTTCAAGGCCAAAAAATTCAGATAGCTATTGCTGTCAGAGTGTGGTAGTGTTCGTGTCGAATACCGAATGACTGGGGATAAGGAGGTGCAGATATTGAGAATGACTTTAGATGAACTGATCAACGCTATGGAACCGCAAGCCCGGAAGGATAAAGCCCTAATCTCCAAATGCGTTGACGGCCTGACAGAATATGCCGCAGAGCTGCGGCAGAAAGCAGGAGATGCAGGCAAGGAACAGATTTCCGCCCTCCGCCGCTTGGTAGACGAACTGGCAGGCTACTGGGGCTTAGATGCCAAAACAGTAGACCATGTGACGGCCTTTGACCGGAAGATACAGGAAGTGGATCAGGCAGTTCACCAATGGACTCCTACACAGGAGCATAGGGACGCTGTGATACAGGGGTTATACCTCTACGCGATTGATATGATTTCCAGTCTGGGGTCCGATGGCGCCAGAGAATCGGTGACAGAATGTGAAAGGCTGATGCGGGAAATTGCTGGATTCTGGGGCTATGAGTCTCCTGCGCTGGATGATTTATACGCCCAGATAAGAGCCTCCCTCAAAGATCAGGAAGCATGGGAAAATACGGTGGAAATAGGAGGGATACAATGACCATCAATGTCTGGAGCGATTCCATGCAGCACATCGAACTGCTTGGGAAGCCCGCTTTGTTTTCAGATTCAAGGGTGAATCGATCTACCGTGCCAGATGGCTGGTATGTCTACGATCTGCGTGGCAGTGACTATGACCCCGATTTGATCAGTACGCTGGAGGCGCGGGTTATCGTCAACTATGCTGGTTCCATCCTTACGCCGGAACCAGTCATCTTCCCCGATGGTCAGGATTACCTTGATGTTAAGGGACAAACCGATTTTCTTGATGAGGAAATCACCCTTATAGATTTTTGCCGCCAGCATGAAATGCCAATCCCCTCCCGTTATCAGATCAGGCCCGCTTCTTTCGATGAAGCGGGCCTTTTCTATGCCATGAAGCCGGAGGAGGACCAGCGGCTTGGCTGCATCGGTCATGTCCGAATGGACTTTGGTCACCGGGGGAAGGAGTTCTGGCATACATGGTGGCCCCGAGGCCCCGAGGAGCTGAATTCTCCGGAATTCAAGGCGGAATTGCAGCAGGTCGTGGATGAACTGCGTACCGGCGTCCTGAAGGACCTGTCCAGCATGAGCAAATACTGCTGGAGCCACGGCGGTGAGGTTGGCAACTGGCCATCGAACTACGGCTACATCGTAGAGACGGAGAATTACCGCTACTGTCTGCGCTGCAACCCTGTCCCCGGCGACTATCAGGCATACCTGACGGCCTTTGATCTCCGAGTCCAGCGGCAGAATCTGGCGGAGCAGGCGGCGGTGATAGGCCGGGTGACATTTGCCAGCGGCGAACAGCAGGAATATACGGATGCGGAGACTTTCCTCCAATGCATCCGAGATGAGCTTCCGAATCACCCTGTTACCGGCTTCCGCTACGAAACCCTGACCGATGATCCCGCAATCCGCAAGCAGGTGGACGATATCCTGTACGACCTCTACGGCGAGGAGAATCCCCGCCCGCTGGAGGATTATGAAAATACGCCCCAAGAGGGCATGACGATGGGAGGAATGACCTGATGAACAATGTGCCGAGAGAATGGCTGGCTTTTCTGCGGAACCAGTACCCCGCTGGGAGCCGAATCAAGCTCAGAGAGATGAAAGATCCGTATCACCCAGTGCCGTCCGGCACCATGGGCACGCTGGAAAGTATCGACGACATCGGACAATTCCATGTGAAGTGGGACAATGGCAGTTGTCTGGCCCTAATCATCGGAGAGGACAGTTTTTCCGTCCTGCCGCCTGAGCCCACCACTATGAAGTTGTATATGCCCCTTACAGCCGATCTCTATGAGCGGAACGAATGGGGCGACATCGAGGACACCGGCACAGAATTGGAGGGTAACGGCCTCCGTAATTACGAGGGCCAGATACTCAAGGCCCTCGTTGGAAACCGTATGCCGGAGGAAAACGAAAACGGCATCATGCACTGGTATGATGTGGATGATGAGGTCAACAGGAAGGTGCGTTCTGCTGTGTTCACCGTAGAGGAGCGCAATGGACAGCTCTGGGGTGTGGCAGAATGCCGCGTGGTCGGAGAACTTTCCGCCCACGAACTGGATACCCTCAAGGAGTACATCTCAGGTCAGGCATCGGACGGCTGGGGCGAAGGCTTTGAACAGCGTGAGATTTCTGTGGATGGCGGAGAGCTCTATGTTCATCTGTGGAACAGCGATGACTGGAGCATCCAGACAGAGAAAGAACTGTTTGCGCCCAGAATTGCAAAGGGACTGCCGGAACTGTGCTTCTCTACCTTGCTCACCACCGGCCAGCTGATCTGCATCAAGCGCGGCGAAACCGGGTACTACCCCTCTGATTGGGATACCGGAGATAAAGAGAAAAATGTAGAACTGGCTGACCAGCTGAATGAGGAGATGGGTGTCACCATGTGGCAGCGTAAGGCCATGGAGGTGGGCAGTATGTGCGGTTGGGATGTCCCCGGCGCAGATCCCAAAGCCTATGAGCAAGAGCCGATGGGCATGACGCTCAGTTAGGAGGTGCCGAATTGGATTATCAGAAAAAAGCGTTTGAGGTTGAAATCAGCAACGGCGGACCCAGAGGATATGAAACTGCTATCACACTGAAGCTTCCTGCAACCTGGGCAGAGTTTCATGATGCGCTCCAAAAGGCGCGGATCCCCGATGGCCGGAATTGCGGCATTGAGCTGACACGAAGTTGGTGGGCCGGCCTCTCCTCCGAACTCATCGGTGGCGCCCAAAATCTCTATGAACTGAACCTCTTTGCAATGCGGCTGACCATGCTGACCAGTGTGGAACTGCTTTCCATGGATGGCCTGCTGAAAATGGAACAGGCCCGTGGCACAAAATCCATCCCGATTCCCAGGCTTATCAACCTTACATTCAATGCAGACTGCCATATTCTCCCCGATGTTTTCAATGATGAAAGCCTGGGGGCGTTTTTGTATGAAAACGAGATGCTTACGAAAGAGGCCATGTGCCTGCTGGACACCACCGAACCGGGCAGCGGCTATCATGGGCGTCTTCTGGAGGTCTTTGGCGAAGAACATCGCCAGACCATCGGCGGCGTATTTACCAGCTGCGGCTATATGGAATCAAATGGAGAGTCGTTTGAGGAAGTGTATCGGCCTGGTCAGATGGCCTATTTTGACCGGTCAGGCTCTCCGGTGGTGCTGGAAGTGACCATGGGCCGTTTTGACGACCCGGCGTATGACAGCGATAAAAGCATATTTCTGAATCTTCCTGCTGTCGGAAACGCCATAGGGCAGGCCATTGATAAGGTGGGGGCCAACTCCGAGAAGGAGTGCGGGTTCCAGTGCGTGGAATGCCTGATCCCCTCCCTTCGGGAGATGATTAACGACGCAATAGCAGATGCAGGTGGGCTTGCCCCTGCGGAAAAAATGGCCACCCTGCTCAAACAGAAGCAGCGTATTTGGAATGAGGACGCCATTATAAAATATAAGGCGATTCTGGAAGCAAGCGGCTGTTCCGGCCTGCAGGATGCCATCCGATTGATGGAGGATCTGGACCAATATGAGCTCCGTCCAGATGTGGCCCAACCATGGGGTTATGCGGAACTGGTGCTGCGGGAGAAATACCCGGATCTGCCGGAGGCTCTTTTCCAGACGGGTCAGTCAGCGGAGATCGGCAGAGAGCTTCTGGAGGATAGGAATGGTGTCATCACAGAATATGGGCTGATCCGCAGACTGGACGGTCAGCCCGTTCAGTCTCTCCATGAAGCCCCGGAGCAGAACGGAATGGAGATGATCTGATATGGCAGAAGAACAGGCACTTGTTCAATTGATGGATACACTGGACGGACTGGAACTGACCAAATCTGAATACGAGTGGCTGGAACAGCGGTTTGCCGCCATGACGGAAAAGGAGCAGCTCCTGTTTCGCGGTGCGATGAAGCTGGAGAAGCCTGAAACAGCCAGCGAAGCCATCGATATAGCCGGTCAGCTTCACTGCTATGAGCTGTTTTACAGCGCCGGGGACGAGGACGCTTTGGGCCAGTTTGTTATGAAGCATCTGGAGCAGGTTCCGGATGCTGCCCGCCCCTATTTCTCTCCCGCCTATGTTGGGCAGATGTTCCGGCAGGAAGGAGCCTCCGGCGTGTTTTGCGAAGGCCATTATATCCGGCGCAGTGCTGCCCCAAAACATCAACCGGATAAAAACCTCTCAGAACTCCCCACAACCGGCGATTACGCCATCCGTATCAAGCTGGCCAGCCGCTCCAATATGGAAGGTGTCTGGATAGGCTTTCCCGACGCCGGGGAATACACGGATCCCCATTATCCGGATGAACTGCTTTTGGGCATGGACGCAATGCAGGCAGAGAGCCTCAACGAGTGCATCGCTTTGGAGGTGGACTGCTGTCTGCCCCAACTGATGGATATCCTTTCCCAGTATGACTCAGCCAGCGAACTTGTGCGCCATGCCATTGACTTTGGATATGTATGGGCAGAACAGGGCCAGGGTGAGGCGTACTGGATGGATAAATGGCAGGCTGTTCTGGAACTGGAGGACTGCCACCGGCTGGATCAGGCATTGGACTTTTCCCAGAACCTCCAGCACTTTGCCTTCATACCCCGAGGGGTCGAGCTTGGCAGATTCGGCTTCGAGCTGGCGGTCAAAAGTGGGATTATTGACCGAGACAGCTTTCTGGCCAAATGCTTTGACGGAAAGAGCTATGCCGAATGGTATATCCAAAAGCATGGTCTGAGCGCCACCGACCACGGCTATGTTGCATGGAATGGAGGGGAACTCCGTTACGAGTACAGTGATTTGGGTGGATCGCCGATGACAGCCCAGACAATGTGAAGGCGGTATTTTTATTGGATTTTGGTATCGCTATTCCATAGAGTGTGTGATAGTGTTGTGGAGCAAATAGGAGGTGCTTCCAATGGATGAGCGAAAAGAGATCCTGCAGGATACCATAGACCGCCTCATCGAAACCGCTTTGCAGGAGCTGGATCAGAAGCTGCCTGAAGCTGGCGGGGAGGCTGCTCTCTCCCACATCAGCGACCAGATCCGACAGGACGCACAGCTGGATGAACAGCACCGCAAACTGATGCTGGATTATATCCGGCAATTGAATCAGGTTACTTGCCGCCAGTGCAGACACCTCTACCGCCAGGGAGCATTGGACTGTGTCCTGCTTCTGCGAGGGTTGGGGGTGATCCGGTAACAACAGAATAAGAACACACAGGGGCCGTTTTTCCGCAAGGGATAACGGTCCCTGTTTTTTTGCGCCCTTTTTCGGAAAAACGCCCCGGAAAGGAGGCATCCATGCAGAAGGAACTGCTTGCGGAGCATCTGAGGCGATACCATCCGGGTGCTTTGTGCGCCGCAACCAGCCGGGAATTGGAACGGACCTTTTCCATCAAGGGCACAGAGCTTCGGCAGCTTGTCAATCAGCTGCGCCGGGCCGGGATCCCGATTGCCAGCAACTCCAGCGGCTATTTTTACGCCGCCACCGAGCAGGAGGTGCGGGCAACCATTGGGCATCTGACCCGCAGGATCAGCGGTATCGCCGCCGCCATCCACGGTCTGAACCGCTCCCTGGAACAGTTTGACACCGACCAGACCCGCCTGCCCCTGAAGGGGGGTGATGGCAACTGAACAGCTTCATGTCCTGGATCGGCGGCAAAAAGGCCCTGCGGGAGCTGATCGTGAGTCTGTTTCCAATATACTACGAGCGATACATTGAAGTCTTCGGCGGGGGTGGCTGGGTTCTCTTTCACAAACCACCCGGAAATGATTTCGAGGTCTATAACGATTTCAACGGGCTACTGGTCAATCTCTACCGCTGTGTCAGGGAAAAACCGGAAGAACTCATGGAGGCCCTGCGGTTTGTGCTGAATGCAAGAGAGGATTTCGATGCTGTCCGGGCGGCGCTGGCACGGGACAGCCCCGCAAGTGATGTCCAGCGGGCTGCATGGTTCTATCAGCTGATCCGTTATTCCTATGCTTCGGGATTGACCAGCTTCGGCAGCCAGCCCCACGATATCCGGTCTAATTTTCCTCTAATTGAACAGGCCCACCGCAGGCTGGCGAAGGTCGTTATTGAGAACAAGGACTTCGAAAAGCTGATCCGCCAGTACGACCGTCCGGTGAGCTTTTTCTATCTCGACCCGCCCTACCATGCCACAGAGAGGTATTACCAGAACATCGGTGAGAATGGATTCACCGAAGCAGATCACATCCGTTTGAGGGACACCCTCCTCTCCATCCAGGGAAAGTTCCTGCTGTCCTACAACGACGATGCTTTTGTGCGGAGGCTGTACGACCAGCCGGGAATTTTTCTGATGGAAACCACCCGCATCAACAACATCAAGCAGCGGTACGACAATGGGTGCCAGTTCCCGGAGTTGATCATCGCCAACTATGATCCGCAGGAGAGAAACCGGACAATGCCCTCCCAAATGACACTCTTTGACGGAAATGGGGATGATTTGCTTGCACGAACATCAAAATGAGCTGGAGAAGCTCCAAAAGGCGGCCCTGCTGATTGAGGAAATGAGTATGGGCCGTTTGAAGGTCTGCCCCAGCACGGTGGGCCATGTATATATCCGTCCGGAGAGCGACGCCTATATCGGGCTGCAGATGCAGATAGCGCCCGAATCCACTCCGGGACGATATGCGGTTACCTTCACCGCCTTTCCTCGCAGGATGGGTCTTGAACTGGGCTCTTCCGGCCTGCGCCGGCTGATGACTGAGGTCAACCAGTCCTACGCCCTTCTGACCGCATTGGAAATGCAGAAATATCGCCCCACCCAGTTGGAACTGGAGCAATTCCGAGAATCCATAATCGAACAGCAGGAATCGGAGCAGCTGCTCCCACTCCTGAGCCCAAAGCTATAAGGAGGAATACAATTTGAAGTTTGTAAAAGAAGTGACCGGAGAAAAGATGGCCATTCCTGCCGCCGCACTCAAGCTCTGCGGGTTTGAAAACGGGGACAAAGCGGAACTTCATGCACTGCCCAGTGCCGCCATTATCCTCAAGCAGAAGATGACCGCTATGGAGGTGATCCAGGCTATGGACGCCCTGCACCAGCTGACTGTGGACCTTAGCGTGCATCTGGCCAGAGCCAGCGGACCTTGCGACGGCTGTGATGGCGACTGTCCCTTTGACGGTCTGGATGGACAGGAGATCGCTCTGCCCGACTATCTGCGGGATGAAGCTGGAATCCCGGAGAATGCCAAGCTCTGCGCCTATGTAGACGAGGAGGAGAATACCGTCACCATCACAGAAGCTGGATATGACCATGATCTGCGGGATGTGCCGCCTTATCTGCTGGAGATGCTTGCCGCCAGCGGGATCTGCATTGGAGAACTGGAGGAGCGCCTTATGCTGGAGGATACCGTTTATGGAGTTTAATACCGGGGGTGAACGGAATGCGATTGGATGGCGTTGAGCATTGGGATCACTTTCAAGATGAAACCATTTACTGGTTGGACCTGTCCGATATGCCGGAACCGATTCAGCAGGCGGCAAGGCGAATTGATGGAAAGGCATACAATGATCGATGCTTTGGTATATGTGTTGTCCATGATCTGGCCACAAATGAGTATGCCGTTGTTACCGAAAGCGGAACTTCTCCGGAGGTGGATCGCAACATTTTCTATGTTGACAATGACGGAGATAAGCACTGGTTTCAGGCAGATCTGCCCGATACGCTCGTTAAAGAGATGTTTAGCTGTTGTGAAGATGTCCACGCCGGCAAGCTTCTCCCCCAAGGATATCAAGCCCTGTCCAGCGTCCTCTTTGATAATGAAACCGGCTTTGTCAGCGGTGAAAACCAGGCAGCTAAATCTCCCTTTTCCACCTGGCAGCTTCGTATAGATCATGGGCATCCAGAGTATTACACACCTCACTATCACACGGACAGAGAGAGTGCGGAACAGGATCTGAATGGCCGGGTTGCGGAATATAAGCGGTATCACACCATCCGGGAGAAAAACGGTGAATTTGCGTATCTTTACCCCTACTCCAAGGCAGAGGCTGGAAGGCGTGGGGAGTTGGACAGGTGGGAGGAGAGTTTCCGGGCCAATGTTTCCTGCGCCAGAGAGATTGAGGCGGCTATTCGCGGTTATTCCAGTGGCGATGGAATACTTCAGCCGGGGACTGCCCGAAACATTTTGGAGCAATGGGGCTTCAAACGGACCAATTTTGTCCTTGCCAATACGCTCCAACAGTTGGGCCCTATCAAGGATCGGCTCAGCGAGGCAAACCGGAACTGGCAGCGTGGGGCATATATCCCACAGGATGGCACAAACCGGTACTTTGCGGTAGACACGGCTTTGATTTGCATGGACCAGTTCATCAGTCAGGTCCGGGATGCGTATAAGCAGTTGGAGCTGCTGGGGCCTGAGCACTGCGAATCTGGTTCCTATGAAAAACTGGACTATGAGGGCCGGGTTCTGGTCCTTGCCCCGGACACCCTCAAGGAAAGTTATTGGAACCAGCGAAGTCAGCTCTGGCTGGCCCATGACGGCTTTGGCTGTACTCCTGGGGCCATCGGGCGCAGCATCCGCTGCACCTGTCTGGGTGATGGCGAGGAAACCCGCTGGAACCGGACAGATTTCATTGGTGTGCTGAAGGAGGAATGCCTCCCCCAATGGGCGGCAGAGGCCCTGAGTAAGCTGACCGAGGGCAAAGAGCAATCCCATACCCAAGGAGGGATGACGATGCAGTAAAGGAGGAATGCCGCCATGCGGAGTGTAGAAATCAGGAATGGCCGTCTGTTCTATTATGGCAGCGCAGTTGGCTATCTGGAGGGGGATGGCCTCACGGCAGACCCCATGTTCCGCCGTGAGGCCTTGGAAAGGTGGCTGGAGCGTAAAAATCTTCCGGTCCGCTGGGTGGATGGAGTGTACGACCGGCTGGCCAACGGGGAGTCCATTCAAAACGCCCAGCCCCTCAAGTCCCTGCGGATTTGGCAGCTCAAGCCAGATACCCCCATCGAAATGCGCTTCATTGGGCTGGATCGGATGGCCAGGGAGTTCGATGGCCCCAACCCGAGCCAATACCGCATTGCTTATGATGGACAGGCCGAAAGCCAAGAACTGGAAGACATCTGGAACAAGTTCTGCCGCAGAACACTGCCCGGAGGAGATCATCCTCTCGCTATCTCAGATGTGATCGAGCTTTATGATGTCGATGGAAGCGCATTCTACTATGTGGACAAGCGGGAAATCGTCTCTGTGGACTTCACTCCAGTCATCCATGAAAACATGAACACACCGGAGCCGTCCAGAAAGGATGGATCAGATCAAAGACTGTTTCAAAAGCTGGAACAGGAGTACCTTGCTTATTTGGAACCGCTGCGCTCCGCCGCCCTATCGGAGCTTCTGGAAAAGGCTGGCGAGATTGCCGATACACAGGCAGTGTATCGCTGCCTGTGTGAAAACACTGGCCTGTCAACAGAACAGAAGGAAAAGCTGGCCACACTGGAACAGCCACTCCAGGCCATCCGGGATCGCTGGCGCCAGACGCATCCTACCCCAGAGCCGGAGCTGCTGGAGGCTTGTGAGGCGCTTACAACCTCACAGCAGCAGTCTGAGGAAACACCCGCGCTTTCCATGACCCTATGATTCCAGGGCAGCCGTGGGCTGTCCATTTTTTATAAGGAGGAACGCTACATGAAGTATCTGAAAAACGCTGTCCATTCCATGAAAGAGCTGCCTGTTTCTCTCCGCGCCGCCCTGTCCAATCGCAGCGGAGAGGGTTATGTGGACACCGCCGTGAAGATCCTGATGGCGGTAGTCATCGGTGCTCTGGTGCTGGCTGGGCTGTACGCCCTGTTTGACGACACCGTTATGCCCACCCTGACCCGGCGCATCCAGGAGATGTTTAACTACGCCGGCTGATCCCGGCCAGAAAAAGAAAGGAGCAGCGTATGTCGAAAACCGTACAGAAGTCTGGCGCCCAGCCTGCTGTCCGGCAGGACAGCCACGCCGTCTATCCCACTCATTACTCAGTGAAAATCCACTCCCTGCGCCCGGAGGGAAGCTGCCGTGCCACCGCCTCGGTCAACATCAACGGCTGCTTTGCCGTCCGAGGCATCAAGGTCATGGACAGCTCCAAGGGGCTGTTTGTCTCCATGCCCAGCTACAGGGCCGGAAACGGTGAGTACAAGGATATCTGTTTTCCCTGCACCAAAGAGGCCAGAGCAGAGTTTGATTCGGCTGTTCTGGATGCCTACCAGCAGGCTCTTGTGCAGGCCCAAGCTCCGAATCAGAGAGGTCTGGAAGCGCCGGACCCTACCAAGGGGCCGGCGTATGATGCCGGCCCTGCCATGAATATGTGACTGCAGAATAAGGAGGAAAATACCATGAAGAATCGGATGAATAAGCTGGCAGGCAAGATGAACAGCATGATGATCTGTGCCCATGCAGCCCTGACGGACCGGAGAGGTGAGGGCTATGTGGATACCGCTGTGAAGATCCTGATGGCGGTGGTCATCGGCGCTCTGGTGCTGGCTGGCCTGTATGCGCTGTTTGGCGATGTGGTCATGCCCACCCTGACAGAGCGGATCCAGGAGATGTTTGATTATGCCGGATAATCCTCTATGGATGTTCCGGCCATTCCTCTCACCCGCGCCGCTGCCACTGGAAGTCATCTCACAACTGCAGGAACCAATGAAAGCCCTCCAAATGTGGCTGTTTTTCTCCCTGCTTTTGGTTGGCGCCATCTTCGACTGCCAGAAACGCCTGATCCCAAACACACTCTGTGCCCTGATTACCATGGTGGGGCTGCTGGTCTTTCATCCGGCCCAGTTGATGGGCCCGCTGGCGGCCTTGCCTCTGTTGGCTGCGGCTATGCATAAGCCCGGTTCCATAGGCGGCGGTGACATCAAGTTCACCGCCGCCTCCGGCTTTGTACTGGGAATTACAGACGGCTTGTGGGGCATGGCGCTTGGCCTTGCCCTTGCCGCACTGTTTTATGCAATCAACTGGAGCACACAGAAGTTTCGAAGAAGAAAGTGCGCGGCGCCCAGCCAGACAGCCTTGCCTCTGGTGCCGTTCCTTTCCTTTGGATTTGCTATCATTTACATTTTGAATTATGGAGGAACGCTATGAAGAAGCTGAATAAAAAGGCCATTCTCACCATCACCGGCATTGCCTTGCCCCTGGGGGCTGCCGCTATCCTGATTCCCAGGCTGCGTAAGCGCCGCCGCTGCAAGCGGACCAGCGCCTGACCGGGCGGCATTCATTCCGCCATTCCCATAACAAATCTTGACTGAGGAGGACCTGCCAATTATGAGTCTGTTCAAAAATCGAACCGTTGTCGGTGTTATCTGCATCCTGCTCTCTCTGGTGATCTGCTTTGGTGTGACGCCTCTTTTCAATAAGAGTGTCAGCCAGAAAGAACAGATCATCCGGGTAACTCAGCCAATTCTGGCTGGTGAGGAGATCACTGCCGATATGGTGCAGGCTGTAGAAGTGGGCGGCTATAACCTGCCCGAAAATGTGATCCGCCTGAAGGAAAATGTCGTGGGAAAGTTTGCCACCGCTGACCTGGCCGCAGGCGACTATATCATCAACACTAAAGTATCTGACGAGCCTGCCGCTGACAACGCCTACCTGTACAATCTGGATGGAAGCCAGCAGGCCATGTCCATCACCATCAAAAGTTTTGCTACTGGTCTGTCCGGCAAGCTGCAGAGCGGAGATATTGTTTCCGTAGTGGCTCCGGATTTCAAAAAGCAGGGCCAGACCGTCATCCCACCCGAGCTGAAATATGTAGAGGTCATCAGTGTCACCGCCTCCTCCGGCTATGACGCCAATACCGGCGAGGCCCCCTCCGAAGACGATGAGCGGGAGCTGCCCTCCACAGTAACGCTGCTGGTTTCCCCGGAGCAGAGCCGCGTGCTGGCGGAGCTGGAGGCTGACGGTAAGCTGCACCTGACCCTGGTCTATCGTGGGTCCCGCGAAAATGCCGACCGGTTCCTGGCGGTGCAGAATGAGGTGATTGCCAAGATGTATCCCCCTGAGCCTGCCGGAGAGGACTCTTCCAGCGACAGTGCGCAGCCTGACTCTACAGAAACGGAGGATGCAGAGGTTCCGGATGCTGGATCGACGGATGAAAGCGAGGCTTCCTGATGCTGAAATTTAAGAAAAACGGTATTTTCTCCCGCTCTGCCAGCGAGGAAGCCACAGCCTCGGAGCTTCAGGAGGGCGACGTAGTGGCCGTCTGGGGCAGCCCCGGCAGCGGCAAGACTACCATGGCGGTGAAGATCGCCAAATATCTGGCGGACAAAAAGAGAAATGTTGTCCTGCTCCTGTGTGATATGACTGCCCCCATGCTGCCCTGTATTTGCCCGGCGTCTGAGCTGGAGTGTGAGCGGTCGCTGGGAAGCGTACTGGCCGCTGCCCATGTGACCGAAAACCTGGTCAAGAACAATCTCATTACCCACAAAAGGCTGGGATACCTGACCATTCTGGGGATGCTCAAGGGCGAAAACGAGTACACCTATCCTCCCTATGGTGAAGCGCAGGCCAGAGAACTCATCGATTGCTTGCGTGAAATCGCCCCCTATGTGGTGATCGATTGCGGCAGCTACATTGCCAATGACATCCTCTCCGCCGTGGCGCTGATGGAGGCAGACTCCGTCCTGCGGCTGGCCAATGCAGACCTTAAGAGCATCAGCTATCTCTCCAGCCAGCTTCCTCTGCTGAAAGACGCCAAGTGGGATACGGATAAACAGTACAAAATCGCGGCCAATGTGAAGCCCCAGCAGGCCGGGGAGCAGATTGGACAGGCGCTGGGCAATGTGGCCTTCATACTGCCCCACTCTGAGGAACTGGAGGCCCAGTTCCTCGCAGGCATTCTTCTCTCCGACCTGACTATGAAGGAAAGCAGGAGCTTCCGCAAGGAGATCGAGCAGGTATGCCGGGAGGTGTTTTCATGTTAGGACAGAAGCGAAACGATTCTCTGTTTGGTCCCGGCAGCCGCACCATTGAGGCCCCGCAATCTGTTTTGGAGAAGCAGGAGGCTGCGTTGGAGGGATCTCCTCTGGATGAGGCGGTTCAGCCACCCTTTGAGACCCAGGCCCCGGCGACAGCATTCACCGATGCAGATGACCTGCCCCGGCGTACTATTGCCACGGAAGCAGCTGCTGGCCAGAGGGTCCACTCCCTGTTCTTCACACCGGAGAGTGAGAGTAAGGATTTCAGTTCTGTACTGCAGGATGTTCAGGAATATATCTCCGGCAAATATTCCACCCTCATCACAGATGGTGTGGGAGCGGATACCAAGGAGCAAATCAAGCGATACATCAGCAAATATGTCCAGGACCGGCGAATTGCTGTCAGGGATTTGTCCGGGGAACAGCTGGTGGACGCTCTCTACACCGAGATGGCCGAGTTTGGCTTCCTCACCAAGTACATCTTCGGCTCCGGTATTGAGGAGATCAATATCAATTCCTGGCGTGATATTGAAGTTTTGTATTCCAGCGGCCAGATGGTCAAGCTGGAGGAGCACTTCGACAGCCCCGACCATGCCATCAATGTGATCCGCAGGATGCTCCATGTTTCCGGTATGGTGCTGGACAATGCCAGCCCCGCCGTACTGGGCCATCTCTCCAAAAATATCCGTATCGCAGTACTCAAGACTCCGCTGGTGGATGAGGATGTGGGAGTCTGCGCCTCTATCCGAATCGTCAACCCGCAGAATATGCAAAAGGAGGATTTTGTCCGGGGCGGCACAGCCACAGGTCCTATGCTGGACTTTCTTTCCGCCTGTCTGCGGTATGGCGTCTCGGTCTGTGTGGCGGGAGCAACCGGCTCTGGAAAAACCACAGTGGCCGGCTGGCTGCTCACCACGATCCCCGACAATAAGCGCATCTTCACCATTGAAAATGGCTCCCGTGAGCTGGATCTGGTGCGAGAGAAAAATGGCCGGGTCACCAATAGTGTCATTCACACCATCACCCGTGAGTCGGAGAATGCCAAGCAGAGCGTGGATCAGGATATGCTGCTGGACATGGCCCTGCGGTATCATCCCGACATTATCTGTGTGGGAGAAATGCGTTCAGCGGAGGCATACGCAGCGCAGGAAGCGGCCCGCACCGGTCACGGTGTACTGACCACCATCCACTCCAACAGCTCACAGGCCACCTGGCGGCGTATGGTCACACTGTGCAAGAGAAAGCATGAGATGGCCGATGATACCCTGATGGATCTGGTCACCGAGGCGTTCCCTGTGACGGTGTTCGCCAAGCAGTTGGAGGACAAATCCAGAAAAATCATGGAAATCATGGAGTGTGAAACTCTCCCGGATGGCTCCCGCCAATACAATACCCTCTATCGGTTCCGAATCACGGAAAACCGGCTGGAGGATGGAAAGTTCCACATTGACGGCGTCCATGAAGCGGTGTCGCCAATCTCTGAGAGCCTACAAAAACGGTTCGTGGAGAACGGGATGCCTCAGCAGGAGCTGGACCGGTTGATGGAGAGCTTTGAGCAGACGGTACCTGCTGAGTCCAGCCCCCACGCTGAAGGCAGCGCGGTAGCGAAGACCACGGCCGCCACCGACAAAAATACGCTTCAGGAAGGAGGCAAGACTGTATGACCAGTATCCAACTGATCGCCTGCATCGGCATGGTCACAGGCTTTTTTATCCTGCTGCGCCTGTCGCCGATGGAATTCACCGACGGAGTGTTCCGCCGTCTGACCAGCCGGCCCAAAAGCCTCAAGGATGAGATCAACGAACTCACCCACCGCAAGAAGAAATCTTTTCTGCGCCGTGAGATCGCCGACACTCAGAACATCCTCAAAATGACCGGGCGCGAGGCCAAGTTCCCGGCCATCTGCGCTATGTCCCTCCTGCTTTTTGTGGTGGGAGCTTCTGCCGCCATTATGTTGGGCAATTTCTTTCTCGTCCCAGTGCTGGCTGTGGGCATGATGTTTGTACCGTTCTGGTTCATCAAGCTGACAGCTTCCTACTACAAGAAGAACATTGCCGCCGAGCTGGAAACCGCCCTATCCATCATTACTACAGCCTATCTGCGCAATGAGGACATCCAGACGGCGGTGGAGGAAAACCTGGAGTATCTGAACCCACCTGTAAAAAGCGTGTTTGCCGAGTTTCTGGCTCGGATCCAGCTGGTGGACCCGGATGTGGATGCCGCCCTGCAGGACATGGGTACCAAAATCGACAATGCGGTGTTTCGGGAATGGGTTGCGGCGCTTCTGGCCTGCCAGCACGACCGCGGTCTTAAAACGATCCTCACACCCATCGTGGCAAAGCTATCCGATATGCGCATCGTCAACGGCGAGCTGGAAAATATGGTGTTTGAACCCCGCAAGGAATTCATCATCATGCAGGTGCTGGTAGTCGGAAATATCCCCTTGCTCTATTTTTTGAACAGGGACTGGTTCAACACCCTGATGCATACTGCCATGGGTCAAATCATCCTGGCTGTCTGTGCCGGGGTGATTTTCGTTTCCACGGCATTTGTCATCAAGCTGACACAGCCCATTGAATACCGGAGGTGACAGACATGGCTGTTTTGATTTTCCTATTCGGCGCTCTGTTGGCTCTGGGCCTGTTTTTCATTGCGGCGGATTTCCTGAAGCTTCCGCGCCTCGCCACCCAGCGGGCCATGCTTTCCGTTGGCCGTCAGGAGAAAAAGCAGGCCAGGAGCATGGAAGCCCTCCTGATGGGCTGGGCTGTCAAGCTGGCGCCCCACATCCACATGGATGAATATAAGCGAAGCCGCCTCAAAAACACCTTGAACGCTGCGGGCATGGGGATGACGCCTGAAGTCTACTCGTCCTTTGCCATCCTGAAGGCATCTGTTATCCTGCTGGGCATTATCCCATGCCTACTGGTACTGCCCATGTTGGCGCCTGTGATTCTGTTTCTGGGTATTGCCGTTTATTTCAAGGAGATCAGGCGGGCGGATGAAAGGCTGGGTGAAAAGCGAGGCGAAGTGGAAGCCGAGCTGCCCCGGTTTGTGGCCACCATCACTCAGGAACTGGCCGCCAGCCGGGATGTGCTGAGCATGGTGGAGTCCTATAAGCGCAATGCAGGCCAGACCTTTGCCGCAGAGCTGGACATTCTCACCGCAGATATGCGCTCCGGCTCTTATGAGGCCGCGCTGACCCGGTTTGAGGCGAGGTTCAATTCACCCCTCCTGTCGGATATAATCCGGGGACTGATCGGCGTACTGCGGGGCGACAACGGCGTCGCCTACTTCCAGATGCTCAGTCATGACATGAAACAGCTGGAGCTTCAAAGGCTGAAAGCCCAGGCCATGAAGATCCCGCCCAAGATCCGGGTGTTCTCGTTCCTGATGCTGATGTGTTTTCTGATGACCTATCTGGCCATCATTGTCTATGAGATCATCACTTCCCTGGGTGGGATGTTTTAGAGAGGAGGATGCCTGTGGACTACCACAAGGAACTGAAAAAGAAAATGTCGGCCAGCTATGAACGGCAGGTCAAGCAGTGGATGGCGTCCGATCCCGCCCAACTCATTGCGGCGGCGGAAGATATCGCCGCCATCCGCTTCATCCATGAAAACCTGGTTGATACGATTAGTGATGAAGACGCTTCCTTCCTTCTGACTCTGGATGACCCCCTTGGGGATGTGAGCAGCAAATGGGTTGAGGAGAACGGATCTGACATGGTACATGACGATGATATCCATCACTGTATCTGGTCATTGTGGGAAGAATGCACGGACGGCCAGACACAAAAAGAAGATGGTATTTACCAGCTGATCAGCAACGCGGAAAATGAGATGAAAGAATATGCTCACAAGGTAAAACAGCTGTCTGCTGATAAAATTTATCAGCACTCTGCAGAAACCGCAGCCAAAGAAAATTTGCTCTGCTCTATTATTCATGACAGCTATGACCTGGACGATGCGGACTTGGCCAAAATCCTTCAACAGGAGGAACCGCTGGATACACTGTATCAGTTTCTTCTGGGCGGAAAAACCGACCTGTCATCGGAAAGCTCCATTTCAAGCATTTTGAATGAATATAATGCTCAATGTCAGGAGGAAACCGCAACCATGGACACGGGGGTGACGCTGTGCTGAAAAAGATCCTTAGATCAAAGCGCGGCGAGGGATATCTGGATGTGTGTATCCTTGTCCTCTGCGCTATGCTGGTCATTGCGCTGGCGGTGCGGATCTTCCCGGTATTTGTTGCCAAACAGCAGCTGGACACCTTTGCCACCGAGCTGATCCGTGAGGCGGAGATCGCCGGGCGGGTAGGCTCTGAAACCGACCGGCGGGAACAAGCACTGCGGGAGCAGACTGGGCTTAACCCCGATATTTCATGGAGCCGTACCGGGCGTATTCAGCTCAACCAAGAGGTGGCCGTTACAGTCACCTATGAAACCAACATTGGCCTGTTCAGCGGCTTTGGGAGCTTTCCCATTACACTTCGGGCGGATGCTACAGGGAAATCGGAGGTGTATTGGAAATGACCAGGCTGCGAGAAATCCTGCGGGACCGAAAAGGAAACGGCTTTCCATTGGACATCGCCATCACACTGGCGCTGGTCATCATCTTCTGCGGCATCAGCGAGTACATCCGCCTTCTAATCATTGCCCAGGGGGTGCGAGACGCAGTGCAGACTGCGGTGATCTCCACCGTCAATGACAACTATGACGATGTGTATCATGGTGTCCGGGAAGGTTACTCCGGGGGGTATCAGCCGATGGCCGGAGATTTCGAGGAATCTCTGGACTATGGTGATATTTATGGTAGACTGGAGGAGGTACTGGGCCTGAGCTATCAGGGTGGGACCCGTGTTAAATTCACCGAGGACGGCAAAACCGAGTTTCGGGTGTGGGGACTGGATGTGGATATTGAAAACGCACCTCTGGCTGGCGGGGACAGGGCCGGAAACCGGTTCGTTGCCAATTGCGAAATCGAACTGGAGGTACCTGTTTCCTTTGGAGGCAGACTGCTTCCAGCCATGCGGATCACCGTGGCTACCAGTGCCGGTTATACGCCGAGGTTTTAGCAGTTTTCAAAAAGTTTTCTATTGTCCCCATAGACTTCTGAAACCTCTTGTGGTAGGGTGTGCCTTGAACAAGGAAGTTCTCCACAAGAGGCTTTGGTAAAACAAGGAGGTATCAACCATGAAAAATGCGACCAAGAAATGGCTGATTGTGGCGGGAGGTCTGGCCGCCTGCGCTGCTCTGGTGTTCATCATAGCTGGTCAGTTTGAAAAGAAGCCAGTCAATGACACCCTGCCTCCCCCCAGCTGCTCCTCCCAGGGCGGTGTGATGGTAGATGAGCCGGACAGCAGCATTAGTCCAGAAAAGGATGATCCGGAGATTACGGTGAAGCCTGAGACCCCGGATACTTCATCCACCCCTGAAACCGGGAACAGCGGCAGCGGGGCCGTGGCCTCGGGCACCGAGCAGACGATCCAGGGGGATCCAGAAAAACCGGAATATGATGATGAGGCACTGAAGGATCCGACTCAAAAGCCGGATGGGACCCCGGTAGAGGGAAAGCCAGATGCGGAAGATCATGATACGGTGGAACCGCCTCCTCCGCCCCCGTCCACCAACACCAGCGGTGGCCTTCCTGGTTTTGATAATGTCCCAAATGGCGGTGCCAATCATGTAACCGAAGCAGATGATATGTACGAGAATGGAAATAAAATCGGCATCATGGGCTGATCTCCAGCCTATCAAAAAGCACGGCGGTCGCCGTGCTTTTTGCTTTGCCGGAAAGGAGGATGCATGAAACGAATCTGGAGCATTCTGCTTACGATGACCGTGGCACTCACGCTGTTATGTCCCATGACCGCCTATGCCGCCACTGGCGAGGGCAATATTGACGGTGGTGGCGGTAACTTGGGGGACGCCACCAGCCACGGCAGCTGGAATCCGGGCAACGAAGGCGTTCGGGTGACCATTGTCCGGTCCGATGACCATGCAGTGGTATCTACTCCTATTGATTTGACAAACAGGGCGCCAGCTGCCTCGATCTATCATTTTGGGAAGGTCAGCAAGCTTCAATATACCAACGGGGTTGCATTATCCCCTGTGCAGGGAAGCTATACCTGCATTAAACCAACTCAAGCCGTCCCACGAATTATTAGCACTAATGGCCGAAATAACATCGAAGCCATTAAAAGTTACTTTACAGATGAGCAGGTGATTCGGGCTATTGCCAATTATAGTGGCATGGACTTCGATACTCTCATAGGCGGGGAGTACAAGATCCTTCTGGAACCCATTGCTTATTATAAGTTTGAGGGAGTCATGATAGCCACTACTGCGACCGAAGCGGTCCTCTATGATGAAATCGTGGGAGGCCAGCTCCGCTATTGGATGGGGTCGCTGACCGCCAAAAACCTTCCGCTGTCCATGTTCCTGGAAACGCCGGATCTTGGCTATCCGGCATGGTCCGGAGCGACCAACAAAAACGCCTCCAATGCGGATATCAAGTCTTCGCTTGGGCTTGGTATCGTGCGGTTCGAGGAGCAGCCGGAGGATCCCGTCATCACCACCTATGACTACGAATACCGGGTCAACACCGAGGTTATCACTGCGGTGGATGTAAGCGGCGGCCAAAGCGACCCGGATAACCCTGCCCGTGTTACCTTTACCATCGATGGCCGGGACTATCATGTGGACAATGTCTATTATCCGGAGGGGGATTCCCAGCTGGCATGGGTGCGCTGGACGACACCGGACACTCCCCAGGATATGGTCATCACGGTCCGAGTGTCCGGCCCCGGAAACGCACATGGGACGATCAACTGCAAAATCGTAGACCTGGACCAGAACCCCCCTCCCAATCCAGTGGCAGATGACCGGAACGACTCCTTCACTCCTTCATCCATCCCCAGCCGGGAGCAAAAGACCTCCAACTACTGGACGATTTGGCGTCCCTGGTGGTATGAGTATTGGGTATGGCATGGGGATGATGAGGATGGCTATTGGTGTGATCACGGCTGGTGGGAGTTTGATCTGGACCGTTATAGTGCCAGCCTTTCCGCCACCATGCGCATCACACCAGACAATAAGAATCCCACTGCTGGCAGCCGAAGCATGAAATCAGGATACGGGGTCAATCAGCTGGTCACTACCGATGTGAGCAGCACCCAGAGTTCAGCCACCACTCCGGCCCAGAATGCAGTCAGCTACTTCTCTGAGTTCAACTATGAGATGTTCTGGAGATTGCTGGAGCAGATGGGCGGCGGCTACAATACCCGATTTGAGTTTCAGAAAAACGAGTACAGTACCTACCGGGGCCGCACACATTTTACCCCTATCTGGTATCCGAATGGCTCGTATACTGTGAACACCTGGCTCATCGACTGCTGGACGCCAGCCGGAATGCTGTCCATGAACCTAAGCGACTCACTCACGATCCGGGGCAGTCTCTGGGATGACTGGCACATTGCCCCGCTGGAACCGTAACAGACCGAGATAAATCACTGAAAAGACAGGCCGTGGGATCTCCTTCTTGCCGCCTGCATAGAAATCAAGCCGCGGGGACGATCTCTGCGGTTCTTTCTTTTCGCAAAAAGAAAGGCGGTTTATATGAAAAAGTGCAAGAAACTCCTTGGCTTTCTCCTGACTATTCTCCTGCTGACCTGCCTGTTCAGCACCACGGCCCTTGCTGCGGGAACCGGTGATGTAGCGGGAGCCATCGAGGGAACCTGGTCGGATGCCTCTGAGCAGATCAAGCAGGTGGTAGACAATGTGGTTTTCCCGGTCATCGACCTGATCCTGGCTGTATTCTTCTTTGGAAAGCTGGGAATGGCTTATTTTGATTACCGCAAGCATGGCCAGTTTGAATGGACAGCTCCCGCCATTCTCTTTGCCTGTCTTGTGTTTACACTGACTGCTCCGCTGTATATCTGGACGATTCTGGGGATGTAAGCTGAACCTTGGCCGGAAAACTCAATATAGACCTTGACAGTGCGAAAGGAGTGTGCGTCAATGAACTTTTTTGAGCAGGAGCTGCGGAAAATCATAGGCCAGTCCACTGCGGCCGCTGATGCTTCCTATGTGGGACGGTCCTGTTTTGTCAGGCTCAACCCTGACCTGCGGGCAAAGCTGACCTTTATCACTATGGGGATCGCCTCTCACTATGAGGCACTGAAGATGACGATCCTCAACCGGAAAGAGGGAGAGGTGGACAATACAGTCCTCCGGTTCTCTGACTTGCTGGGAAAAAAGCAGGTGATGAACCCCAACTTCAAAAGCGGGATCTTCCCTTATATCTGGGATGACCACGGCAGCCCCATGTGGTATGTCTACCAGCTGAAACAGGAGGACTACCAGCTGCTTGCGGAAAGTGTGGATGAATACCTGCAGGTGTTCCAGCCCCCAAACTTTGCAGAGCACCCCGGACAGCAGATGTACTAATCAGCCAGAAAGGAAAATCATCACAGGGCCGAGCTGGACACATGGCCCTGCTTTTCTTTTGGCCATTGATAGAAATGCAGCTTGCCTTCAACTGAAAGGGGTGAGAAAACCAGATGTTTATATGGGATTTTGTGCTGGGCGACATTATGGATCAGTTCATCGACTGGGTCTATGCCCAGCTTGTAGGCTTCTTTGGGAATTTTTTCTCCCAAATGGGCAATATGGGCGTTGAACTGTTTGAAATGAGCTGGGTACAGTCCATCGTCCTCTTTTTTTCTTATCTGGCCTGGGCGCTTTATGCCGTGGGGCTGGTGGTGGCTGTATTCGAGTGCGGTATTGAGTATCAGACCGGCCGGGCCAGCGTAAAGGACACTGCTCTGGGCGCTATCAAAGGCTTTATAGCTGTTGGCAGCTTTACACTTGTTCCGGTGGAACTGTATAAGCTGGCGGTCGACCTACAGGCCGGTCTCACCAACGGCATTACAGGATACGGGAGCATCGATGCCCTTGCAACGGGGATCACGGATGCCCTGAGTGCCGGAACTGTTGGCAGTATCGATGCCTCCGGTGTCTTCGGTGGGCTGACCTCTGTGATTACCAGCCCCATCATGGCTCTGTTTTTGATCATCATGATGGGGTATGCCATCGTCAAATGCTTTTTCAGTAACTTAAAGCGCGGCGGTATCCTGCTGATCCAAATTGCTGTGGGATCGCTCTATATGTTTTCCATCCCCCGCGGATACACGGATGGGTTTATACAGTGGTGCAAACAAATCATCGGTTTGTGCCTGACCACCTTCCTGCAGGCAACGATTCTGACCGCCGGCCTGTTGGTGCTGAAAGACCACGCCCTGCTGGGACTTGGCCTCATGCTCTCAGCCGGCGAGGTTCCAAGGATCTGCGGAGCCTTTGGCCTGGATACCTCTACCCGCGCCAATATTATGTCGGCCGTTTACGCAGCGCAGACAGCAATCAATACCACCCGCACAGTGATCCAAACTGTAGCGGCCAAGTAGTCAAGTGCAGCCTCACAATTCAGAAAAGGAGAACCACATGAAAAGCAAGACATTGGAAACAAGTTTGGAACCCGGCGCCGTTCAGACATCCACCTTTAAAAAAAGCTAACTCTTGGGAGCCTCTTCGATGGGATCGGCGGGTTTCCCCTGGCTGGCCTTCACAACGGCATTGAGCCGGTATGGGCCAGTGAAATCGAAGCATTTCCCATTGAGGTGACCAGGGAACGGTTTCCCGGTATGCTCCATGTCGGGGACATCACAAAACTGAACGGCAATGAACTGCCCCCGGTGGATATCATCACCGGGGGTTCGCCATGTCAGGACCTGTCAGTCGCCGGCGCCAGAGCCGGCCTTGCCGGGGAACGCTCCGGGCTATTCATGGAGCAGGTCCGCATAGTGAAAGAAATGAGGGATGCAGATGAGCGACGCGGTAGAGCAGCTCACGCTGTTCGACCTCGATACATGGTCTGGGAAAATGTGCCCGGAGCCTTCAGTTCCGCGGGAGGCGAAGACTTCCGGGTTGTCCTGGAGGAAATTGTCCGAATTAAAGCTCGTACCGGTGCAGTGCCTCGACCTGACTCCGGGCGTTGGGAATCTGCTGGGGCAATCATACTGGGAGATCAATTCTCACTGGCTTGGCGAGTTATGGACGCTCAATACTGGGGTGTCGCCCAGCGCCGCAAAAGAATCTTCCTTGTCGCAGATTTTGCAGGGCGAAGTGCCCCACAAATATTATTTGAGCAGGACCGCCTGCTTGGGGATCCTGCGCAGAGCCAAGGCGAGAGGCAAAGAACTTCCGCCGCAGCTCAAGAGAGCATTAGAGATTCAAGCGGAAGCAGGGCAGAAAGAATAGATGGATCTGAGGTTTTCGCTTTCCACATCAATCAGCGGGAGGAAACCATTGATCTCAAAGGAGTATCCGGCGCATTGATGGCCACGACCAATATGCAGATGCAGACTTTTCTCGCTGAACCGATGGCCTTCGCTGCAAACCAGAGGGATGAGGTACGGGATCTGCACGATGTGGCCGCCGCCCTCGGCGCCCAGCCCGGAATGAAACAGCAGACCTTTGTGGCTGGAATCGTCAGTAAAGGAAACGGCGATTGCTTTCTGACTCCCGATTGCCACACCGCACTGACTGCCGGCGGAGGGCAGGCCGGACAAGGATATCCATGTATTTTTGCTGCTGGATTTTCTGCTGGCCAGGGTGCGGAAGCTGGTGGGATCGGCTATCAGGCAGAATGCGCTCCTACCCTGAAAGCCTCTGAAAGCGGCTCCAATATGGTGCCTTCCGTCCTATGCCTCAATGATCAGGGGGGCAGTGTGATGGACTGCAGTGAAGATGTGGCCGGTACGCTCCGGTCGCAGGAGCATGGGCATCAGCCGTTGGTATTAGCCACCCAGCAGGGTGGCGCAGAGATAGAGGTTGACCTCTGTCCGGCCATTACTGCTGCGGCAGGCACAAGCGGTAATAATCAACCTGTTCTCTTTGAAAACCACGGCATCGACTCCCGCTATACCGGACCGCACCCGGTTGCTCCCACCATGTCTGCCAGGTATGGGACCGGCGGAAACAACCTGCCATTGATTGCCCATGAACACACGGTATTCAGCCGCCAGCGAGTGGATGTCTTTCATCCGGACGAGGTGGTCAGCACCCAGAGCGCCCGGCAGCACAAGGATGCTACGGACCTTGTTATGGAAGTAGCCGGATTGGACTGCAGAAACGGCAATGAAAACGGGGATATCTGCGGTACGCTCCAGCATGGCACCAGCGGGAACTCTCTCAATTCCATTCATCCGGTACGCACCGGTCAGCTCATCCGCCGCCTGACGCCGATGGAGTGTGAGCGGCTCCAGGGCTTCCCAGATGGCTGGACCGATCTTCCGGGTGCGTCGGATTCAGCCCGATATAAAGCGTTGGGCAATAGTGTTGCGATCCCTTGTGTGGACTTTGTCCTGCGGGGGATCGCCTATTTTTTGAAGAAGTAATTGCTTGCGGATGAACGCATGGACCTCCTATATTTTCCGCTGGTCCATGCCGTAATCCCTCTCTGCTTCAATCCACCCGCATTGTAAATTCAAAAAAGGAGATCGGAGATCATGGAGAAACTCAAAAATCTATGCGGCCAGATCCCAGAGGAGCTGCACAACAAGGTGCGGACAGAGCAGGAGTCCCTTGGGCTGACGCTGGGCAAGTATTTGGAGCAGGTATTGACCGCACACTTTGCCGCTCCTGCCCCCGCCGTCCGCGGAGGCGACAGGACGCTGGCCTTCCAGGTGCCGGAGGTCCTTTTCCAGCGGGTCAAGCAGTATCTGGAGGCCCACAAGCCCCTCTCTCAAAAGGCATTTGTAGTGGGCCTGCTTGAAAATGCCCTAATCAAATGGGAGCGCGGCGAGGAAATCTCTTCCGGCATGAACACCATTGGAAAGGGCGAAAAGGAGCGCACATTGGCTGTGGTGGTTCCCTGTGAACTCTTTGAACGAGTAAAGGGCTGCCTTGCAGCCCACGGCTCCATGTCGCAGAGGGATTTTGTCCTTGGCTTGATCGAGCAGGAAGTAAGCGGATGGGAAAACCAGCAGGCTGTGGAGCAAGATGCGGTAATTCCGCAGGAAGAAACAGATGAAGCCCTTTCCAATGTGGGTGTTGTTCAGCAGATCTCTGAGGATGAGCCGTTGACCGAAGATTTGGAGGAGGAGTCCTCTGGCTTCTCTATGGTTATGATGTGATCGGTGGAGGTGTGAGCTTGTATATTTACCCTGACAATCTGAAATCCAAGGCCACGCTGTGGCTGTGGGAGCTGCGGGACATCGGCATTGTGGGGATTGGGTGCCTTATTTCTGTCTTCGCCCTTGCACAGCTTGGCTTCATCCTGCCAATCGTGTTCACGGCGGCTTATGCATTTCTCTCTATCCGCATTGAGGATACCAGCATCCTTGATTTTATCCGTTATGCGCTCCAGTTTTTCGTCCTGCGGCAGCAGACCTATGACTGGGGGATGCGCATCGAAGCGAGGTGAATGAACAATGAGCAGGAAAAAGAAAAATGCCGCACAGCAGCGGCAGACCAGCCGGGAGCTGATTGATATCCAGAAAATCACAGAGTATGGACTGCTCACCAGTCATGGAGAGCTGGTGTTTTTCAGTATAGAACCTACCAACCTCTCCGTCCACTCCCCGGAATCCATCGGCAGCCGGATCTATGCCCTGATGACTGTCCTCAAGGGGATGGCGGAAATTGAAATGCTGGCTCTCAATTCCAAGGAAAGTTTTGAGGATAATAAGCGCCACTACCGCCAGCTTCAGGAGCAGGAGCAGCTTCCAGTCATCCGCAGGCTGCTGGAGAGAGATATGATGGGGCTTGACCGGCTGCAGGTACAGATGGCAACTGCCCGAGAGTTTTTTGTCATCGTCCGGCTTAAAAATGAGAAGGATTCGGATATCCAGTCCTACCTCTCTCGACTCCAGAAAAATCTGGAGGATCAAGGCTTTAAGACGCGGCTGTCCAGCCCGGAGGAGCGCAAACGGATGCTTGGGGTCTATCTGGAGCAGAATGCGACTACCGAAAAATATGAGGATTACGACGGGGAACGCTGGGTCATCTTCAATGACTAAAGCACCCCGTTAACCAGACAAAATGGCCGTCAGGAGATATCTCCGGGCCATCTTTCATACCACGAATACCTCCTGTCGGCCGGACAGGAGGTATCACAGTTTTGGCAAAGAGCAGAAAGAATCATTTTGCGCAGACGCCTGCAGATGCGAAGATCAAAGATTTTCTTGATATGGTGTCCCCCTCGGTCATCCAGTTCAATGTGGACCATTACCTGTGCGGGAACACTTACCGATGCGTCTGGGCGCTGCGGGAATATCCTACCGCCACGGATGAGCAGGCCATCCTGCGGCATCTGGGAGAAAAGGATGGCATCACCCTGCGTATCTACACCCGACAGGTGACCCCGGCCGAGGAGAAGCGCATCATCCACAACGCCGCCAACAAGCACCGGATGAGCCGCTCCTCCACCGATGACCTGCAGCAGACGGTAACTGCGGAGAGCAACCTGCAGGATGTGGTCACTCTGGTTTCCGCCATGCACCGGAACCGGGAGCCGCTCCTCCACTGCGCCGTATATCTGGAGCTGACTGCCCAGAGCTATGACCAGCTCAAACTCCTGCAGACAGAGGTGCTCACTGAACTGGTGCGCTCTAAGCTGAATGTGGACCGGCTCATGCTCCGCCAGCAGCAGGGCTTTGTATCAGTCATGCCCAGCGGCCACAATGCATTCGGCTCTCAGTTTGAACGGGTGCTTCCGGCCTCCTCAGTAGCCAACCTCTATCCATTCAACTACAGCGGCAAGACCGATCCCCAGGGCTTTTACATCGGCAAGGATAAATACGGCGCCAATGTCATCGTGGATTTTGATAAGCGGGATGATGATAAGACCTCAGCCAACATCCTCATTCTGGGTAACTCCGGCCAGGGAAAAAGTTACCTGATGAAGCTCCTGCTCCTCAATCTGCTGGAGGCCGGGAAATCCGCCATCAGCCTGGATGTGGAGCATGAGCAGAAGGATATGTGCGAGGCGGTGGGCGGCTGCTTCCTGGATCTGATGAGTGGACAGTACCGGATCAACCCGCTGGAACCCAAATGTTGGGACGCCGGCGGCAGCCCGGAGGACATGGACGCCCCCGCCGCCTTCCGTCAGTCCACACGGCTGTCCCAGCACATCAGTTTTCTGCGGGACTTTTTCCGCTCCTACAAGAGCTTCACCGACCGCCAGATCGATGTTATCGAAATCATGGTGGGCAGGCTTTACGAAAGATGGCGCATCAGCGACAGCACCGATTTCAGCCGCCTGACCCCGGAGGATTATCCCATCCTCTCTGACCTGTACGCGCTCATCGAGCAGGAGTACAGGAATTTTGATGAGGGAAAGTATCAACTCTACACCGCCGCCATTCTGCAGGAAATTTTGTTGGGTCTTCACTCCATGTGCAAGGGGGCGGAGAGCAAGTTTTTCAACGGCCACACCAATGTGACCTCCTCCCGCTTTGTGGTATTCGGTGTCAAAGGACTCCTGCAGGCCAGTAAGAATGTTCGAAGCGCCATGCTCTTCAATGTCCTGTCCTATCTCAGCGACAAGCTGCTGACTGAGGGCAATACAGTGGCGGCACTGGACGAGCTGTATATCTGGCTGTCGGACAATGTAGCTGTGGGCACTACGATTATTGAGTATATCCGCAACTGCCTCAAGCGCGTCCGCAAAAAGGAATCTGCCATGCTGCTGGCTTCGCAGAATCTGGAGGACTTCAACCAGGAGGGAATCCGGGAGCTGACCAAACCTCTCTTCGCGATCCCACCCCATCAGTTCCTGTTCAATGCCGGCGCTGTGGATAAAAAGTTCTACATGGAGGCCCTGCAGCTGGAGGAGTCGGAGTACAACCTCATCCGTTTCCCCCAGCGGGGCGTCTGTCTCTACCGCTGCGGAAATGAACGGTATCTGCTGGAGGTCCACGCCCCTGCATATAAGGAGGCGCTGTTCGGGAAGGCAGGCGGACGATGAATGTGGTGGGATATGGCGGAGGGACAGACAGCACCGCCATGTTGATTGGCCTGTGGAAAAACCATATCCCGGTAGACCTCATTTTATTTGCGGATCCCGGCGGCGAGCAGCCGCACACCTATGCGTATCTGGAAATCATGGATCGCTGGCTGAAAGAGCACGATATGCCACCCATTACCCGCGTCTGGTATCAGGAGAAAAGTGGGCAAAGGCTCACTCTGGAACAGGAGTGCCTCCGCTCCGGGACGCTTCCGTCCATTGCCTATGGCCGGAAAAGCTGCTCTCTCAAACACAAGGTGGCCCCACAGGAGCGGTTTTGCAACCAATACCAGCCCTGCCTGGATACATGGACAAGAGGAGAAAAGGTGGTCAAATTTATTGGGTATGATGCCGGAGAGGAACGCCGCAGACAGGGGGCGGTAGCCCATGATCTGCTGGATAAAAAATATCAGAAGCAATATCCCCTGATGGATTGGGGCTGGCGGCGCACAGACTGTATTCAGGCAATTCAAAGCGCAGGGCTGCCTCTCCCCGGAAAATCATCGTGCTTTTTCTGCCCCTCCATGAAGCGGCGGGAGATCCGGACGCTGTATCACAGATATCCGGATCTGCTGGCCAGAGCTTTGGCTATCGAGGAGACGGCAATGCCGAATCTTATCTCTGTAAAAGGATTGGGGCGAGACTGGGCATGGCGGGATTTTATCACTGCGGACGAAAACCAAATGGTGATCCCCGGCGCGTTTTCCGATGAGGACCTGCCCTGTGCCTGCCGGCTTGAATCTGAGAAACCTGAACTGCCATAGAAAAGAGGATGCCATGAAAATCATTGAAACAGAACGCTGGGTACCCAGCAAAGAGGACCCCAGCAGAAGTGAATACATTGGTCAGCGCACCGGCCAGGAGGTCTTTGAGGAGCTGCGGCAACAGCTCGAGAACATGGGTTGCCTACCTGACGAATATTTCCTGCTGGATCAGCGGTGGGAGAACGGACGGGAGATTCCCGAGGGCGCAGATATCTTCTGCACCACCGATTATGGTGCGAGTGAGGGTATTTATTTGGATGTGTACCTGAAATGGTATGAGGATGGGAATCCTGTTACCAAGGGCTTTATCACCGGAAAGACTTTGGGCGAGAGCGGTGATGATCTGGACAGGATGTTCCTTATCTCCTCCGCTATTACAAAGGCTTTCCATGGAGATGGGGCAAGCCATGCCAGATATATTCGTCTTGGGGAAAGCCAGATTCCAGCCAGTGGGGTCTTCCACCTTAGTTTGGAGGAGCAGAAAACTATCATTGACGCCCTCATCACACAACATGAAAAGTATCTGGGGCTGATTGCAAACACAGAAAGTCTCCTGCGCCGTATGACCGGAGGCATCACCCAGTACATTGACCAGATGGGGCGCCTCCCCCTCCAGATCAACAACTATGACCAGATAACGCTGGCAGTGCGGGACGGAAATCTCGATGCCTTCAAGAGCTTGCTTACGCAAGTGCTGGAGTATAGTGACGACCTTCTCACCCAAACTGCTGGTCGGTCCGGTGAGGTTGGCAGCAAGATGATGATCCTCCTCATGGCTGCCTGTGACCACTTCGGCAGCGAATCCTATCTACTGGCTTCAAAGCTTGCGGTGAAAACCGGAGATGTGGAGCGCCTGCGTTTTCTGATGGATCAGGCAGAAACCTACACTCTGGAGATGGAGCCGGGTTTCGTGGGCAGGATGATCCGGGATGCATATTCCTTGAATCCTTATATCGGCAGAGAAATGATGGATCACGCCACCAATGAGCAGATCGCCGCCGCACCTGCGGAACTGATGCTGGCTGCGGCCTATAATCGGGATAGCCGCGCCGCATTTACTCTGGCCAGGAAGGGCATTGACATCACAGGCCGGGCCAGCGAGGTCATCCGGCAATATGCCCAGCGTGGTGACGCATGGGAACTGGAACAGCTAATCAAAGATGGAATGAAAATTCAGCCCACCAATCTGTCTGCCCTCAAAGCCTGCGTTCAGTCTGATCTGCTGGGATCCGCCAAGCTCCTGTTGGAAAAAGGCACTGACTATGAGAAGTTCCTGTCCTGGGCGAAAACTATCGGGTATGAGCTCCCCGCTGTAGCAGCGGCGGAATTGTCTGAGTACTGGGAGCAGCTGGATCCCGGACGGACACAAGGCCAGGATCCAGGGATGGGAGGAATGAGCCTTGGCTGATCCTGCAACTCTGGCGATGTTGGCAAAAGCAGCGGCGGCAGTTCTGAGCAGTGAAAAGGCCCGGAAAACTATCGGTTGGGTCATAGTGGCTATTTTTTCCCCTATCATCGTACTGCTGGTGCTTCTCTGTTCTCTGCTCTCCGGTACTGCTGAACACAATACTACGGCACTGGAACTCTGTTTCCACGGCGGGGTGATCTCCGCCTCTGTACCCGAGGATTACCGAGGGCATATCGAGAATATGCGGGATAGTTTTTTCGTTCTGGATGGCGGTGCCGCAGAGTTGGATGGACAGATGGAGAATGGCGACAGCCTTGACCGGACCAGGGTCAAGGCCATTTTTTATGCTCTTTACTTCGGCGAGGAGCAGCCCAGCCAGCGAGCGCACAAGCAGTATCTGGACTGTTTCGTAACCTATGAGGAGCGCACCCGCACCGTCACTGAGGCGGATGACGCCGGCAACGAGGTCGAGGTGGAGGAAACCTACACAGTGGCGGTACCCATCCGCGACCTCTCTGTTGTCTATGAAAACATCCGCTCCAAGATGGGAACGGAGATCACCGCAGAGGATCAGGCCAACGCCACCGAAATCTATTACCGTATCCTTTGCGGTGGGCCAGCCCCCACCTATGGTTCTGAGTTTGACATCTGGAGCGATGGCCTGCCTCTTTCCGACGCACCGTTCATCGGCGCGGATGGCTTCTGCTCTCCCATCGGAGAGAGCTGGAGGAGTGTGGTGACCTCAGAATTTGGCTGGCGCAAAGACCCATTTACCGGGAAGGGTGCCGGACACACCGGCATCGATCTGGGAATGCCCAAGGGGACACCTATCCGGGCCGCCCTCACTGGAACTGTCTACCTGGTGCGCTACTCCACCACCGGCTATGGGTACCATGTGATGATCGACCACGGCGGCGGTTTCGTCACACTCTACGCGCACTGCTCCAAACTGTTGGTAGCTGAGGGGCAGCAGGTACAGGCTGGGGATATCATCGCTGAGGTGGGTTCGACCGGGCGCTCTACCGGTAACCATCTGCATTTCGAGGTGCGGATTAACGGCGAAAAACAAAATCCGAGAAGCTATCTGCCATAATTCCATCAACCTGATATATCCAAAGTAAGGAGGGATCCCTATGGAAAGAAATCTGATATCCACCTGTCAGGTCTGCGACTGCACCCGCTGTGCCCGACAAAACAACTGCCCCAATGAGGAGGCTGCCTGTGGTGAGTGTACCCCCACCAACCCGGCATGGCATTGCGCTGATTACCTGCCAATGGTAGAAAGGAGCCAGAAATGTTGAAGCTCCATGCGTTTCTAAACCGCAAACCATCTTCGCTTTTGCCGCCGCCGTGTCAGGTAGAAGCTGTAGTAGAGCTGGATGCCGTTTCGTTTGAAAACCTTCTCCAGAGGCCAATGGATGACCAGCCGCAGATAACGGCACATAAATCTCTGATGCGCTGTGAGGAGGGCGTGGAGCATTGCGTGCTGTTTTTAGGGGAAGGAAGTCAAGATGGCGTCTTGGTCAATTCAGAGGGATATGACTGGGCAAGATACGCTGCTTTCATTCCAGGCGCCCGCATGATTGCCAATTCCCATTTGGAGCAAGGCATCAGCCTACGGGATTTGGTGACCCTGGGGTTGCCCGATCACGATGTGTATCTGGTTCACCAGACAGCGGATGTCGGCTTTATCCCTGCCGCAGATCTCGCCAGCTTGACAGACCAGGGCAAAGCACAGTTTGCCCCTCTTCTGGATGCGCGTGTAGCCTCCATCAAACAGGGAGCTTATGGTGTAGAGGTGGCGCTGACTGGAATCGAGCCTGAACTGTTGACCTGTTATGACCAGGCGGTTGCCGACTCTCAGAGGTCAACTCACGCTCTGGAATACTTTATGTAAGGGGGACAACCAATGAAAAGAATGACCATCACCGTCAGTTATGAACAGGAGAAGCTCAAGGCCCTCCAGTTCTATGCGGGAAAGAACGGCACTTCTTTGGAATCGGATCTGGATGCATTCATGGAAAAACTCTACAAGAAATATGTACCATCCCAGACCAGAGAGTACATTGAAAGCATGGCGGAACCGGAGGAACAGCCCCGTCCGCGCTCTGCCCGGTCCCCTCGAAGCGCCACATCAGACACCTTGGACACCGGGAAGGAGACTGAGTAATGGCAGGTTCTGTATCCGCCGAGGTATGGCTGAATCAGCGGCGCTGGGATGCGTTGGAGGAATCGCTGAAAGCTCAAGGCAGCAACATTGAACGGCATTTGCAGGACTATCTGATCAAACTATACAACGAGACGGTTCCATTTGATCAGTGGCTGCAGATTGAAAATGCCATTACAAAGGAGGAACTGGAGTCGGCGCAGGCAGCGGAAGACCAGAAAGTCTATGCGGCCTTTCATATTCGGGAGCATGGCCATGACAGCATCTTTTCAACGGGCAACGGCGAGGAATTTCTGGATGTGGCCATACGGCTGCGCCATTATGTACGAGGAGGCGCTTCGGCAGTGAGGGGGGATTTCTCCCACCACTTTTATAAGACTCAGTCCATTACGCGGGAGCGGTTTGATGAATTGGCCGCCCTGCGCCTTGAAAATACCGGCAAGGTAACAGGAGCGTTTGAGATCGATCTGGATGCTGGCTGGTGTTCCGCACTGAATCTCGCAGACGGTTGGCAGACCTTCAAAATCAAAGATGTATCTACAGCTGCCTACCACGCTGACCGACCTCGTAGCATCCAAAGAGGTGAGCAATGGCGCAAGTTGGTAGACTATCTATATGGGCGGGACATTGAACCGCAGACCTTTGGCCCGGTTGAAACCAGAGGGATCCGACCACTGATGGAAGGCGACCTCAGCTTTTCGGATGAGATTGTTCTGTCAGGCCATGAACTGAATTTCAAGTATGACTTCATCAACGATGAGGCCAGACGGGAGGTTCTTGGGACGATGGTGGACTGCCCAGAACCGGGGGATGGGCTGGATATCCTCTGTCATTACGATGCCGCACGGCAGGACACTGGCAGCGGTCTTTCCCTTACGCTATACCGCCATGATGGATTGGAACAGAGATCTTTCAGCTATCCCTTGGGGAAAGAAGAACGGGCGCTTTTGCGAAAACAGATGGAAGCGGACTGCCTCGGCAGGACCGGGCAAACGCTGAATGGTTACTATGCACAGCTGGATTTGGAGCGAGGAGAATCTCCCCCGGAGCTCAAGGGGGGTACCAAAAGGCTGCCGGTAGATGCGGTGTCCTTCACCGATGAGATTACAGAGTGTGATGGGAAACTGAACTTTTATATCCCCACCTATTTTGACCCGGACGCTGTGTTTGGAACCCATGTATGTACTGATGCCAACGATGACTGGGTGGATGTGTACGCCGGTTTTGACTGGAAAACCGGGCGGATGGACAGCGCACTGACCGTGCGCCTCTGCTGTACTGATGGACATGAGTTTGAGTTTTCCTATCGTCTTTCTCCCACGGAACAGGTCCAGCTGTGGGAAAAGATGGACGCTTACTGCCGCCAGCAGAATGGTCAAAGCTTGGAGGAAGCAAGGGCCGCTTTGCTGCAAACGCAGGCAGAAGAAGGAATGGAGATCCGGATGTAGGCAGCACCATTCGGCAGCCTTTGCCGCTTCCCACAGTTTTTCGGCCTGTATTTTATTGGTAGTGGTGAATAGCTTTTCAAACCAGAGCGTGGCATTGTGTTGTCGGGCAAACCGCCAAAACATCAAATGAATAGGAGGCAACAAAATGGATCAAACAAGAGCCAGAGAGCTGCAGGAGAAGCTGGCGCTGGAGGCCGCTGCTATGCTGTCGCTGGCCGGAAGCGGAGCAGAAACTGCGCCCTATGAGCAGGCAGTCAGCCTAATCGGGAAAGCATGGCGACTGACTGCGGAGGAAACCTCAGAACAGCTTGCTCTCATTGAGCAGGAAAAGGCAGTCATGGGCCGCATCGAGAATGGGGAGTCAGCCGAGCATATCAGGCAGGAACTGCTCCTGAACTGGTCTGGGCTGGAGAGTATCGAGGTGCTGGAGGGTCTCTTCGAAACCTCTACCTTACTGGAAACCGCACCTGAACGCAGATCCCTGTTCGATATGGCCATGCTCCTGATTGAAACTCAAAACCTGCTGGATTGGATTGAGAAAACAGATGCAGAAAAAGAGAAGCTGATACAGAACTTCACCTAAGTCTCGACAGGAGAGGAAAGCCGTGCTTTCGCACGGCTTTCCTCTATGTGGGGAGATTCCCCGCTGTTGGCCGCTGTGCCGCCCTGTGTGCCCTTTTCCGGGGCTGGGTGGCATCCGTACACTACGGCCCTCTTCGGACGATTTGTGGAGGCTTTGTGCAGGCCGTTCCCGAAATAGGCGGTTATCGTCCTGCATTGACGGGTTCTCGCTTTCGCCTTTGGCACAGGTGAACCGAGGGGTCGAAAACAGTGCGGGATAAAGCGCGGGGGTCGCAGAGCGCCCCCCACACAGCTCACACCGCCCCGCAATGCGGGTCGGGGAACGGTTTTGCGGGGGTCACTTTCTGGGGCCTGGGGTCATGCCGGGGATTATGATGGGCGGAATTGCCCGTCATTTCAGCATTTATCTGGAATCAAAGCAGGGATAAGCCAGAAAAAAGAGGATTGCCTCAGTCATTGTACAGTATGGCTGTGGCTTATTTGATTGGAGGAAAGCATGGCAAGAGAAAAGATCAAGTTCGCTCTGCGCATTACGCCTGAAACCCAGCAGCTGGTCAAGGACCTTTGTGCAAGGGACAACTGCCAGAGCCAAAACGAGTTTATTGAAAAGGCCATTCGTTTTTACGCCGGATATGTTTCCAGCGGCGAGGCCATTGACTATCTGCCGCCCGCATTGGTGGCCGCCCTGCGGGGAACGGTGGAGGACAGCGAACACCGCATTGCGCGGCTGCTCTTCAAGCTGGCCGTGGAAACCAGCATGATGATGAATGTGCTGGCGGCAGGTATGGAGATCAGCGAGGAGGATCTCCGGCAGCTTCGCGCCAGATGTGTCCGGGAGGTCAAGCAGACCAACGGCAATATCTCCCTCAAGGACGCGGTGAAATACCAAAAGGGGCAGGAATAGGCGGTGACTGAAAATGCCCCGCATTATTTTCAAGTGCCCCTACCTGAAAGGCGGATCCCCCGCTGTGATGGCTCACCTAAAAAATCTTGTAGGATACATCGCTACCAGGGATGGCGCTGAGAAAATCGATCCCGGTAATACACGGCTGGCAGCAACCAACAAGCAGAAAGAGCTGGTGGCTCAGCTCGTCCAGAGTTTCCCGGAGAGTACGGAACTGTTTGAATATGAGGACTATCTCTCTGTACCCAACAGAGGGAACGCCTCTGCTTTTATCACTATGGTCATTGAACAGAATCTGAGCCAGCTCATCCACCGGGAGAAATATCTGGAATACATCGCCAAGCGACCTCGCGCCCAGCGGTTCGGTACCCACGGCCTGTTTACTGGGGACAGGGACTCGCTGGTACTCTCTCAGGTAGCGGAGGCAGTGGCGGAACATCCCGGCAATGTTTGGCTGCCTATCATTTCCCTGCGGCGGGAGGACGCATCACGCCTGGGCTATGACAGCGCTGAGAACTGGCGCTCCTTCCTCTCCTCCTATGCCATACAGATGGCCGAGGCCATGAAGATACCATGGGAGCAGTTTCGATGGTATGCAGCCTTCCACAATGAGTCACACCATCCGCATATCCACATGGTCTGTTACAGTGCAGACCCTTCCAAGGGTTTCCTCACGAAAACTGGAATCGCCCAAATTAAATCCGGTTTGGCGAAGCACATCTTCCGGCAGGAACTGACGGCGCTATACGCACAGCAGACCCGGAGCCGTGACGCACTTGTTCAGAATACTTGCGAGGTAATGGCCCAACTCATCACTCAGATGCAAACTGGGGTTTTAGAAAACAGCCGTATCGAGCATCTGGTGACAGTTCTCGCTCAGCGCCTGCGTTTCCTTTCTGGAAAGAAGCAGTACGGCTATCTCAAAGCACCGCTGAAGTCTCTGGTGGATGAGATCGTGGACGAGCTGGCCAGGGACATCCGGGTGGCCAAAGCCTACGCCCTGTGGTATGAGCAGCGGGAGGAAGTTCTCCGCACCTATCAGGAGGATCTCCCGGCTCGGCTGCCTCTTTCCCAGCAGAAAGAGTTCAAGAAGATTAAGAACATTGTCATTCAGGAGGCACTCCGGCTGGGGGAACTTAGTCAAGTATTTTTGCCCGATGAGGACACTGTTGCCCCGGAGGATCTCCCTGAGCTGCTCTGTGAACGCAATGGACAGGCCACCGAAGCTCCACCCGCCGCGGCATGGAGCAAGCGGTACAAAGAAGCCCGTCAGTTTCTCTATGGGAGCGATGGTCATCCGCAGGATCAGGGGAAGGCTCTCGCTCTCTTTCGGACGGAAGCCCTCGCCGGCAATGATCTGGCCATGTACGCACTGGCCAAGCTACTTCTGGTCAAAGGTGAAGTATCGCAGGATCTCAGTGAGGCTCTGCGGTGGCTGCGCCGGAGCGCAGAACTGAACAATCAGTTTGCCCAGTACCGGCTGGGTAAGCTCCTTTTTCAAGGAGAGCTGCTCCCCCAAAATGTGGAGGAGGCGCTCCAATGGCTGATGGCATCTGCCCAGCAGGGAAACCAATTCGCTCAGTACGCATTGGGCAAGCTCTATCTGCTTGGCAAGGAGGTGCCGCAGGATCGGGATGCCGCTGGCCGCTGGTTGTCTCTGGCAGCAGCTCAGGGCAATGAGTATGCCCAGTATTTTCTCGACCACATGGATGACCGGTCTGCCGCTCCTCTGCTCCTCTCCGCCACCCGACTTCTGCACCACTTGGGAAATATCTTCCGGGAGCAGGAACCGCCTCCGCGATCCGGCGGGATGCGGATTGCTGTTGACCGTAAACTGCTGCAAAAAATCAGAGAAAAGAAAACGGCTCGGGGTCACAAGTGGGATGACCATGAGCCGTCCATGAGTTTATAACCGGGAGGTCTTGTTGTGAAAAAGAAGGTACCTTTTGACAGGAACAATCACTCTACCCCTAAGAATACTCAGTCCCAGCAGCTGAAAGCGCACCGATCCGCCCAGAAACAGCCGGTGCTTTTTCACCGTAAGATTGGCGGCAAGAATCGGTAGGAGGAACGGCCATGCCCTATATCTACTTCACCGACGAACAGAAGCTGAGAGCCAACAGTGTAGATCTGGAGCGGTATCTGCTGCAGAATGGCGAGGAACTCATCCGTTCAGGACCGGAAAAACGGCTCAAATCCGATAAGAGTATCACAATACGGGGCAGCGAGTGGTTCGACCACGCCCAGGCGGTCAAAACAGGCGGTGGTCCGGTGGCCTTTGTCATGTACCACTATGGTCTGAGTTACCCAGAGGCCATGATCCGGCTTCTGGGCGGTGAGCAGGGTGTGGTTTATGAAGCATCACCCAGAAAGAAAGAACCGGAACCCAAGGAATTTGCCCTGCCGCCAGCTGGAGAGTCCATGAGGCGGGTGTATGCCTATCTCCTCAAACAGCGGTTCATCAGCCGTGAGGGGCTGAATACCTTTGTCAGCCAGAGGCTCATTTACGAAAGCTGCGAAAAATCCAAAGACAACACCAAGGAATACCATAACGCCGTGTTCGTCGGATTCGACGAACACGGCGTCCCTCGTCATGCCCATAAACGCGGGGTCTACACCCATGGGAAAAGTTATCGGGGCAATGTCAGCGGATGTGACCCTCGATACAGCTTCCACTGGACCGGTTCAAGTGACCGGCTCTATGTGTTCGAGGCTCCCATTGATCTGCTTTCCTTTCTCACCCTATATCCGCAGGACTGGCAAAAGCACAGCTATGTGGCGCTCTGCGGGACCTCTGAACACGCCATGCTCTGGATGCTGGAACAAAACCCTCAAATCAGGAAGGTGGCTCTCTGTCTGGACCACGACGAGGCGGGCATCGAGGCCAGCGGCCAGCATGAGGATACCCTCCGTGAGAGAGGGATAGCGGCCGCCCCGCTTCGTTCCCAGTACAAGGACTGGAACGCTGACTTGAAAGCTCTCCACGGGCTGCCTGCGGAACCAGCTGAGGAGCATCCGCAGTTGCTGGCGGCAGATCCCATCTGTCAACGAATCGGTGCTGCGGTTTCCTCCGGGGTGGCGAAACCGGAGCAGGCGGAACAAAAGCTCCCCATCTTACTGCAAGACTATAAAAATCATCTTCATCAGGGCCGCTTTGACCGGGCGATGGATGCTATGGAGTTGGCCGCGGCCATGGCCCTCTCTTCCGCCCTGCGGGAGTTCCGGCAGATGGGCAAGGTGGTATCCCCCCAGCAGGGGGCTGAGCGCCTGCGTCAGTCTATCCAGCCCCACCATAACAGGGGGAGCCTGAAGAACCGGGCGGATGAGATTGCCATGGAGCTCCAGCGTATCCTCGCCCAAAAAGCCTCTGCCGGGATATGCGGCCGGGAGAGTAAGGAATCGCTGGCCTACCGTTGGCTGGAGCTGGCAGCATCCTGCGCCAAAGTACCTATCCGCTATGAGGCGGATCAAATCAAGCAGCGACAAAAAGAAGAACAGGCCCAGCGAGGGGCTGGACCTGTGATGGAATAACCGGGATGACCTGCTTCTGATATCGAGACACGACTCAGATCAGAAGGAGGCTTTTATGCATACGCAAATCCTATTGCTCATCGGCGTAGCTGGCCTTATGTTTCTCATCATCGGTGGACTCGCTTTTATTTCCCATTACTACACACTGAATGGGATCAAGTCCAAAACAGTGGGCGACGGCCAGCATGGTACCGCTCGGTGGGCCACCAAGCAGGAGATCCGCCAGACCTACGCCCACATTCCCTTTGAACCAGAGCTGTGGCGGCAGGGCAAGAACCTGCCCGACCAGCAGGGGCTCATCCTCGGCTGCGAGGGGCCGAAGGGCCATGTGACCGCCGTGGTAGACACCGATGATATCCACGCCCTGGTCACCGCCGCCAGCGGCGCCGGCAAGACTGCGTTTTTCCTCTATCCTAATATCGAATATGCGCTGGCCACCGGGATGTCCTTCCTATGTACGGATACCAAGGGCGACCTCTTCCGCAACTACGCCGGCATCGCCAGAGAGTGCTATGGCTATCAAACGGCCATCCTCGATCTTCGCAACCCAACCCGCTCAGATGGAAACAATCTGCTCCACCTCATCAACAAATACATGGACATTTACAAAGCAGAGCCGGATAACCTCGCTGCAAAGGCCAAGGCGGAGAAATACGCCAAGATCCTTGCCAAGACCCTCATCAACACCAGCGGCGGCGACAGCGCCCAGTATGGGCAAAACGCTTTTTTCTACGACAGTGCCGAGGGACTTTTGACTGCCATGTTCCTGCTGGTGGCAGAGTACCTGCCCACCGAGGATGAGGAAGGTAATCCCGTCGAAAAGCGGCACATCGTATCGGTGTTCAAACTGGTGCAGGAACTTCTCGCACCCTCAAGGGTCAAGGGAAAAAACCAGTTCCAGCTCCTGCTGGACAAGCTCCCGCCCAACCACAAGGCCAAGTGGTTCGCCGGTTCCGCCCTCAACACGGCGGAGCAGGCTATGGCCTCGGTTCTCTCCACCGTCCTCTCCCGACTCAACGCTTTCCTGGACAGCGAGATGGAGCAGATCCTCTGCTTTGATACCGCCGTAGACGCTGAGAAGTTCTGCAATGAGAAGTCGGCCATCTTCGTGGTACTCCCGGAGGAGGACACGACCAAGTATTTCATGGTTTCCCTCATCATCCAGAACCTCTACCGGGAAATCCTCACTGTGGCGGATGAGAACGGTGGCCGTCTGAAGAATCGGGTGGTCTTTTTTGCTGATGAGCTGGGTTCCTGCCCGCCCATCCAGTCACTGGAGCTCATGTTCTCCGCCTCCCGCTCCCGTGGACTGATGCTGGTGCCAATCGTCCAGTCCATCACCGGCCAGCTTCAGAAGAACTATGGCAAGGAGGGCTCGGAGATCATCGTGGACAACTGTCAGGTGAATATCTTCGGCGGCTTCGCTCCTGCCTCCCAGACTGCCGAGGAGCTGTCCAAGGCCCTGGGCAGCCGCACAGTCATGAGCGGCTCCATCAGCCGGGGAAAGAATGATCCAAGCCAGTCGCTTCAGATGATGGAGCGGCCCCTCATGACACCGGACGAGCTGAAGTCCATGCCCAAGGGCAGCTTCATCGTAGCCAAGACTGGTGTTCACCCCATGCGGGTGAGGCTCCGACTGTTTCTCGACTGGGGCATCCGTTTCGGCGAACCCTACGAGGTGCCAGAGAAAGCCCAGAGGCCAGTAGCCTATGCCGATAAACAGGAGCTGGAGGAGGCCATCATCCGCCGTCACTATGCTTCCAGTATAGAAGACGAAGAAAATCAGGTCGATCAGGGAGCTGCGGCAGCCGGAGGGCTTTCTCAGGGGATGCGCCCAGAGGCAAACCGCCGCAAGCCCGCTCTAAGGCCATAGGAGGTATTGATTTGGCATATTTTAATGCAGTCTATCAATCCGATCTGAGTCACCGGGCTCGGGCCGTGTATATGTATTTAAAGGACCGTTCTGATGCCGAGGGCCAGTGCTGGCCAGCCATCAAGACCATTGGTGCAGAGCTTGGTCTCTCCCGTTCTACCGTTAAGCGGGCGCTGGATGATCTCTGCAAAGCCGGATTGCTGCAGAAGGATCCGCGATGGCGTGAAAATGGCAGCTACACATCCAACCTGTATCGTCTCCTATAAGGCGGCAAGCGAAAAAGCGGACCCTCCCGCCAAGGGGAGAGTCCGCCTATTTGCTGAACTGAGGAGAGGTTCATGGTGAACCAACCAGAAGGGCCCACTCTAAGGAATTGCTTAAAGCAGAAAAAGAACAACTATCCTGCTTATTTTTTAATCCATTCGATAAAGAGAGAAACCTTCTCCAAATCTTCGTCCGGCAGGGCGAGCAGTTTATTGCCTATAATCCCACGCAGGGAATCCGGATCGTCCATAGGAGCAAAGAAAAGAGTTGGCGTCAAATCAAAGTATTCCATGATGTTGAACAGCTCTCGGAGAGAGGGCATAGAAATTCCATTGGTGATGCTTCTGATGTAGGAGCCGCTCTTTCCAAGCTCCAGGCTCATCCGATGCTCAGAAATACCCTTCTGTTCCCGCAGCTCTGTGATGCGGTTCCGCACAAACGCTTCATAGCGGCGGTTGTCGTCCATGATCCTCTCCCTCCAATCTCTGCTTATTATTTTAATATAAGGGAGCGTTGTGGGTTCGCACTTAAATCATCAACTTTCGCTTCACACAACGAATAATTAGTGATATAATTATTAAAATGGGCGCGAGTTTTATATTTCTATTATGAATCACAACCAATAAAATATGACTGCGACTGTGTATGAGGGCTGTCAGATGGGAAGCTGCTTTTTTATAGGGCACAGGGAGACGCCGGATCGGGTGTACCCAACTCTGCTTGAAACCATAGAGCGCCATATCACGGAATATGGCGTATCTGAATTTGTGGTGGGGCAGTATGGAAGCTTCGACCGTCTGGTGATCCGGGCACTGTCGCAGGCCAAGCGAACGCACCCGGATATTACGCTGATGCTGATGACCCCATATTACCCAGTCAACAGAAAGGTGGATCTGCCAGAGGAGTTCGACGCTCTGTTCTATCCGCCGGATCTGGAAACGGTCCCCAAACGGCTTGCCATCGTCCGCGCAAACCGATATATGGTGGAGCGCAGCGATTTTCTCATCGCCTATGTGCGGCATCCGGCCAGCAATGCCAGAGAACTGCTGGAGTATGCCGGGACAGGAAAGAGAAAGGGAAAAATCCACATCACAAATTTGGCTGATGAGCAAATCTCTCTTCCAAAGAAAACAGATGATGTGATATAATAGAATAGTAAAGTATGCCCATTTAGAAATTTGTAACCCGAGGTCTTGCTATGGAAGAAAAACTGGGACAGTCCACGGCTGTTCTGTTCAAATATGAAAAATTGATTTTGGCTGAAGAAGAAACCACATCCGCTGGTGGATGTGGAGTCTCCCTTGCGGCCTTTTCGCGCCCTGCGTCAGCCTGTCTTTATGACAGTGCGGCGTGGGGCTTTTTTCTATCGCTGGAAAGGAGTCAAAGAATATGAGTCTGAAATATACCTGCCCCGGCTGTGGGACACCCTTGGGCTATGAGGGATTGTGTTGGAAATGTAAGTGCGAGCAGGAACGGCAAGCTGCTCTGGCCTGGACCTGTCTCTTATACACATCTCCGAGCCCACG
>ENA-UAIC01000005-UAIC01000005.1-human-gut-metagenome-genome-assembly--contig:-NODE-5-length-86755-cov-8.018420_pt1 | contig 86755 bp, 79 predicted proteins | sample MGYA00244413_ERZ654377 | MGnify/ENA primary metagenome ERZ654377 (study PRJEB26926, sample SAMN06165148) | human gut metagenome | biome: ENVO:00009003; feature: ENVO:2100002; material: ENVO:00002003...
TCCTTAGCTACGGCCTTTGCCCGGAGGAGATAGAGGAGATCATGTGCTGCGGGGAGGTATAAAGGTCGGGTAACAATTTGGGCGCGAAAGGAGGATGCCTCGTGAAGTGGAACTGGAAAATCGCATTAGAGCTTTGCGGTATCGTATTGGCGGCATTGCTCAAGCTCTGCATTCCGCAGGACGATGACCCCTATTGATGTGCCAATAGGGTGTACCCTAACGGTACATAGAAAAAGAGTCCCAATAGGGTCGCTTCCCGCATTTTGGCACGTGCCATCTGCGGGAGGGACTCTATTGGGACTACGTTATTGTTCGGCGGCAATGATTTGTTCGCAATATGCCTTTAGTTGAGGAATTTCATCCGTGATAATTTCCCATGTGATTTCGGGATCGACAGTGCCGTAGCTATGCGCGACAATAATCCGCATAGCCTTGATTTGACGCCAAGGCACGGCGGGGTGCTGTTCACGGAATTCGTCTGTCAGCTTACCCACTAACTCACCGATCTGCAAAATACAAAGTGCGGCGGCATTGCGGTAAATGGGATCGTTCTGAAATGTCTCAGCGCTGTTGCCGAAGCGTTCAACAGTCTGCTCGATTTGCTGGCAGTAGACAACGATATGCTCCAGAGCACCGATGTTGCGGTCAAGAGGCTTCATACAGCAGCACCTCATCTTTCCGTATGGAGTCAAGAAAATGTGAATCAAGGCTGGTGGTGGGGACAAGATCTACCGGCACGCCAAGGGAGTCCTCTAAGTCGAGCAGAAGCCCTGCCAACTGAAAACCGCGGATATTTCCCTTGTCAATTCGCAGGTCAATATCACTGCTGTTTGTCATATCTCCGCGGGCATAGGAGCCGAACAGGTAGATGCGCTCCGCGCCATATTGCCTGGCAAGACGTGACACAATGGTCTTAATTTCGCTTAGAGTATATGTTTTCATCGAGGACACCTCCCATCAAAACGCCATTTTGTATGCATAGTATAACAAAATAAATATGAATTTACAAGGGAAGGAAGTATTGCAATTGAAAATCGGCTATATCCGTATATCCACCACCGACCAGAATATAGCACGGCAGGAGCTGCTGATGGAGCAACTTGGTGTAGATGAGGTTTACATTGACCGTATGAGCGGCAAGAATACCAACCGCCCAGAATTGCAGAAGATGATGGAATACGTCCGGCGGGGCGACACGGTGATCGTGGAGTCCATCAGCCGTTTTGCCCACAATACCCGCGATTTGTTGGAACTGGTGGAAAAGTTGTCTGCCAAGGGCGTGGAGTTCGTCAGCAAGAAGGAGGCCATCGACACCACCACGCCTACCGGCAAGTTCATGCTGACAGTGTTCGGCGCGGTGGCAGAACTGGAACGGGAGTATATCCTCCAGCGCCAGCGGGAGGGCATTGCCATTGCCAAGGACAACGGCGTTTACAAAGGGCGCAAGCCCATTCAACCGCCGGAACTTGAGAAAGTCATGGTTAAGTGGCGGCGTGGGGAAATCACCGCTGCCGAGGCTATGCGGCAATTAGGGATGGGCAGGAGTACGTTTTATCGAAAAGTAAAGAGGCTGCCGCTATCGTGAGTTTGACTTTTGCCCCCTGCACGGATATGGTTCTACAAGACATGCATATTGACTATTCGTACCGAATATGATATATTTCAAAGCGCAAAGAGGTGATAACATGGAAAGACGATTGGCGCGGATCAACAGCAGTGCAGCCGGGGGAACGGCAGGTGCCGGTGCAAAAACGCATAAGGTCACGCTCCCATCCCGCTGGCTTCGAGCCATGGGCATTACCGATGAGGAGCGGGAGGTGGAGTTGACCTTTGACCAAAAGAGAATCGTAATCACAAAAGTCGTCACCATAGAGGAGTTTATCAGCGAAAAAAAAGCGCAGTCCCACTGCGTGAAAAAGCTGAAATTCTGGAATAGTAAGGCACTTTGTACGACCATCGCAGTGGATTTTACAGATCATACTTTCTGCGTAGAGAACCATACCAAGCAACTGGTGAAAACAGCATTTGGGAAGAACAGACTCCCTACGTGGACTGATTTGATGGCCTTTCTGGAGGAACGGTGTATTCCGCGACAGCGGGAGGGCATTCGAGAATATCTGGACGCCCTGGGATTGGATGAGTACGACCCGTGGGAGATCGTCAAACGCACACAGGGTCGCATGGCGGAGGATCAGCAGTGGATCGAGGTGACAGAATGAGTATACATTTCGTGACAAACGAGAGGATCGCCGAAACATCTTCAAAGGGTAATCAGGAAAAGTGGGTAGATGGCAACCGTTGGTACAAGCTGGATCAGTTTGGGTATGAGGCCTTGACGGAAACGATGATCTCGCAGCTGCTGGAATGCAGCAACTGCGAGCAGGACTACCCGTTTCACTTTACCCGCTATCAAATGGAACGAATCACTGCACATGGTGTCGAACGGACGGGATGCAGCAGCGAAAACTTCCTGCTGCCGGGGCAATCCATCATCACACTGAGCCATCTCTATAAGCGTGAAAGTGAGGTATCCCTCCGAAATCTTCTGGCACGGCAATCCAGCGATAAGAAGCGTATTGCCTATTTAGCCGAGGCTACGGCAGAGTTGACGGGCTTGGAGCTGTTCCCGCAATATCTGACGCTGCTGTTTGAGGTGGATGCGCTGTTTCTAAACGATGACCGTCATTTGAACAATATCGCGGTCTTGGAAAGTGGCGGTAAATATGACTATTGCCCCATCTTTGATAACGGTGCGGGCTTGCTTTCCAATATGCGGACAGCCCCCATGGACATTGAGCCGAAGGCCCTGATCGCGGCACAGCGTGCCCGTCCCTTCGGCACGACATTTAACCGGCAGGCAGGAGCAGTCCGGGCACTGTACGGTAAGCAGCTGTATTTGCCCAAGCTGTCGAGAGAAGATATCTTTGCGAAGCTGGAACCGATGCTGCAATACTATCCACAGCGGGATCGCGGAATTATCACGGATAGGGTGTGTACCACCATTCTGCTGCGGCAGAAGCAGCTTTGATGAACATGAGGAGATCACCATCCAGGTGATCTCCTCATACTTTTCAAGTGCGTTAGATCTGAAGCTGTACCTTGTATGTATGCTGCACTTTGTGGCCATTGGCCGTTCTATCCGCTCTCACAAAACTCATCGTTCGTATGGGACACTTGTTCTTGACCATCTGGCCGCCGACAGAGCCGGCCTCGCGGCTGGTCAGGTCGCCGTTATAGCCGTTCTTCAGGTTGACGCCCACCTCGGAGGCGGCCTCCATCTTAAACTTATCCATAGCGGCCTTGGCCTCGGGAACGTTCAGCTTGCTGCTGTTCTTACTGGACATATTGAAAAATCTCCTTTCCTGTTGTTGAGCGATAAACTCTGATTGGGTATCGCAGTCATAGCTTTTCCCGAGGGACGGTGAATATGCGGCGGCGAGGGCTGGTAATATCTGCTGAAGATGGCGTCAGACAACAAGGGCAAACACAGTTCCGCCGATCGAAACGCGCCATGCTGCGTCAGAAGTCTCGGCAGCACGATGCCGACATTTCGCGCCGAAAAAACATACATTTCAGGCGGAGCCTGTATCGCTGTCGAAAAACATGCTATACTGCCGAAACGGAGAGTGGGCGGTTCAGACCGCCGGAACAAACGGAGAATACAGGAGGGTCCTATGGGATTATTCAGTAACAATAAAAAGCTCTGCCCCATCTGCGGCAGCCCTACCCCGCGGCTGCTGGCCACCAAGGTGGAGGATATGCCCTTGTGCAAGGAATGCGCCGGTAAGGTGGATCTGCCGGACGGCGTGCTGGAGCGCATGTCGCTGGATCAGTTCAAGAAATACATCGCTTACTATGACGAAAACCAGGCGCTGCGGGATGCGTTCAAGGAGACGGACCGCATGAGCTTCGGCTTTCTGAGCGGCGAGCTGCTGGCGGACACGGAGCACCGTCTGCTGCGGCTGAAGGGCTACGACGGCGCACTGGTATTTCCGGCGTCGGCGCTGGTGTCCTTCCGCTTCCTGGAGGACGGCAAGACCCTGTTCGAGGGCAGGGCCGACGGCCTGCACTGCCATCAGAGCGATGTGCCGGAGCGGGCGCGGGCCATGCAGATGAGGGTGGACCGCTTCCAGATGCAGAAAGAGGAGTACGAGCGCATGGAGCGGATGGAGCGCATGCGTGACCGCGACCGCCGTCCCGGGGAGCCGGACGACCGCCGGTTCGATATACCGGAGCCCCGCTTCGAGGCGGACGCGCCGGTGCATAAGTTCAGCGTGGAGGTCATCCTCAGCGACCCGTACTGGAAGTCTTTCCGGAACGAGATCAGCGCGCCGTCCTTCAGCTCCACGAACCCCAGCATCATCGACTATCTCAATGAGTACGATGAAAAGGTGGCGGAGCTGCACCGCATGGCCACGGCGCTGGCTCATGTGATGAATCCCGGCGCCAGAGAGCTGTGGGACTGCGAGACCGCCGCCGCGCCGGCCGCTCAGGCGGCCCAGCCCGTTCAGGCCGCGGCTCCTGCCGTGGACACGGTGGCGGAGCTGCAGAAGTACAAGATGCTGATGGACACCGGCGTCATCACCGAGGAGGAGTTTGCTGCCAAGAAGAAGCAGCTGCTGGGGATCTGAATATGAAGAAGAAAATTTTCGCGCTGATGATGGCGCTGGTCATGGCCCTGCCGCTGGCCGCCTGCGGCGATGAGCCCGGTACGCCGGACAACAATACGGCGGCAGACGACGGCAGCAGCTGGGCGGTATACTGGTACCTCTGCGGCAGCGATCTGGAGACCGAGGGCGGCTGCGCCACCACGGACCTCAGCGAGCTGATGGAGGTGGAGCTGCCGGAGAACGTGACGGTGGTCATCCAGACCGGCGGCGCTGCCGAGTGGCAGAACGACGTGGTGGATGTCTCCAAGCTGCAGCGCTTCGTGTACAACAGCGAGGGATTGCAGCTGGTGGACGAGCAGCCCTCGGCCAGTATGGGCGACAGCGAGACGCTGGCGGCGTTTCTGCAGTTTGCCAAGGACAGCTATCCCGCCGACAAGACGGCGGTGGTGTTCTGGAACCACGGCGGCGGCTCGGTGTCCGGCGCGGCTTTTGATGAGCTGTACGACTACGACTCCCTGACGCTGGACGAGATGTACGCCGCGTTTTCTCAGGTGTGGGAGCCGTCGCTGGAGGCGGGGCAGCAGCCGTTGGAGCTGGTGGGCTTTGACACCTGCCTGATGGCCACGGTGGACGTGGCTTACACCTTCTGCGACCTGAGCCGCTATCTGGTGGCGTCGGAGGAGACGGAGCCGGGCAACGGCTGGTACTACACCGACTGGGTGGGCGCGTTGGCAGAACAGCCGTCCATGGACGGCGCCGCTCTGGGACGCGCCATCTGCGATGCGTACTACACCGGCTGCGAGCTGGTGGGCACGGAGGACAGTGTGACGCTGTCCCTCACCGACCTGTCCCAGATCGAGCCGCTGCTGACGGCCTATGAGAGCTATGGCGCGGAGGCGCTGAGCGCCGCCTGCCAGGACCCGTCCTTCTTCACGCGGTTTGCCCGCGTGGCGGACCGCAGCGAGAACTACGGCGGCAACACCCGCGAGGAGGGCTACGCCAACATGGTGGACCTGGGCCACATGGCCCGCCAGAGCGGCGATATGCTGCCCTCGGCCCAGGCGGTGCTGGATGCGCTGGACAGCTGCGTGCTGTATCAGGTGAAGGGCCCCTACCGCAGCGAGGCCACGGGCCTGTCCTGCTACTACTCCTATAACGGCGATGCAGACGAGGCGGTCAGCTATGCCGGTCTGGGCGCCGGCACGGCGTTCAAGTACTTCTATCTCTATGAGCTTACCGGTGAGCTGGACCAGAGCGGCATGGACTATCTGGCGGAGATGGATATCCACGACCTGCCTGAGGTGGAGACGCTGTCCGCCATGGATTGGGACAACGCGCCCCTGACCCTGAACAATGAGGGCTGCGCCGTACTGACCCTGGGGCCGGAGGCCGACAGCCTGCTGGCATCCGTGAATTTCTCCCTGTACTATACGGATCCGGACAGCGACAGCCTGCTGATGCTGGGTACGGACAACGATATCGTCGGCGACTGGGAGAACGGCGTGTTCACCGACAACTTCCGGGGCGTCTGGGGCAGCATCGACGGCGCGGTGGTCTACATGGAGCTCAGCAGCGTGGGTGACGACTACAACCTGTATACCGTGCCGGTGCTGCTGAACGGCGAGGCATACAACCTGCAGGTGGCCTATAACTTCTCCACGGAGAGCTGGGAGATCCTGGGTGCGCGGCAGGGACTGGATGAGAACGGCATGGCCGGTAAGGAGCTGCGGCTGCTGCAGGAGGGCGATGAGCTCACCACCGTGTGGTATATGTCCAGCATTTCCGGCGATGATGATTTTGAGGCCTACGAGGCGGAGACCATCACCGTGACGGCGGATACCGCCTTCGGCGAGACGGCGCTGCCGGACGGGCGGTACGTCATGGTGTTCGAAATGCGGGACGCCATGGACAACTGCGCCTACTCCAGCCCGGCCGTCTTCACCGTGGAGGGCGACAGCATCACCACCAGCATGTGATGCAAAGAACGATATAGACCGCAGAGGCGGTTTATATAGATATCAAGAGAAACGACAACAATGGAGGAAGAATGAACATGAAACTCAAGAAACTGCTGGCTCTGCTGCTGGCGATGATGATGGCATTTGCTCTGGTGGCCTGCGGTGATACCGCCGACACGGGCGACGACGCTGCTGACGATCAGCAGGTGCAGGACGATGCCGCCGCGGACGATGCTGCCGCGGACGATACCCAGACCAGCCCTGAGGGCCAGAGCCTGCTGACCATCTTGGCCGATCAGTTTATTCCCGCTCCCGAAGTGGCGGGTACCTACTGGACCTTCATCGGCGGCTATGTCGACGGCGTGCAGATGACCGCGGATCAGACCCAGGAGGTCATGAGCCAGCTCCACGACGTGTACCAGTTCATCTTCGTGGACGAGAGCAAGGTGGTGCTGGCCGAGGATGAGGAGCAGACCGAGGGCACCTACTCCCTCAGCGAGGACGGCGGCACCATGAAGATCGAGGTGGGCGGCGTCACCTATGCCGGCACCTTCATCGACAAGGACGGCCACACCGTGATGGTGGCTATGCTGGACGGCACCGGCATGAACGCCCTGTACTTCCAGGAGATCATCGAGGGTTGAACAAACCAATAAAAAAGGACCTGCACCGCGAGGTGCAGGTCCTTTTTTATTGGCCGCAGGGTTACTTGGCGACGCCCTTTGCCGGCAGCACCACGCGCAGCAGGAATGTGCCCCGTTCCGCCAGGAACTGGCACAGGCCGCCGCGCTGCTGGGCAATGGCCTGGATGCTGCGGCAGCCGAAGCCGTGGCCCGCCGCATCGGATACCGGTACGCCATCCCGCATCACCGGCGGCGTGTCGTAGGGATTGCGTACCTCGATGAGCAGTTTGTTCAGGCGGATGCCGCAGTAGAGGTCTACCGTCCGGCGGAACTCCGGCCGCAGCGTGGACGCGGCGCGCAGGGCATTTTCCAGCGCGTTGGACAGCAGGGAGCACAGCTCCGTGTCGCTGATGGGCAGGTGGGCGGGGACCCGCGCGTCCACGTTCAGAGTAACGCCGGATTTTTCCGCCTTCTGGACGAAGGAGGAGCACAGCAGATTCACCGTCTCGTTCTCGCAGAAGCGGCGGGAGGTGATGGCCTCCACGTCGGACTGGACCTTTTGGATGTACTCCTGAGCCTGCTGGGGGCTGCCGGAGGCCAGAAGGCCGCTGATCATGTTCAGGTGGTGGCGCATGTCGTGCTGGTACACCGCCGTCTGCATCTCCGACTGGCGCAGGGAGTCCATCTCCTGTTGGGACTGCTTCAGCTCCACCTCCAGCAGGGAGCGCTGCATCTCGGCGCTGGAGCGCTTCTGACTCTGGACGTGGAAGGCGGGCAGGAACAGGACGTAGAACACCACCAGCACCGTGGGCAGGAACTCGTTGAGGGCCTGAATGCCGGAATACAGCGCATCGGAGTAGATGGTGGTGGCGTAGTCAAAAATGTAATAGCTGCAGGGAAGGCTCCCGAACAGCAGCAGGGCGGTGGGGGAGCTGGTCATGACGCCGTGGGCCGCGGCCACGAAGTACCGGCGGAACAGGTAGAACGACCCGCTCAGCAGCACGATATACACCAGATTGCCGGCCACGGCGCTGTGGGTCAGGGCCTCCACGGCCATGCTGCCCCAGCGGGGCGGCTGGCAGCAGAGATAGGCGGTGGCGGTGCTGACGATGGCGATGCCCCAGGGCTTTTTCAGCGCCAGCACCAAAATCAGCACCAGCGGCAGATGGACGATCAGGGGGTAGATCTGCTTGACAGCCAGCTCGCCCAGCGCCAGCCAGCCCAGGAGCTGGACCACCAGAAAGCAGGGGCACAGGTACGCGATCAGACGCTTCTGGCGGGGGGTATCGCAGCCGCCGGAGATGAACACATCAAGTGCCAGCCCGTAGATCAGCACCAGAGCGTAATCGAACACGTCCAGCAGGGACGCGATATTCATGTCGGATACGGTCACAGCTCCTCCCTCTCTGCAAACAGCAGCTTCATATAGTCCTTTTGCAGCTGGGGGTACAGCAGCCGCGACACCGGCAGGTTCATGCCGGAAAACGTATGGACACCGGCGGGGGACAGCTCATCGATCTGGAGCATGTTCACAATGTAGGACCGGTGGATGCGCATGAACTCCGGCCGCACCAGCAGCAGCGGCTCGTAGTCCTTCAGAGAACCCGCCACCTCCCGCACCGTGCCGTCGGCCAGGTGGAAGTAGAGATGCTTTCCGTTGACCTCCACATAGGACAGCCGGGAAAACGGTACCCGCACCAGCGTGGCACCCGCCTTCAGGGTCAGGCCGTCCTGCGGACGCTGCTCCCGCAGCATCAGCTTGTCCAGTACGGGGAACAGCAGGCCGCCGCTGATGGGCTTGAGCAGATATTCCAGCGCCCGCACACCGTAGCTCTCGTAGGCGAAGCCCGGGGAGGACGTGAGAAACACGATGTCGGCGGCATCGTCAAAGGTGCGTATCTCACGGGCGGCGTCCATGCCGTCGATGCCGGGCATCATCACATCCAGCAGGTACAGGCTGAACCGCTCGCGCTGGGCCACGTCCAGCATGCCGGCGGCGCTGCGGAACGTGTGATCCCGCAGGGGGAAATGCCGCTCCGCCTGCCATTGGTCCAGCAGTGCCGTCAGGGCGGACAGCTCCTCCGCCTGATCATCGCAGACCGCTATATACACCGCAAACACCTCCGTTTGAATAATCGCCTACGATTCTACCACAGGGAGGGGCGGTTTGAAAAGTCATGTTCTGACATTTCGTGTCGAAAAAATATACATTTCAAGGGCGCGGCCTCCTGTCGCCGGAAAAAGCTGGTAAACTGACCATGCTGAAAGCTGGAGAAAGGGGGCGATGGGACATGACACCGTGGATCGCGTGGCTGATCGCCGCCGTCTGCGCGGCCGCTTTCGTGGCGCTCTGGTCCTGGGAGGTGCGGCGTATGCTGACCGGCCGGCAGAGCATCGTGGACAGCGCAGCCAGCCAAGTCACCGCCTTCCACCGCCGTCTGGCGCAGACCCCCGCCGATCGGGAGGCAGCCGCCGTGCTGTACCGCAGCGAGAGCATCTACCGTCAGGCGGTGGACAACTACAACCACGCGCTGCACCGGCCGTGGGCCTACATCCCGGCCCGCATCATGGGGTTCCACAGAGCGCCGGAGGAGCCGGAGCCCGGCCCCATGGACGGGGGATCCCACGCCGAGTGACGCGGCGGGAGCAATACGTATATAACGCACTGCGGGCGCAGACCCGCGGGGAGCGATGAGAGAATCTGTAATCACAACAGGGAGGAATCGACGGATGAAGAAGAAATGGATGGGCGGTCTGCTGGCGCTGGCACTGGCAGCGCTGTGCATGCTGCCTACACAGGTACAGGCCGCCTCGACGTCCACAACGGAGAAGCATATGCACGGCGACGTGGAGTGCATCCTCTGGACGGACGAGAGAGCCCGTGAGCAGTGCGGCCCCAACAGTACAGCCAGCAACTCACTGCCCTATGTGGACTATGGCCAGCTCGGCATATACTGCCTGACCAAGGATGTGTATCTGCCGAAGGACTGGACGCCCTATACATGGTGGGGCGGCACGAACAGCCTGACGATCTGCCTGAACGGCCACACCATCAACGGCGCGGGCATCCTGGGCAAGGACGAGGCGACCTACAACGACATCACGGACCAGCAGTCCCTGACGCTGATGGACTGCACGGAGGACGCCTCCAAGCGGGGCAGCTTCGGCGTGTATCATTCCGCCGGTTCCAAAAACAGCGCCATCCTTCTGAAGCGGGGCAACAACCTGACGCTCAGCAACGTGACCCTCACCGGCATCGACTGCGCGAAGGCCGCTATCACGGTGGGCGATCGGGCTACGCTGAATCTGTGCGACGGCGCTTCCATCGAGTATAACAAGAGCACCGGCGACAAGCAGGCCACCATCGTGATCAATAAGGGCGGCACGTTCAACATGACCGGCGGCCAGATCCGCGACAACAAGGGCTATGCGGGCGGCGTTCTGAACAACGGTACCTTCAACATGACCGGCGGTTCCATCTTCAATAACGTCGGTACGGCCTATGGCGGCATCGCCACCGGCAGCGGTATTCTGAACATCGCGGCACCGCCAAGGTCTACTATAACTATAAGGACGGCGCACCCGGCACCCAGCCGCGCAGCAACGTGTGCATGCTGAATCCCGAGAGCTATCCCATTCACGTCAGCGGCCTCCAGAGCGCGGCAAAGATCGCCCTGAACAGCTGGACGGACGGCATCGTGCAGGGCAGGGTGACGGACGAGACGCTGGGCTGCTTCTCTCTGGACGATCCCAATCTGGGCGTGCTGTATGTGGAGAACGAGCAGCTGAAGAAGCTGCCGGCCCACTACCACTGCGTCTGCGGCGCGGAGCACACGGTCAGCGGCAGCCATACCGCGGCCAACCTCCAGACCTTCACGCCCTGGGAGTCCGAGGATTCCCTGCCCACCGAGGCGGGCTGCTATCACCTGACCAGGGACGTGACCCTCAGCGAGACGTGGAAGCCCAAGAAGGGCACCGTGCTGTGTACCAACGGCCACAGCATCATCGCGGGCGGCAGCTTTGATATCATCACGGTGGACTCCGGCGTGACGTTCAGCCTGACCGACTGCAGCAGCAAATGGAGCGAGTACCACAACGCCAGCGCACTGATGCCGGCCAACGCCGAGACGTATCGGGGCAACGGCGTCCGCAATGACGGCACGTTCAACCTGTATATGGGCGCCATCGTCGGCTGTGTCGGCACGGACGGCGGCGGTGTGTACAACAACGGCACGTTCAACATGTACGCGGGCCATATCTACCGCGACGGCGACCAGAGCGGCGTCGGCGTCGTTGTGGAGCACGGCGGCGGCGTTCTGAACAACGGCACCTTCAACATGTACGGCGGCAGCATCCGCAATAACGGCCGCGCGAGCAGCGTGGGCAGCAGCGTGGGCGTCCGGTACGGCGGCGGCGTGTATGTGGGCACCAGCGGTACGTTCACCATGACCGGCGGCGACATCATGGGCAACAGCGTGATCACCGGCGGTCAGGGCAGTGCCATCTATGTGGACGACGGCGGCGCACTGAAGCTGGGCAAGAACGCGCAGATCTGGAACAACAATAGCGCCAGCAGCATCGCGTTCGCCAACGACAGCGCCAACATCAGCATCATCAGACGCCTCAGCGACAGCGCAAAGATCGATATCGGCAGCCTGTCCGCCGACCGCGTTACCCAGACCGGCAACAACTTCTACACGGTGGAGAACAGCCGGTATCTGGTGTCCCCGGGCCACATCCACAAGCCGGACGGCACAGAGGACCCCAACGGCAACGATGAGACCGAGGCTATCTATGAGAAATGGACCTCCACCGACAGCCTGCCCACCACGGCGGGCGCGTGGAGACTGATGAACGACGTGACCGTCAGCAGCGGCACCGTTCTGAATGAGGACGTGACGCTGTGCCTGAACGGCCACACCATCACCGTGAAGGACGGCGCGGACTATACCTATTACGTGACCAGAAGCCACACCCTGAACATCGTGGACTGCCAGGGCAGCGGCGTCATCAACGGCGGCGGCACGGCGGCGGGCGGCCGCGCAGGCGTAAAGGTGGAGACCTACGGCACGTTCAACCTGTACGCCGGTACCATCAAGGGCTTCGGCCACGGTGTGCTCATGGACAGAACCACTTACGGTTCTGTCACCTTCAACATGTACGGCGGCACCATCACCGGCAACCACTCCGGCGGCTTCGGCGGCGGTGTGGCGGTCCAGAAGAACGGCAAGTTCGAGATGTACGGCGGCAGCATCACCGGCAACTCCGCGGCCACCTACGGCGGCGGTATCTGCAACAGCGGCGGCAGCGTGAAGCTGGTCGGCGGCAGCATTACCGGCAACACCGCCGGTACGCAGGGCGGCGGTATTTACAACAATTCCGAGGGCAGCGTCAGCAGCAACAGCTACGCCGGTCTCCTGCTGTATCCCACCAGAGGCGGCTACAAGATCACCGTGACCGGCAATACCGTGGGCGGTGCGGCCAACAACCTGGCCACCGCCCAGACGATCATGCTGAGCAGAGAGTGGAGCAACTACTATAGTCCGACGCTGCGGAGTACCGGCAGCACCATCGGCATGACCGTGCTGGAGCCGGCCAACGGCAAGGATGTTGTCGAGGCGTACAGAGGCAGTAGCGGCGGCTACTACAACGCCGGTGATCTGAGCCGCGATCTGCCCCGCTTCACGCTGGACGACAACAAGGACGGCCAGATGGAGCTGACCACCTGGGACGGCGCGTTCGTCATCCAGCTGACCGTCTATCATAAGCACAGCATCTGCAATCTGGACAGCGCCAGCCATGACATCTCCGTGGCGGGCCACTCCGGCGAGTGCGGCGGCGAGATCGACTTCAAGGAGTGGACGGACTACGAGGCCCAGAAGGACTACGGCTCCGCGACGTTCGCATCCGGCGGCGGTTATGTCAGAGCCACCAACTGGCTGCCCCGCACCGGCAACTGGTATCTGAGCAAGGACGTGACGCTGGCGGAGACGTGGGAGGCCAACAACAAGAGCGTGACGCTGAACCTCTGCTTCAACGGCCATACCGTCACCAGCGACAAGAGCAACACCAGCAGCTCCCTGCTGCGCGTCTGCAACGGCGCCTCGGCCAACCTGACCGACTGCGCGGCGACGCCCGGCGGCCTGCGGGGCAACAGCGCCCTGACCGCCCAGCGCGGCCTGCAGGTAAGCTGGGCGTACGTCAACCTGTATAACGGTACCATCACCGGCTTTACCACCAGCTATGGCGCGGGTGTGGCCGTGGAGCCCCGCAGCGGCGGCAGCTTCGGCCTGTACGGAAATGCAGCGATCCAGCACAATAAGTCCACCAATACGGGCAATTTGATGCAAGGTGGCAACTATTATCCTAATTCGGATCTTGAAAATGTCAGCGGTAAGAGCAGCGCCGGAGGCGGCGGTGTGGCCAACCTCGGCCAGTTCACCATGAACAGCCTGCGCAGCGACGCCATTGCCTACAACAGCGCAGCCAGATTCGGCGGCGGTCTGTACAGCTACAGTGAGGGAGGCCAGTACACGGACAGATGGACCAAGCTCCTCAACGGCGGCATCACCGGCAACACCGCCGGCGAGCAGGGCGGCGGCGTGCACGCTTCGCCCAACCATAGCGGCACAGAGCTTACGCTGGGCGGCAGCGTCAGCATTACCGGCAACACCCTGACCGATGGCACGGATGAAAACCTGTATCTGCTCGTTGATACGGAATACGGCGCTTCGGCAAAGATCTCCGTCAGCGGCCTGACCGAGAACGCGGACATCCAGGTGGTGGAGGTCGAGGGCCGCGAGGGTAAGGACTACTTCAGCGGCGTGACCTACGAGACCCTGCCGCCGGAGGTGCTGGCCAGGATCACCACCAACAACGGCAGCATCTTCGCGTGGAACGAGGCCCACGACACCATCCTGCTGGTGCAGGCGGTGCCCGCAGACCTGATGCCCGTGGTGGCCGCCGAGACCACCCTGACCTACAGCGGCGAGGAGCAGACGGTGCTCACCGTGCCCGAGGGCGCGGACACCTACTACACCGTGTCCGGTGAGGACAAGGCCACGGACGTGGGCGAGTATACCATTACCCTGCGCCTGAACGAGGGGTATGTGTGGCCCGACGGCACCGAGACCGACAAGACCATCCAGTGGAAGATCCAGCCCATGAAGGTGAAGGCCCCCATGGCCGTCACCGGCCTCATCTACAACGGCGAGACCCATACCGGCGTGGCCGCCGGTGAGGGCTGCACGCTGGAGGGCGAGTTCAAGGCGGTCAACGCCGGTGAGTACACCGCCGTGGCCAAGCTGACGAACACCGCCAACTATCAGTGGGACGACGGCACCACCGAGGATAAGACCATCGTGTGGAGCATCGGCGAGAAGACCCCTGCGGTCAGCGACTTCGCTGTGACCTATCCCCGGAGCGAGGATCTGGTCTATAACGGAAACGCCAAGGAAGTGACCGCGGAGCTGAGCGACAGCTATCCCGCGCAGGATATCACGCTGACCGTGGTCTACACGAATGCCGACGGCATCGCGGTGGAAGAGCCCACCAATGCCGGTACCTACACGGTGAAGCTGTGCGTCTCCGGCAGCAGCAACTTCGCCGCGGCGGAGCTGGCGCTGGACGATTTGACGATCGTACCCATGGGCCAGGAGCTGTCCTTCGCGGAGACGAGGGTGGATCTGACCTACGATCCCGCCAGCACCAGCTATACCCAGACTGTCAGCGGCGCCAAGGGCCCCGTGGTCTATCGCGGCAGCGATGACACCGTGGCGGCGGTGGATGCCGCCACCGGCGAGGTCACCATCCGCAAGGCCGGTACCGTGGTCATCACCGCGATGTCGGACGACAGCAACCAGAACTATGCGCAATCCTCCGCCACCTATACGCTGGTCATTCAGAAGGCGGCGCAGGATGCACCTGCCGGTCTGGAGAGTACCGCGCCCTCCTCCATCGGCGGCACCGACGGTACCATCACCGGCGTGACCTCCGCCATGGAGTACAGCGCCGATGGTGTGAACTACGTCACCTGCCCCGACGGGACTCTGGCCGGTCTGAACAGCGGCATCTATCAGGTGCGCTTCAAGGAGACTGACACCCACAGGGCCGGTGCGGCTCTGGATGTGACGGTGCCTGTCCACCAGCATACCTTCGACCAGAAGGCGGAGAGCCAGCAGTACCGCAAGGCCGACGCTACCTGCCTGTCTCCGGCGCTCTATTACAAGTCCTGTGCCTGCGGCGTCTCCAGTGAGGGCACTGCCGGCGAGGCCATCTTCGAGGTGGGCCAGAAGCTGGAGCACGACTTCCAGTGGAAGGACTACGACAACGATTATCACGTCAAGCAGTGCCGGAACGGCTGCGATGAGTGGGACATGACCACCAAGGAGGCCCACGTCTATGACGGTCTGGAGGGCACGAGGTGCCTGACCTGCGGCCATGACCGCACCGTGAACTACTTCACCGTGTCCTTCGAGGTCAACGAGACCGAGTACGGCATGGTGGCGCCCGTGCAGGCGGTCAGCCGCGTGCCGGAGGGGGCGGATCTGACCGTCAGCGGCAGCACCGTTACCGTCAAGGGCGTGACGGTGGCCGCGGTGGCCAGCGCCAACACCGCCCAGTACACCTACGCCTTCGAGAAGTGGAGCACGCCTAACGGCACCTACACCGTGACGGATGACACCACCATTACCGCCATCTTCAGCCGTACCGTCAACCAGTACACGGTGGCCTGGAACGCCCAGGGCGGCAGCCTGACCAGCAGCTGCACCGATGGCGCTGTGGACTACGGCACCGCCATTCAGGTGCCCGGCGCGGACAAGGAGACGGACGAGAACAACAGCTACGTGTTCCTGGGCTGGAGCACCACGCCCAACGGTGCGGTGGAGGATGTGGCCGAGACCGTGACCGGCAACGTCACCTACTATGCCCAGTACGAGGTGCAGCCCCACGTCTGGACCGAGGATTGGGACAGCGACGACACGTATCACTGGCACACCTGCACGGTGGACGGCTGCGGCTATACCAAGGACAAGGCCGAGCACGACTACACCGATGCGGATGATACCATCTGCGATACCTGCGGCTACCAGCGCACTCTGCCGGATATCACCGGCACGGTGGCCATCAACGGCAAGCTGGAGCGCGGCGAGACCCTGACTGCCGAGACCAGCGGCATGCCCAACGCTGACCTGCGCTACCAGTGGCTGCGGAACGGCCAGCCCATCGAGGGCGCCGATGAGGCGGCCTACGAACTGACCGGCGAGGACATCGGCAAGACCATCTCCGTGCGCATCACGGCGAAGGGCTATGCCGGTACTATCGAGACCGAGGCCGAGGGTACGGTGACGGTGTACTACTCCGTCAGCTACGATACCGAGGTGGGCGGCACTCTGGCCATGGATCGTGCCGAGGGCGGTAAGAACTACACCCTGCGCTCTGACTGGGACAGCATGGGCTTCCGGGCTCCCGACAAGAAGACGTTCGACAAGTGGATCATCGACGGCGTGGCCTACGAGGCCGGCACCACCTACGTGGTGGAGCACGATGTCAGCGTGACGCCGCTGTGGAAGGACGTTAAGAGCGACGACGATGATGGTCCCAAGCCGCCTGTGCCTACGCCGGACGATCCCGTCAAGCCGCCTGTGCCTACGCCGGACGATAAGCGGCACAACCACAAGGGCAACGGCACCAATAACGGCGCCGACGGCGCGGCCCAGTCGCCCAAGACCTTCGACGCCGGTATCGCCGCCTATGCGGCCGCGGCTGTGCTGAGCCTCAGCGGTGCTGCGGGCCTGCGCCGCCGGAAGAAGTCCGGTAAGTAACGCTTTTTCTGCTGCTCCGCCTGTTGGGGGGTATAACGAGCGGAGTCTTGCCCATGGGGGAAGAAAAGAGACGCGGCCTTTGGCCGCGTCTCTTGCGTTTTGCAGGGATGTGCCGCGCCGGGCGCCGCTGCGGACGCGCCGCTTTGACGCGGGACGCCGCACACAAGGCGCGGCATCCCGCGGGAGGGCCTGCGTGCGGTACAGATGAAAGAGGGGGAGACAGCGGATGTGCTGTCTCCCCTCTGTTGCTGTATGTTACTGCTTCCGCGCGGTGAGATAGTCGTCCCCGGGCCGCCAGAAGGGGCAGCTGCCGGTGTCCGACGCCAGGAAGCGGGCCATCTCGTCCTCATCCAGGTCCATGTCGCACACGTAGTCGTCGTATTCCTCGTCGTAGAGGTAGAACACGCAGGATTCACACTTGTCCATTTACACATCCTCCACCAGGCGATAGTGGTCGAACTTGCAGTGGGTGTAATACAGCAGGGTGGCGGCGCTGCATACGAACCATCCGGCGGGGTAGCTCAGAGCGATGGGCACGATCTCGTTGGAGATGTAGTTGGCCATGACATACAGGTAGATCTGGCGGAATACCACGAAGGAGCCCAGCATGATGAACATGGGCATACGGCTGTTGCCCGCGCCCCGCAGTGCGCCGGAGTAGATCTGGTTGATGCAGAAGAAGAAGTAGAACGGCGACAGCAGCCGCAGCAGCAGCGCGCCGTAGGACACCACCTCGGCCTTACTGTTGAAGAAGGAGGTGAGGCCCGGCGCCAGCAGCAGCACCGGCACCAGCAGCACGGCGGTGACGGCGAAGGACAGCAGCAGCGCACGGCGCACGCCGCCCTTGGCACGCGCCACGTTGCCCACACCCAGATTCTGGCCCACAAAGGTGGTGGAGGCCATGGACAGAGACTGCACCGGCAGGATCACCAGCTGGTCAACCTTGGTGTAGGCCGTCCAGCCGGACATGCAGTCCGCGCCGAAGTGGTTGATGTAGCCCTGCACGAACACGTTGGAGAAGGCGGTGATGGCCATCTGCAGCGCGGCGGGGATGCCCACCGACACGATCTTTTTCAGCATGTCCCAGTGGAACCGCAGCTTCCGCAGCTCCAGCCGGATGCTGCCGTCGTAGCGCATCAGCACGATCATGGTCAGTATGGCGGATACCGCCTGAGCAATGATGGTGGCGTAGGCCACGCCCTCCACGCCCATGCCGAATTGCAGCACAAACAGCAGGTCCAGCGCCGTGTTCACCACGGCGGACACTACCAGAAAGTAGAAGGGGCGGCGGGAGTCGCCGGCAGCCTGCAGAATGCCGGAGCCCATGTTGTACAGCAGCAGGCCCATGATGCCCGCGAAATAGATGGTCAGGTACGTGGCCTGGTCCGGCGCCACCTCCGCGGGGGTCTTCATCAGGTCCAGCATCAGCGGCGTCATGGCGATGCCCGCGCCGGTGAAAACCACGCCCAGCAGCAGCGTCAGGAGAATGGCGGTGTGTACCGCCTGATGTACCTTTTCCGGCCGGTGCGCACCGTAATACTGGCTGATGACCACGCCGGCGCCGCTGGACATTCCCAGAAAGAAGCCGATGAGGGTGTTGATAATGGGCCCCACGGTGCCCACGGCGGAGAACGCCTCATTGCTGACGAAATTGCCCACCACCCAGGTGTCCACCATGTTGTAAAGCTGCTGGAACAGGTTGCCTGCCAGCAGCGGCAGGGCGAAGCGGATCAGGTGTCCCGTGGTGCTGCCCTGGGTCATGTCCACGTCGTACCGGGCGGCATGGGGCTTGTGGTGATGGAAAGGGAAGTGCAGGTGATGCTGCATGAGGATCTATCTCTCTTTCGTAAAATCTTTTGTAAAATCTGATGTTAAATCTATCATAACACTGGTGATTCCCGTTTTCAACGGGGAATATGTACAAGAAATTCCTCGATCTCCGCAGGACGCATGATGGACACCTCATAAGCCGTGCGGTCCGTCAGGACGCCGTTGTCATTTTTGGTGTAGACACGGCTCTGGACGCGGCCCTCCACGGTGAGGCGCTGGCCGGTGCGCATGTCCGCCGCCTGAGCCGCCACCGCGCCCCAGGCGATGCACGGCAGGTAGTCCGCCCGTCCGTACCGGCGGTTCACCGCCAGGATGATGTCACAGATCTCGCGGCCCAGCGGCGTCCGCCGCAGCGTGGGTGTCCTGCACAATATGCCGGACAGCTGGATCTGGTTAAAGGGGCTCTCGCCGCCCAGGGTCAGCTGGTGGGCGAACACGGAGATCACCAGACGGCTGCCCTGACCGCTTTTGTTGTTGAAGGACCGCAGCTGGCCGATGACGGTAACGGTGGCCCCAGCCGCCACCGGTACAGCATGGAGCAGCGTCTGGGGCACGATGACCGGCAGGCGGTCTGCCTGCCCTGACAGGCGCATCACCGCCAGCGTAAACTTGTAGAAGGCGCAGCCGTGGTTGACGTGGGACAGGGCGGGCACGTCCTCCGCCTGCCCGCATAGATGGACGCGGTTGTAGTTCAGTTCCATATCGAACACCTCGTTTGTTGAGATGTCCCACCCTATGCCGCCGGATGCGGAAAGATGCCTCTTTTCAAACGATGGAAACCGTGGCATAATAGAGCGGAAGGAGAGTGATCCCATGCGCTACAAAGGCAAGGTCTACCGGCCGCCCAGCGAGGCGTACAGCCTCATCGTGCAGGTGACCTACGGGTGCAGCCACAACCGCTGCGCCTTCTGTGAAATGTACGACGACAAGCATTTTTCCATGCGTCCCATGCAGGAGATACGGGAAGATTTCGAGCTGGCCCGCCGCGTCTACCACCGGGTGGACCGGGTCTTTCTGGCCGATGGCGACGCCCTGATGCGCCGCACGGAGGACCTGGTGGAGATACTGGGGCTGGTGTACGGCCTGTTCCCCGAGTGTGAACGGGTCACGTGCTACGCCTCCCCGGCCAGCTTGCAGGTGAAGAGCGAGGACGACCTGCGCCTGCTGCGGCAGAAGGGACTGAAAATGGTATACATGGGGCTGGAGTCCGGCTGCGACGCGGTACTGGAGCGGATGCGCAAGGGCCACACCGCCGCAGCCATCGTGGCGGCGGGGCAGAAGGCCAAACGCTGCGGTCTGACGCTGTCCGTGACGGCCATCTCCGGCCTTGGCAGTGTGGAGCTGTGGCAGCAGCATGCGCTGGACACCGCCAGAGCCGTCAGCGAGATGAAGCCCGACTATCTGGGGCTGCTGACGCTGATGGTGCCCCACGGCACGCCGCTGGAGGGCTGGGTCAAGGACGGCAGCTTTACGGTGCTGGGCCCGCTGGAGGTGCTGAAGGAGACGGAGCTGTTTTTGCAGCACGTGGACAGCGAGGGAACCGTGTTCCGCGCCAACCATGCCAGCAACTACCTGACGCTGAAGGGCACTCTCAACGGCGACCGCGAGGCCCTGCTGGCCCAGATCCGGGCCGCGCTGGAGGGGCGGCGGGATCTGAAGCCGGAATTTTTACGGGCGCTGTGAAAAAATCTCTTGACATCTGCGGAAAAGGTGCTACAATGGCGTCATATTCCAAACCGTTGAGTAAGAGAAGTACCCGTACAGGAACCTTTCAGAGAGCGGCGCATTGGTGGGAGCGCGGCAGCGGAATGTACGGCGAATGGCCTTACGAGGGCGGGGAGAAAGCCTGAACAGGTGAGTAATACCCGACGGCAGCCGCGGCCGTTATCCCGGCGGAGCGCATGATCGTGCGTGCAGAGCGGGCGCTTTGCCAATTTGGGTGGTACCGCAGGAACGTATTGTACGTCCTGTCCCATGGAATTCCATGGGACAGGACGTTTTTTGTTTTACCAACAGGAAATATCTGACATATAGAAAGGAATTGAAAGTATGGGCAAGATCATCCTCACCGGCGACCGTCCTACCGGACGCCTCCACGTAGGCCACTATGTTGGCTCCCTGCGCAACCGCGTCGTGCTCCAGAACAGCAGCCGCTTCGAGAAGCTGTTCTTCATGATCGCCGACGCGCAGGCCCTCACCGACAACTTCGACCATCCCCAGAAGGTCCGCGACAACATCATGGAGGTGGCGCTGGACTATCTGGCCTGCGGCATCGACCCCGCCAAGTCCACCATTTTTGTACAGTCCCATGTCAGCGAGCTGACAGAGATGACGTTTTACTACATGAATCTGGTGACGCTGGCCCGTCTGGAGCGGAACCCCACCGTCAAGGCGGAGATCCAGCTCCGCGGCTTCAACCACAGCATTCCCATGGGCTTTTTGACCTACCCCGTCAGCCAGACGGCGGACATCACCGCCTTTATGGCCGACACGGTGCCTGTGGGTGAGGACCAGCTGCCCATGCTGGAGCAGGCCCGTGAGATCGTCCGGCGCTTCAACGAGCTGTACGGTGAGACGCTGGTGGAGCCCACGGCGCTGCTGCCGGATAACGCCGCCTGCCTGCGCCTGCCGGGCACCGATGGCAAGGCCAAGATGAGCAAGTCTCTGGGCAACTGCATCTATCTGGCCGACGAGCCCGATGACATCCGCACCAAGATCATGGGCATGTACACCGACCCCAATCACCTGATGGTGTCCGACCCGGGCAACACCAAGGATAACCCCGTGTTTATCTATCTGGACGCCTTCTGCACCGACGAGCACTTTGCCCGCTACCTGCCGGAGTACGCCAATCTGGGTGAGCTGAAGGCCCACTACGAACGGGGCGGTCTGGGCGATGTGAAGGTGAAGAAGTTCCTGAACAACGTGATGCAGGAGACGCTGGAGCCCATCCGCACCCGCCGCCAGGAGCTGGCCAGAGACCCCGACGCCATCATGGAGATCCTGCGCGCCGGCAGCGAGACCGCCAAGGCCGCAGCGGCCCAGACGCTGGACAAGATGAAGCACGCCATGATGATCGACTATTTCGCATAATTCGCATAATCAGTGAGACCCCGCACCACGCGGTACTATAATTTAGGAGGCAACTAAGATGAAAGACACTACCACTATCCCCTACAAGATCTACCTCAGCGAGGACGAGCTGCCTCGGAACTGGTACAACGTGCGTGCGGATATGACCAACAAGCCAGCGCCCCTGCTGAACCCCGGCACGCTCCAGCCTATGACGGCGGAGGAGCTGGGCCACGTGTTCTGTGACGAGCTGGTGAAGCAGGAGCTGGACGACACCACCGCCTACATCCCCATCCCTCAGGAGATCCGCGACTTCTACAAGATGTACCGTCCGTCTCCGCTGGTCCGGGCCTACTGCCTGGAGGAGAAGCTGGACACCCCCGCCCACATCTACTACAAGTTTGAGGGCAACAACACCTCGGGCAGCCACAAGCTGAACTCCGCCATCGCCCAGGCGTACTACGCCAAGAAGCAGGGCCTTAAGGGCGTCACCACCGAGACCGGCGCCGGTCAGTGGGGCACTGCGCTGAGCATGGCCTGCGCCTATCTGGGACTGGACTGCCGCGTGTTCATGGTGAAGTGCTCCTATGAGCAGAAGCCCTTCCGCCGCGAGGTCATGCGGACCTACGGCGCCAACGTGACCCCGTCCCCCTCCAACACCACCGAGGTGGGCCGCAGGATTTTGGCGGAGTTCCCCGACACCACCGGCTCCCTGGGCTGCGCCATCAGCGAGGCTGTGGAGGCCGCGGCCAGCCAGGAGGGTTACCGCTACGTGCTGGGCAGCGTCCTGAATCAGGTGCTGCTGCACCAGTCCGTCATCGGTCTGGAGACCATGGCGGCGCTGGAGAAGTACCACGTCAAGCCCGATACCATCATCGGCTGCGCCGGCGGCGGCTCCAACCTGGGCGGCCTGATCTCTCCCTTCGTGGGCCAGATGCTGCGGGGTGAGGCGGACTACCGCATCATCGCCGTGGAGCCGGCCTCCTGCCCCAGCCTGACCCGGGGCGTGTTCAAGTACGACTTCTGCGACACCGGTAAGATCTGCCCCATGGCCAAGATGTATACGCTGGGCAACGGCTTCATCCCCTCCGCCAACCACGCCGGCGGCCTGCGCTACCACGGTATGAGCAGCATCGTCAGCCAGCTGTACCACGACGGCTATCTGGAGGCGCGCAGCGTGGAGCAGACCGCCGTGTTCGAGGCGGCGGAGCTGTTCGCCCGCTGTGAGGGCATCCTGCCCGCGCCGGAGAGCAGCCACGCCATCCGTGTGGCCATGGACGAGGCATTGAAGTGCAAGGAGACGGGGGAGGAGCGCACCATCGTGCTGGGCCTCACCGGCACCGGCTACTTCGACATGGTGGCCTACGGCAAGTACAATGACGGGGTGATGAGCGACACCATCCCCACCGACGAGGACCTGCAGCGCGGCTTCGCCACCATCCCCCAGTTCCCCGGAAACGAATAAGCGAGAGCGTAAAGGTATATCAGAAAAGACCGCCGAAAGGCGGTCTTTTCTTTATGCATCAGCGATATCAGTCTACATAGTCCCAGTCCAGAACGCCCCATCTTCCACCGGCCTTGACCATATAGACGGCCATTTTTGTGCGGTCAATATCATCCTCACCGGCGAGCTTCAGTTTGACAGTGACCAGCTTGACATCCGCGATGGTATCCGCATCAAAGGCGATATGGGACTCCAGCTCTTTTATGTGCGACGCATTTTCCTCAAGGAGCTTTTTGACCGACATATCCTTCGACTTTGTGACCTCTGCGGTGATTTTGTATTTGCCGTATTCGTCCTCCAGGGACTCTTTCAGATTCGCATCGACGGCCTTGTAGTATTGGGACCAGGAGGAAATGTCAGCATCATAGTAATCGCTCTGTTTTTCAAAAAATTTCTCTGCATCGTCATCATAGTTTGTAAGCAAATATGCTTCCCAGTCATATATGCACAGGGATGCTGCGGTTTTCTGATCGTTCCAGCTTGCGAGGGCATAGCGCTTTGCGATGGATGACGGACCGCTTCGAACAAGGAATATCACAGCGACGGCAAGGACTGCGGCGCACACGGCTGCGATGATCAGCACCGTTTTCAGCGGGGGCTTTTTCTTGACTGCTGGTGGAGCCGCGGGGCTGGCATCCGGCTCCTGTGCCGGTGCCGCTTCTGCGGGCAGCGTGGATCCGGTGTGCGTGGTCTGGTTTGTGATAGGTTCTTCCATGTGGTTTCTCCTCCTATATATTGTGGTATATCCACAATATATAACATTTTGTTTTATAAGTCAAGATAACAAAATGTTTTGTCTATACTCTTGTGGAAATACTTTCAGAGGGGGCGGCACAGATGTATAGACGTATCCGCGATCTGCGGGAGGACAGGGACCTGTATCAGAAGGATCTGGCGGCGTATTTGCAGTGTACCCAGGTCTGCTATTCTCACTATGAAATGGGCAAGCGGGACATCCCCACGGATGTGCTCATCAAGCTGGCAGACTTTTACCAGACCAGCACGGACTATCTGCTGGGCCGCACCGATGAGCGCAGGCCCTACCCCACGCACCAGAAGAGGTAGAAAACCGGCCTTTTTCCGGCGGGATATTGACAACAGCGGCTCCGGCGGGTAAAATATCAAGTTGCATATGCACGATATAAATCAGCAAAGGAAAGGTATTTGACATGGCTAAGGATCAGAGAAATGTGGAAGCGATCACTCCCATGGAGGAGGATTTCGCCAAGTGGTATACGGACATCTGCCTGAAGGCGGAGCTGGTGGACTACGCCAGCGTCAAGGGCTTCCTGATCCTGCGACCTTATGGCTACGCCATTTGGGAGAATATCCAGAAGTACATGGACGCGGAGTTCAAAAAGACCGGCCACGTCAATGTGGCCATGCCCGTTCTGATCCCCGAGAGCCTGCTGAAAAAGGAGGGCGAGCTGGTGGAGGGCTTCGCCCCCGAGGTGGCCTGGGTCACCCACGGCGGCAGCGAGCCGCTGGAGGAGCGTCTGGCTTTCCGTCCCACGTCGGAGACCATGTTCTGCGACCACTGGTCCCACGTGCTCCACAGCTACCGCGAGCTGCCCATGCTGTATAACCAGTGGTGCAGTGTTATCCGCTGGGAAAAGACCACTCGCCCCTTCCTGCGCTCCCGCGAGTTCTGGTGGCAGGAGGGCCACACCATCCACGAGACCGCCGCCGAGGCCGAGGCCGAGACGGAGCAGCAGCTCAACTGCTACGCCGACGTGTGCAGGAACGCGCTGGCCATGCCCGTGGTGAAGGGCCGCAAGACCGACAAGGAGAAGTTCGCCGGCGCCGAGGCCACCTACACCATCGAGTGCATGATGAAGGACCACAAGGCCCTCCAGTCCGGCACCAGCCACTTCTTCGGCGATAAGTTCTCCCGCGCCTATGACGTGACCTTCACCGGCCGCGACAACACCTTGCAGTATCCGTTCCAGACAAGCTGGGGCGCGTCCACCCGCCTGATCGGCGCCATCATCATGACCCACAGCGACAACCACGGCCTGGTGCTGCCCCCCGTCATCGCCCCCACCCAGGTGGTGGTGATCCCCATCGCCCAGCACAAGGAGGGCGTGCTGGAGGCCGCCGCGTCCCTGCGCGACCGGCTGACTGCCGCCGGTATCCGCGTCAGCATGGACGACAGCGACCAGTCCGCCGGCTGGAAATTCGCCCAGTACGAGATGAAGGGCGTACCCCTGCGCGTAGAGATCGGCCCCAAGGACATGGAGAAGGGCCAGTGCTGCATCGCCCGCCGCGATACCGGCGAAAAGACCTTTGTACCCCTGACGGAGCTGGAGAGCGCCGTGCAGAAGCTGCTGCAGGATGTCCACGACAACCTGTACGCCATGGCAGCCAAGAATCTGGAGGACAACACCTTCGACATGACCTCCTGGGAGGAGGTCAAGGAGATGGCCCAGGGCAAGGGCGGCTTCGCCCGTACCAAGTGGTGCGGCAGCCTGGAGTGCGAGCTGGCCATGAAGGAGAAGGCCGGCGTGTCCAGCCGCTGCATGCCGCTGAAGCAGTCCGGTACCACCGGCAAATGCGTGGTGTGCGGCAAGGAATGCACCACCGACATCTACTGGGGCGTGGCGTATTAAAAGAAGAATAAAAAGAGAGGTGACGCTCCGCGTCACCTCTCTTTTTATTCGAATGTAAGCGCCGTGTGGTCGCAGATCTCCTGTATCTTCGCCTGCAGGCGTTTCAGATCCTCGAAGGTCTCCGGCTTTTTCCGGGGATCGCGCAGCAGCGCGGCGGGGTGATACAGCGCCATCATCTGAATGCCGTTCTTCTCGAAGAACTGCCCGTGTTCCTGGGTGATTTTGAAGTCCTCTTTAATGATCTCCATGGCGCTGATACGGCCCAGGCACACGATGATCTTGGGCTTCATCAATGCCAGCTGCCGCGCAAGATACCCGTGGCAGGCGTCCTTCTCCGTGTTCAGCGGGTCGCGGTTCTGGGGCGGGCGGCATTTGACGGAGTTGGTGATGTAGATACGGCTGCGGTCCAGCCCAATCATGGCCAGCATGTCGTCCAGCAGCTTGCCGGCGCGACCTACAAAGGGCTCGCCCTGTGCGTCCTCATTGGCCCCGGGCGCCTCGCCGATAAACAGCACCTCCGCGTCCTCGGCGCCTACGCCAAACACCACGTTGGTCCGCGTGGCCGCCAGCGTGCAGGCCTGACAGCGGAGACATTCCTCTTTCAGCGCTTCCCATTCCGTCATCTGTCGTTCCTCCCTGTATCGTTCCCGCCGCCGCCGCGCACACTAAGGCATATCCGCGGGGGAGGGGGTATCTCATGTTTTTCTATACGTTCTGGCTGTTTCTGCTGTACAGCTTCGGGGGCTATCTGCTGGAGAAGCTGTACGCCTGGGCGCGGCGGTCGTCCCACCGCGTCCGCAAGTGCTTTCTGCTGCTGCCGCTGTGTCCGGTGTACGGCCTGGCTTTGCTGGCGGTGCTGGCTCTGCCGCCGGATATGACCGGCAACTTCTGGCGTCTGGCTTTGTACGGCGGCCTGACGGCCACGGCGGTGGAGTACGCCGTCCACTTCCTCTATGAGCGGCTGCTGGGTGTGCTGTTCTGGGATTACAGCAGTACCAAGATGGACCTGAACCGGCGGGTCTGCATGCCGTTTGCCCTGCTGTGGGGGCTGCTGGCGGCACTGACGGTGCGGTACGTCCACCCGTGGATCGCGCTGGCGGCATCGGTGATGCCTGCACCCGTCACCTACGGCGCGCTGCTGCTGTTCATCGCGGACGGCTTCCTGTCGGCGCGGGTGCTGCGGCGCGGCGGGAACGTGGACCTGATGTCCCTGCCCCGCCTGATCCGCGCACTGTCACATTAGAGCTTGGCGGTGAGCCACAGGCCGATGTCGCGGAAGATCTCCCGCTGCCAGCCTTTTTCGTTGAGGATCTCGTGACGCAGACCGGGATACAGCTTCAGCGTGCAGTCCTGCATACCGGCGCGGAGGAACTCCTGATACGTCCGGCGGACACCGGCGCCGTTGGCGCCCACGGGGTCCTTGTCGCCGGCGATGAACAGCACCGGCGTCTGGGCGTCCATCCGCCGCAGATTGCTGAGCCGCTGGTTGAACCGGATGCCCAGCAGCATCTGGCGGAACAGCCCCACCGTGGCGTCCGCGCCGCACAGGGGATCGGCCATGTAGGCGTCCACGTTGTCGGTGTCAGCGGACAGCCAGTCGCAGCTGGTGCGGTTGGGGGCGAACTGCTTGTTGTACGCGCCGAAGGCCAGCTGCGTCACCAGGTCGCTGGTGCCGCTCTCTCCCACTACGGCGGCTGTGGCTCTGGCCACCGCCAGCCCGCCGGCAACGACGGCCTTGGGCTGCCAGCCGGTGCCCATGATGATGGCGGCCTTCACCGTGCCGGGGTAGCGGATGAGGTAGGTGCGGGTCAGGAACGAGCCCATGCTGTGACCCATAATGCACAGGGGCACGTCGGGATACCACAGCCGGATGCGCTGGTGCAGCACGTAGATGTCGTCCACCACGGTGTGCCACGTGTTGCCCTCCCCGAAGTAGACGGGGGTGCCGCCCTCCGGCAGGGAGCGGCCGTGACCCAGATGGTCGTGGCCCACCACGGCGATGCCCAGCTCGTTGAGATAGCGGGCGAAGGCGTCATAGCGGGCGATGTGCTCCGCCACACCGTGACAGATCTGCAGCACGGCGCGGACGCTGCGGCCCTCCGGCTCCCAGCGCATGCCGTGGAGCTGCGTTTTCCCATCGGTGGACAGGAAAGTGAATCCGGTGATATTCGTCATGGAAATCCCGCTCCCTTCGTGGTATAATCCATAAATAAGCTGATGTGGTCATAGTGTACCACAGAAAAATGAAAAAGAAAAGAGGAGAAGCCATGTCCGATCACATCCTGGCGCTGGATCAGGGGACCACCAGCTCCCGGGCCATCGTTTTCGACCGGCAGGGCCGCATTGCGGCCATGTCGCAGCACGCCTTTTCCCAACACTATCCCCAGGACGGCTGGGTAGAGCACGACCCCATGGAGATCTGGGAGACGGAGCGTCTGGCCGCGGCAGAGGCTATCGCGGGCTTTCCGGAGGGCAGCATCGCCGGTATCGGCGTTACCAACCAGCGGGAGACCACCATCCTCTGGGACAAGACCACGGGCCAGCCGGTATACAACGCCATCGTCTGGCAGTGCCGCCGGACGGCGGAGCTGTGCGAGGACCTGAAGCGGCAGGGGCTGGACGAGCGCATCCAGTCCGCCACGGGCCTGCTGATCGATGCCTATTTCTCCGGCAGCAAGATCCGCTGGATACTGGACAACGTCCCGGGCGTCCGCCAGCGGGCGGAGCGGGGGGAGGTGCTGTTCGGCACGGTGGAGACTTGGCTCATCTGGCAGCTCACCGGCCGGCACGTTACAGATTACTCCAACGCCAGCCGCACCATGCTCTTTGACATCCACCGCCTGTGCTGGGACGAGGAGCTTTGCGGCATATTGGGCGTGCCCATGGCCATGCTGCCCCAGCCGGTGCCCAACTGCATGATATACGGCACGGTGCGCCCCGGTATCGAGGGGGTGGAGAAGCTGGCGGGAGTGCCGGTTTGCGGCGCCGCCGGCGATCAGCAGGCCGCTCTGTTCGGCCAGACCTGCTTCGCCCCCGGCGAAGCCAAAAATACATACGGCACCGGCTGCTTCACCCTGATGAACGTGGGTGATACGCCGGTGCGCAGCCGCGCGGGCCTTGTGACCTCCGTGGCGTGGCAGGTGGGCGGCAAGACCACCTACGCTCTGGAGGGCAGCGTCTTTAACGGAGGCAGCACCATCCAGTGGCTGCGGGACGAGCTGCGAATCATCAGCTCCGCGCCGGAGATCAACAGGCTGGCGGCCTCGGTGCCGGACAGCGGCGGCGTGGTGGTGGTACCGGCCTTCACGGGGCTGGGCGCGCCCTATTGGGACATGTACGCCCGCGGCGCGGTGCTGGGCATCACCCGCGGTACCGATCGGGGCCATCTGGCCCGTGCCGTGCTGGAGTGCATCGCCTATCAGGTCACGGACCTGATGCTGGCCATGCGGCAGGACGCCGGCTGCGACATCACCATGCTGCGGGCCGACGGCGGCGCCAGCGTGTCTGACATCCTGCTGCAGATGCAGGCGGATCTGCTGCGCATCCCCGTGGACCGGCCGGAGATGGTGGAGACTACGGCCTTCGGCGCGGCGGCACTGGCGGGCCTGAGCTGTGGCCTCTGGCGGGACATGGAGGAGCTGAGGACCCTGCGCCGCAGCCAGCGGGTGTTCCTGCCCCAGGGCACTCAGGCCGACTGCGACCGCAACTACCGCCTGTGGAAGCGGGCGGTATCCCGCGCGGCGGACTGGATCGAGCATTGAGCGAGGCAGTGAGATGAACAGTGTGTAAATTTCGCGATTGTTTGCTTGCAACGGCGGACAAAACGCGCTATACTATGCACCAAGAAGATCATAAATTGAAAGGAGACCGATCACATGAGCATTTTGGATAATCTGAACAATCTGGGCAAGAAGGCGCAGGAGTATGCCGGTGTTGCCGTGGATAAGGCCAGGGATCTGGCGGAGGTCGCCGCCGACAAGGCGAAGAACGCCACCGATACCGCCAAGCTGAATATGGCCATCCTCACCGAGCAGCGTGAGCTGGAGAAGAATTACCGCGCCATCGGCGAGTGGTTCATCTCCGAGTACACCGGCGAGATCCCCGACGCCGTGAAGGATGTGGTGGCCGCCGTCAACGCCTCCAAGGCCCGCATCGCCGAGATGGAGGCCGAGAAGGCTTCCAAGTCTGCCGCTCCCGCGAACGAGCAGACGAAGGAGGAAGAGAACGCCGTCAGCGTGAAGGTTTGCCCCGTGTGCGGCGCGGCCAGCGAGGACAAGTTCTGCCCCCACTGCGGCGCTCCCATGGGCGAGTAAGAGGCGTAGAATACAAAAAACAGCCCTGCCCGATGGAAGTGACCCCCAAAAAGTTGGACAAATATTCCTAATAGAAATTGTTCAAGCAGCTGAAAGGGCTTGCTGTCTGTGTAATGCAGGCGGCAAGCCCTTTAACTTTACCTTGCTCCTGCGGCTGCTGCAGTGATTTGGATATTCAACGAGTTCCTGCTTGAAATGTTCCATGGAACGGAGATCCTGCAAATACAGAGGTTCACTGCTGAGGGCGGCGGTTTGCCGTTGGGAGTTGCTATTTGCCTGAAAGTGTGGTATAAGTAATATCCGCAGGCGCGTCCGGTCCACACCGGACGGCAGCGTACATCAGAATTTTACAGGAGGCTCACATCATGAAGAAGATCATCGCTACCAATAATGCTCCGGCTGCCATCGGCCCCTATTCTCAGGCTATCGACTGCGGCAGCTTTCTGGTCACCTCCGGCCAGGTGCCCTTTGACCCCGCTACCGGCGAGTTTGTGCCTGGCGGCATCACCGAGCAGACCCGTCAGGTGCTGACCAACGTGAAGGCCATTCTGGAGGCCGCCGGTCTCACCATGGACAATGTGGTCAAGACCACTGTGTTCCTGCAGAATATGAGCGACTTTGCCGCCATGAACGCGGTGTATGCCGAGTTTTTCACCGAGGGCCAGTATCCCGCCCGCTCCGCGGTGGAGGTAGGCGCTCTGCCCCGCGGCGCACTGGTGGAGATCGAGACCATCTGCGTCAAGTAAGTACACATAACAGGGAGGAATACTCGAGTGGGAGATACCAAGTACTTATCCATCGAAAGCATCTCAAAGGAAAACACCGGCGGCAAGGTCACGCTGACTGCCTCCCTATGCAGCTCGGCGGGCATCCGTGCAGACCTCTGGTACAGCTTTGACCGCGAGTTTGACGATGCCGTCTGCGATGACCGCTGCGACGCCGTCGTTACCACGCTTCTGCTGGCCGCCATGAAATTTGGATACGAGGAGCTTCGCTGCTGTTATCCCATTTCCAGAAAGCTGTATTACAACCTGACCTATCATGTGATCCCGCAGCTATACCACGGCGGCAACTCCCTGTCCCGCATCCGTATCGCTGCCCCACTGACGGACACGGTCTTTCACGGAGATATGGTAGCCACCGGCATGTCCAGAGGCGTCGACTCCTTCGCCACCATGTATGAGTACGGTCCGGATTTTGAGCTGCTGGACTACCGCATCAATGCGTTTACCTATTTTCAGGCAGGCGCCCACCACGGCTGGGACGCCACTGTGGGCCGCGGGGCCGAGTCCAAGCAGGAGCTCTATGTCCACCAGATGGAACGTACCCGGGAGTTCTGCCGGAAGTACGGCTATCCACTGATCGTGGTGGACTCCAACATCGACGATATCCTTCAGGACCGGCGGCTGTTCAGGGAGTGGTCCTTTGACCGGACGCACACGTTCCGCAATCTGTCCATCGCCATGCTGCTGCAAAAGCGCATTTCCCGTTACTACTATTCCTCCACCTATCTACTGGGCGGCTTCAGGCTGTCCCTCAACTGTGACATGGCCCACTATGAGAGATGGCTCATCCCGCTGCTTGACACGGGGAGTATCGAATTCTACCAGTCCAATCAGGACTGGACCCGCATGAATAAGGTGGAAAAGATCGGCAGCTTTGCGCCGTGCTATGACTACCTGCAGGTCTGCCTTACGCAGTCAGGCAACTGCGGTCTCTGCATGAAATGCAAGCGGACGCTGATGGAGCTGGATGCGCTGGGCGACGAGGTGCTGGACCGCTTCGGCAATTCCTTTGACATACAGCACTATCGCCGGGAAAGCCGCGCCAAATGGTTTGGCAGCATCATGACCGACAAGGAAAAATCGAATGATGAGGCTACCTATCTTGACGAAGCTTTTGTCTGCGCCGCCGCGCATCATCCCGAACTGCTGCGCGGTTTGTCCCCCGAAAAACGGAGCGGCGTCCGCACCGCCCGCCTGCTGTACGACGGCATCAACGTCCGCCCCCTGCCCAGCACTCGGTCCACCGTTCTGTTCGCCGCCAAAAAGGACGATACCTTTGCCTATTTCGGTGAATATCCCAACTGGGTCTGCATCCGGACGGAGGATGGAAAGACAGCGTTTGTATTCAAGAAGTACGTAAGTCTGCAATGACCGCAGCACACCGGCGAAAGCCGGAGCAGCCTGCGGCAGGCAGATATAAGTCCCGTGCGGCGGAGGCCGCGAAAAGCTATGTTCTAACGAGAAAGAAGGGTTTTCGATATGAAAAAGATCATCGCGCTCCTGCTGGCGCTGGTCATGGCCCTGAGCCTGGCCGCCTGCGGCAGCAAGGATGACAGCAAGCAGCTGGTGGGCACCTGGCAGTGCGCTCTGAATCTCACCGAGAAGATGGATGAGGAGATGGCCGCCAATCTGGGCACTGAGTACACCTCCGAGGTCCCTGTGTCCCTGTACCTGACCACCGTGTTCAATGAGGACGGCACCTTCAGCATGTCCCCCGATCTGGACGCCACCACCGAGTCCCTGAACGCCTACATTCAGGCGCTGAAGCCCGCTCTGGTGGAGCTGCTGTACAAGGAGGCCGAGGACCGCGGCATGACCCGCGACGAGTTCGACAGCGCTCTGGCCGACAGCGGCCTCACCGTGGAATCTCAGGTGGACAGCGTTCTGGCGCTCTTTGATGTCAGCACCCTGCTCAGCGACGTAGAGTCCGAGCTGGATTCCGGCAAGTACAAGCTGGAGGACGGCCGCCTGTATCTGGCGGAGACCGACGGCAGCTTCACCCAGGCCGATTCCGTTGGCTGTACCGTCAGCGGCAGTACCATGCAGTGGACCGACGATCAGGGTGCTCTGGCCGATCTGGAGACGGAGCTGGGCGTATCCCCCGATCTGTCCTGGACAAAGCAGTAAGCCTGTATACACAAAAAGAGACAATATATCGATTGATGCTTACTTTCCTGATCTGACCCCGACGGCCCGGCGGCGATTGCTGGAAGCTCAAGAGTTCTCCTGCGCAGAGAATGGGGACTACGATCCGGATATCGTCCCGCTCTTTCTCTGAAGGACGCAGCAGAAGCCCGCCGCACAAGGACTGTGACAGAGGACTGCCGCGTGATAATATCAGCCTCACCAAGCACGGCTTGAAAATTCCTGTAGATGCTGCGGATTACGCTGGGTTTGTGCTGCGAATGGGTATATGTGAGCGGAAATGTAAGCGTGAGCTAACTGGTTGAGCGTCTCAAAGGAGAGGGCGTCATCTCACACCCCCTGCGCCGCAATAGACAAAGAATAAGAAAAGCCCTCTGAAATCAACGATTTCAGAGGGCTTTTGGCCCGAGTAGTGCGACTCGAACGCACGGCCTCTTGCTCCCAAACTTATCGGGAATACTTTTTCCGCTCGTTTATAGCGGTTTTCGGCGCTTTTTAATTTGTTTCACTTACTCTTTGACGCTCTTATCTCCACTGTTTCCGGGTGTTCCAGCGCCGTCTGTGGTAATCTATGTGGTCAAAAACGCTTCCTGCCCGGCACCGGTGAAGATTCACCGGTGCCGGGCAGGAAGCGTTTCTCGTTGCTGTGTGGTCTGTATTGTAACTCTGGGGAGGGTGTTATGCAAGTGGTTTCTGCGCAGACGGCAGCTCAAATGTTGAGCCGCAATAGGCAAAGAATAGCATCACGCATTTACCTTCTGGAGATAGAACTCACTCTCCGCAACTCGCGTCACAAAATCACACTCCAGCCGCGTTGCCTTTGAGGACGAAATATTGTAGCGCTTAAACACTGAGCGAAAATATGCAAAGAACTCCCTGTCTTCCGCTGTCATCGGGGCAACCCAGCCGTTTTCGGCGCCATGGGCTTCGATCTTCTCTAATTCTGCCATACGCTCTTTATCCATGTCAGTTGCTCCTTTCGGTGAACTTTCGCCTGCCCTCAGCGGGAATCGTTTTGGATTACCTGAATTGTAACTCTAATGGTAGGGGTGTGCAAGTGGTTTTCTGGGAGGATAGCAACGCGAAATGTGTGATGTCACAGACAAGGAACACCAGTAACAGCCATTGCATTCCCGTAATTCGGGCGATATTTTAAGGGAATGCGCACCGAAATAAGGGAAAGCATCTGCGCCCTGCGAGGAAAACGCTGTTGACTTTCATCATAATTTTATCGTGAATATTTTTCGATTGGCACTCAAAGCGAGGACTTTCCACAGGGCGGACAAGACCGAATCTTCCTTGCCTGACAAGTGGCACGCTCTCTCTGCTCTGTCTCAAGTGCACCTAAAAGGCCATGCCAAAGATTCGGATTCGGCTCGTGTTCTGCGTAATCTTCAAGATACCGCCTAATCTCATCGGCAGCCAGTACGAGAAACTTATTATCCAGAAGCTGAATGTGACGCTTGATATAATCAGCGACTACCATGGGCATACAAGTATTCCTGCCCATCGCATACCGCATTGCCGACAGCAGGATCAAGCGAAAGTCAGAGTCGCAGATCGGGGCGAGCAGGTCCTGAGGGAACAGCAGGAACTCCTTGCCATTATTCATACATACGCGCAGCAGCCGCTGCTCTTCCGTTACCAGATTCAGTAGACTGTTAGCTTGATCCTCCAGCTCATCAATGGTGATCGATTCGTAGTCCTGAAACGGGTTTGCTTCATAATTCATTATTTGACCTCCAATCAGTTTGTCCTCGTGATGAGGTGTTGGCATTGTAGCTCTGACTGCCCGGAGGTTCAACCGTTTCTTTTGCGACTCAAAAAGAAATTTAATAGAGTCGGAATTCGTGCGGATTTATCATTTTCTTGCTTTTCCTGCCCAAATGTGCTATCATTATAAACAACACTGTCAAGTGTTGGAATAGGCCTTGGCAGTATGGCTGCAATAGACCGAATGCTCTGCCAAGCGGCAGAGCATTTTTTGTATATCGGTACGGAGGAGATATTTTATGTCTGTGAGTTATAAAAAACTCTGGAAGCTGCTCATCGATAAGGACATGAAGAAAAAAGACCTGTGTGAAAAGGCGGGTATCAGCCCAGCTTCCGTCACCAAGATGGGACGGAATGGACATGTTACCACGGAGATACTCGTGAAGATTTGTGCGGCACTGGATTGTGGTATTGAGGATATTGTGGAGATTGTACCTGACTAAGGACTGACATATTTTCGGGTGTATTAAGTTGCTTTGTTGCAGGAGGGCTAAATGGTTGACAATGTTTTTATCCAATGTGACTATTGTAAGGCTAAAATCCGCATGCGTTTTCAAATGGGGTACTTTGATATTCCCTTTGATTTTCCCTGCCCAGAATGCGGAGTACATATTCACGGATTGAGAAGAATTACAGAAGAGCATTCGCTGAAACTCAATAACGCTGCTGTTGTTGAATTTGACTTAAATGAGCCTCATTATTATGCGGACTTCTCTGTAGAGCTTCCCCATGCCAAGACAACCAAATTCGAATCCATCGAGAAAATAGTCACCAAAGGATTCAGTCCATTTTTAATGTCTTCGAACCTTTATAAAGAAGATGACTATATACATTTAATTGCGGATATGCAAAGATTTCTCTCGTTTAGAGACTTTTTTCAGTTGAAATTAGCTCCTCTTTATGATTTGTTCTTCAACGGGCGAATTAGTTTGACACCGGAGCATTTTTTGAAAATTTCGCCAAGATTTGAAGTCAAGAATGAGCTTGATGCTATGATGGCTTTGCATCAGTCTACCATTTTAGGAATGAGTGCTATCTTGCACGATAATGCACTCAGTGAATTTGCGGAGATTACCAAAAAAATCACAGAACGCAAAACGCTTTTAAAAGTAAATCGCTTCATTGTTGCGCTGGGGGGACATGAATATTTCAGCTTTGCCTCAAAGCGCTTAATTAGTATTTATTTGCGCTGGATGAAAGATTTTGAAAAATACATTCCCGCTACGATGCTTTCGCTTGGTGGTGTTGCAGATAAACTTAATAGAGATTCCTTTGGAATTGCAACGACCAGTTTTGAGGACATGAAGGCTTTCTATGCTGATAGTTATGAATTGATACTTGATTTTGTAGATGTTGCAATTGGCCTAAATAATATTGCTGTTCGAGGTGACTACAATTTGTTCCCTACAGATAGTGTAAAAGGCAGGAAGAAAAAGCAAGTTGGGACCTTTGAAGAGTATCGAGAACTTATAAAATCGGCAAAACTTGATTTTCTGATGGATAATGAACCGTTTAGTAAAGCGATTATTCTAAATCGAAATGTGCGCAATGCAATTGCACATTTTAACTATGACTTCGATTCAGACAGTCAAAGAATTATATTTAGTGATAAGCACAAAGGCAGAGAAAACGCAGTCGAGTTATATTTGATTGATCTTGCAATTCTTTGTTACGAAAACATATCTGTTCTCACTTATTTGAACGAGCTATTGTATACGTTACGAAAAATTGAATATGTAAGTGAAGGCATGTGTATTCATATAAAACGCTCCTAACTCAAAAGGCTGATTTGCCGTTAAAGAGCATTTAGAGAAGTATTTTGGTTTATCTCTTTGATTTCTGTTGAAAATGAAATATTGTTGCTGAAATGCTGACAGCCTTGTGGTATACTACAAATTATAGACCAACGATCCGGCGTCTGCCGGTGCTAACATGAGCTACGGCTCGGTCTATGAAAAATAAGCGAGCTGACCGCATGACGGTCAAAGGAGGGCTTTATTATGCAAAAGACTATCTGCGAATTATTCGCAGGTGTCGGCGGATTCCGATTGGGATTCGACCGACTTGAATCAGGCTGGAAGACCACATGGTTCTCACAGTGGGAACCCGGTGCAAGGACACAATGGGCACACAACTGCTATGTGCAGCACTTTGGAGACAGTCCAGACCTGAATAATGAATTTCATACTGGAGAAGACATCAGCACGATGGACAAGCAGGCCATTCCCGACCACACGCTTCTCGTGGGTGGCTTCCCTTGTCAGGACTATAGTGTGGCACACACCCTGTCGTCTTCTCATGGCATCGAAGGTAAAAAGGGCGTACTGTGGTGGCAGATAAGAGATACGATCATCGCAAAAAAACCACCGTTCTGCATCTTCGAGAATGTTGATAGATTACTTAAATCTCCGGCCAAACAGAGGGGACGTGACTTCGGCGTTATTCTTGCGTGTCTTGCCAAGGAAGGCTATAGTGTGGAGTGGCGAGTCGTCAATGCAGCACAATACGGTGCAGCGCAGCGTCGTCGTAGGACATTCATCTTCGCATACAGAAACGACACGATTTATGGACAGAAGATGGCCGACATATCTGCAGATATGATCATCAAAAATGGTGGTCTTATGGCGAAAGCCTTCCCCATTCAAAACATAGGTCAGATAACGGAGACGGTTATCGGCGGTGACATCGTAGATGTGAGTGATAACTTTGCCTTTGCATTCGAAACTGCAGGTTATATGTGCAAAGGTAGAATTTATACAGCAAAAGTAACTGAGCAGGAAGAAGAACCGATTACCCTTGGAAAAATCCTGCAGACGACTGTTGATGATAAATTCTATATTACTAATGAGAAAATGCCAAAATGGACATATCTCAAAGGTGCAAAGAAAATCCCAAGAAAATCAGCAGATGGTCATGAGTATACATTTTCAGAAGGCCCCATTGCCTTCCCTGACCCGTGGGATAGACCTGGTCGTACGATGTTGACCAGTGAGTCCACGATCAACCGTTCCACGCATGTTGTGTCAGATCCCGGAACAGGGAGACTCCGGTTGCTGACCCCGGTCGAGGCCGAGCGCCTCCAGGGATTTGATGACGAATGGACAAATACGGGTATGCCTGATAGGATGAGATATTTTTGCATGGGTAACGCCCTGGTCGTACCGATGATAACCAGAATGGGTAGAGTTCTGGATACGATCATAGCTGAAGAAAAATAAGCTATATCAAAATCAGAATGATATCCATGGGTCTTGCGCAGCAATGCGCAAGACCCATGGTCGTTCATAATGAGATCATAGAAAAGGAGTTGGAAGCAGTGGAGGGAACACAGTATGTGACCAAAGAATCGATCCTGCGGCGTGCGCAGGAGATCAAGGGTATCCCGCTCCGGGATGTCGATAAAACTGGTCGTTTGGCCACGGGAAAAGGTGCTATCGGAACTGTTATCGAAGAGAGCTGGTTTGGCTACACGCCCAACTCCGAGTCTGAGCCAGACTTCCCAGAGGCTGGCGTAGAACTGAAGGTCACGCCCTACCTGCGTGGAAAAAACGGGATCCGTGCAAAGGAACGGCTGGTCTGCAATATCATCAACTATATGGAGGAGTACGATAAGACCTTCCAAACCAGTGCCTTTTGGCATAAATGTAACACCATGCTTCTCATGTCCTATGAGCATCTTGCAGACAAGCCCAAGGGTGATTTTCGGATAGACGAGGCGGTTTTGTTTAGTTTCCCAGACGAGGATCTTGCTATCATTGAGCACGACTGGAAAACTATCATGGAAAAGGTCCGTGCAGGCCGTGCTCATGAACTCTCGGAGGGTGACACACTTTATCTTGCGGCTTGTACAAAGGGAGCCAATGCATCCAGCGTCCGGCAGCAACCATTTTCAGAGCTTCCTGCAAAACAGCGGGCATATTCTCTGAAATCATCGTACATGACGCAGATCCTCAACAAGTATATATTTGGAAATGCGGAGAGCCCGCGTATCATCAAATCCGCAGATGTGTTGCACGCCAAAACTTTTGAGGAATACATTATTGATAAGGTTAAGCCTTATTATGGAATGACTCAAAATGAGCTTAAACTTAGACTTGGTGTCGATAGCAATGCCAAGAGCCTTAATGAGATCCTATTGGCGCGAATGTTGGATGTCAAAGGCCGTATTGCCTGCACGGAGGAGTTTCAAAAGGCAGGTATTATCCCCAAAACTATCCGAGTGCAAAGCAACGGTAAGATCAAGGAAAGTATGTCCTTCCCCACATTTGACTTTATTGCGTTGAGCAAGGAAGAGACTTGGGAAGAATCAGAACTTTATAACTATCTGGCGCCTACGAAGTTCATGTTTGTTATCTTCCAGGAACGGGGTGATGGAGCGTATGTATTCGACCGCGTCATGTTCTGGAATATACCAAATGATGACCTTGAAGAAGTGCATCGTGTTTGGGAGAGGACTGTTCAAACGATTCGTAGAGGCGTCCAGCTGATCCAGACACCTCATGGGGTAAGCAATGATCTGCCGAAGCAGACCGAAAGTCCCGTTGCACATGTGAGACCCCATGGGAAAGATGCTTCAGATAAGTTGCCGTTGCCTGATGGCCGTATGATGACTAAGCAGTGCTTTTGGTTGAATAACACATATATTGCAGAACAAATCAAGGAGGAGAATCATGGAAGCTGTTAGATTAAGAATAGCAGATAAATATTTCTTTGATAACGCGGAACTACTTTTGCCATCAATTAAAGATGCTGCTGGTGGTCTACTTGAGGATGGTGTCAACGCATGGCTGACCCAAATGTATAACCTAACACCCAAAACGCATAAGGATAGAGGAGTTGCCCGTTCCGGCTATGATGCGAAAGAGCTAAATGGAGCATTGCGAGAAAAAATGAACGTCATATCTGGAATTCATAAAGAAACTTGCGTTGATTGCGGAGCGTTACTTTCAAAAGGGAAAGAAGGTTTTGATTTTTCACTTTTTGATGAAGAGTATAATATTGTAAAATTACGGAACGCATTTGTGGGAAATCCAGGAAGGTATGATGGAGAGGAAATCTTAAAAACTATCAACAAGCGCGTTTTTAAACCAGGTGGAAGTACCTATAGTAAACGCGAATGGTGCAAAGAAATTGCGTCTTTGGGCGGAACATTAGGAAAAAATATAAATCACCACAAAAACAGATATACAATTGTTGGCGAAATACAGTTTGGGAATTGGGCCCTTGCGGAGCATGATCTTTTGAGGTTGATGGGTTCGGCAGTAGACGGTGAAATTGACTATTATATCTATATAACAGCAACTGGTGAATTGGAGAAAAAACTGAGTAGAGGAATTGTTACATTCTCTAAGGCTGTTGATTTGTTTAAGAATAACAAGAGGCTCTTCAGAACGCCCGTTTGGGTGATTGGCATCGATATCGATAATTCATGAAACACCCCAAATCGTACGACTCCACTCCAGAGACCCGAAAGCGCATGTCCAAGGTCAAACTGAAGGGCGGCAAGGCGGAGACGCTTTTAGCAAAAGCCCTTTGGCATCAGGGTTATCGTTACCGAAAGAACGACAAGAGGTTACCTGGTTCCCCAGACATAGCGATACTAAAATACCATATCGCTGTCTTTGTAGATGGTGAGTTTTGGCACGGGAAAGACTGGGAAACACGGAAGAAGCGACTTAAGCGGAATCGTGAATATTGGATCGAAAAAATCGAAGAAAACATGGCTCGTGACCTACGGGACGACCGGTTGTTGATGCAAGCTGGATGGGTCCCCATTCACTTTTGGGAAAAAGAAGTCATCAAGGACTTATCGACATGTGTTGATACGATCGAGGAAGTCATCCTTGCGCAGTTGATAGATAGTGCAGATGCGCAAGAACCCATTGACTATGAAGAGTGATGTCAGCGCCTTACATAGGAGTTACATTTATGGAGACTATCAGGACAGTAGAGCTTTTTGCAGGCGTAGGCGGTTTTCGCTTAGGCTTGGAATCTGCGTCTGATAGGTTCAAAGTGATATGGGCAAACCAATGGGAACCGTCTATGCGAGAGCAGTATGCTTTTGAGTGCTATACCACGCATTTCGGCAATAAAAAGTGCCATGTTTGCCAAGATATCGCCAAAGCTAAAATCAATGTACCTGACCATGATCTGCTTGTTGGAGGATTTCCGTGTCAGGACTATTCTATCATGAAGAAAAATTCCGCAGGAATCAAGGGAACTAAGGGTGCACTTTGGTGGCAAATAGATGATATCCTCAGAGAAAAAAGGCCAAAGTATGTGTTGCTGGAAAATGTGGACAGGTTGATTCGCTCTCCGGCCAAACAGTCCGGTCGTGACTTTTCCATCATATTACGATGCCTCTATGAGAAAGGCTATGCCGTAGAATGGCGAGTCATCAATGCTGCTGACTATGGATATGCTCAACGGCGGCGGCGGACCTTTATCGTGGCCTATCATAATCAAACGGAGATTTTTCGCAATTTTGCAGAAGCGGTATGTGTGCAAGGCCTTAAGTCTATGCACAAGCATGTTATGGAGAATGGTATTTTAGCAAAAGCGTTCTCTGTTCAAAGTCATAGCAGGTCATATGTTGAGAGTTGGATCGACGAATTAGAATATGCTGATATTTCAACTGTTTCAAGAAATCAGCGGGTATATTTATATAACGCTGGTGTTATGATAAACGGACGGATATACTCTGTTGATGTGACTCCTCAGCGAGTAGAAGCCACGCCTCTAAAGGACATATTAGAAACAGGTCCAGTGGATGAGCACTATTTTCTTCGCACCGAAGACATGCCCCGATGGATTTATGCCAAGGGGGCAAAGCGTGAGAAACGGCAGCGGCGAGATGGCAGTCAATATTATTTTTCTGAGGGCAGCGTTCGATTTCCAGAACCGTTGGACAAGCCCTCAAGGACGATGCTGACCTCGGAATCTCAGGTGGGGCGGACTTCTCATGTCGTACAGGACCCGATGACGGGTCGCCTACGGGTGCTGACTCCAATCGAATGCGAGCGATTAAATGGTTTCCCGGATGACTGGACAGATACAGGAATGCCTGAGCGAATGCGGTATTTTTGCATGGGCAATGCCTTAGTCGTTCCCCTTGTAAAAAGGATAGGAGACGCATTGTTAAATGCGGGGATATGATTAATAGTTCGCATATATACCCTTAACTATGATGAAAGTAGATGATGACTATGCCGAAAATTATCAGGAACGCGATCAGATGCAAGAAATGTGGAGACGTTATTGAAAGCAAGACTGTCCATGATTTCAAGTTTTGCAGCTGCGGTTCGTGCGCCGTGGACGGTGGCCTTGATTATCTTCGTAGGTGCGGAAATCGTGAGGATTGGGAAGAACTGTCCGAAGTGGAAAAGGTGGAAGACAACGGCGCATTGACTTGATTCTATCTTGCGGAAAGTGGTTGCGCCATAATGTTGCTTATCATCATTCGCAAGTCACCACGGGTACCCCGCATCCTCAATAGGGGCTGAAACTATGCGTTTCAGCCCCTATTTTTCCAAATCTTTCAGTAGCTATTCCTGCTGACTTGTGGTATATGTTTGTGCTGCAAGGAGGCGAGCACATGAACAAACTGCTGAAGGATCTGTACGACTGCTTCTACACCCCGCCGGAGCTGGCGGCGACGAAGCGGGAAATCGAGGAATGCCACCGCGCGCTCATTGAGGCGCTGGGCAAGCCGGAGCGCCGATTGGTGCTGAAGATCATCGATGCCAAGGACCATATTTCGGAGGACACTTCGCTCGACAGCTTCATCTCCGGATTTCGGCTGGCGTGGCGGATGTCCGCAGAATTGAATCACTATGACGATGAGCGTCCGGCGCGCTGCCAAGCGGCAGAGAAACCGGGCGCTCGTTTTACGCTCAAAAAGGAGGATGATGAACAATGAAGAAGCGCATCGTGACAGCTGTGATCACCGCTTGCTTGGCCCTGTGTGCCGCTGTGTGGCCGCAGCCAGACACAAGGGAGGAACGACCCGCCCCAATACCAACGCACGCCGCAGCTGCCCCGAAAACGGATGTTGTGACAACGGCAGAAAGGAAAAATACGAAAATGCCGCGGGCAGAGCCGGACGAGGAGCTTGGCGCCGTTCCTGTCCCCGCACCGGCAGAGCCGACACCTGCGGTCGAAACGCCGCAGCCGGAACCTGCGCCTCCCACACCGCAGCCGACCATAGAGCTGCAGTCCGGCGATGAGGTCTATATTCCGGGCTTTGGTTGGGTACCATACGAGGGGCCGAATCACCGCGAGTATGCCGCGGATATGTACAAAAATGGCAATAAAATCGGGAGCATGGGTTGAAATTTGCGGAGAATATTCAAAATAGGGTCAAGCCGCTATTGACAATCAAACTTTCTATGCTATTCTATAGTGATTTAACCTCGAGGTTGAATGGGTGGCATGGGCGAGAAGGAGAGTATGCATGGCGTATGAGTTTGTTTGCGAATCCGAGGCAAAGCGCTATCGTTCGGATTGCTCGGATGTCCTGAAGGAAACCTGCAAGTTGCTGAAAAAGAAAGGCATTTCTGCGCAGTTTTCGCTTGTCGGAAGCGGAGCAAGGAATATGATCACGAGAAATGGGGCTGGCCCGTATGACCTTGACTACAATCTTTTGATCATGAAGGCAGAAGAAAGATATTGGAATGACCTGCGGTTGCTGAAGGAAACGGTAAGAAATGCTCTGAACCGGGCGGAGAGAAGAGAATTCTTTTCGGATGCCCAAGATTCAACTTCTTGCTTGACTGCACTGCTGCATTTTAAGGATACTCCAAATGTTGAATTCAGCTTTGATGTTGCGATTATCAAGAAAAACCCAAACGGGAACTATATGCGGTTAATACATAACAAACCTTGGAATCAGTACACATGGAATGAAGTGCCACGCTCACATCAAGTGAAAGATAGAGCGGATGAAATAAAGAAAGAAGGCTTATGGCAGGAGGTTCGGGACAAGTATCTTGAGAAGAAAAACATGTATCTGTCTTGGCAGGATCATAACCATCCATCCTTTGCGGTGTATGTGGAAGCGGTGAATGAGGTTTATAACAAATATTTCAACGGAGGGGGTTGGTGCAATGTGCAATCGATTCTTTGATTACGATGACGGCGACTTCGCCATGAGCATTTCTGACAGCATGGCGATGGACTCCGATGGGGATCTCATGATGCGCATGGGAGATCACATGGCAATGGATATGGACACCGGCGATATTCACATGATCTCCTCGTGGTCTGATGATGACGAGGAGTAGAACATAGGCAGCGGCTCAATGGTTGAGCCGCCATAAACAAGGAAAACACTCTCAATCCGGGCAGAGAAAGCAGCGGGACAGGCCGTAAAGGCTTGTCCCGCTGTCTGTGTCTTATGGCAGATATTCTTCCGTGACCCGATACCGGCTGATGCCGAAAGCATTGCTTCGCTCCATGATCTCCGGCGGGATCTTGGGCATGTACTTCTTGCTGAAGCTGGTGTCCCCGAAGTAGGCGTCAAAGCTTGCCACCGGCAGGACGACCCATTCGCAATCATCCTGCCGGTTGGCGAGGTAATAGCGGATCAGCGTACAGACAACCTCGGATGGAATACCCTTCGGAAGCGCTGTTGTTACTTTCTCTGTCAGTTCAAGCGGTAGCTCCGGCCCCTCTTTACGCAGCGGGCCAAGCTCCAGTGCGTCGGCAAGGACATCATCAAAGCGCAATGTCCAAGCCCCCTTGGTTTGGGGCACAAAAATCGGGATCTGATACTGTAGTACTTTGTTTCGCCATGCGGCGGCAAACTTGGACTGAATGACCTCCGCATACTTGAGCGAGGTGCTGCGCACCTTTTCCGGGTGCGTCAGCATGAAGTCCGCGATGCGGAGAACATGGCAGAGAAACCAGCCGACCCCATCCGCATCCACCAGCTCCGGGAACTCTGTATGAAGCTCCGAAAAATCCGTCTGGAACTGCCACTCCTTGTCCTGCACACGCTTTCCGTCCTCTGGTACACTGCACCAGACGCAGAGTGCGCGGCGGGCGTAGTCGATCCGATTATGCGGATCACCCAAAATGACTGCTCCGTCCTTGCTGTGAAACAGATATCCGCGGGCCAGGATGGTCAAAATCCGAGCCATCCCCTCAAACTCCAGGATCGTGGCAAAGGTGAACCGGCCCAGCCAGGTCGTGTCGCTCTTCTTGCTGGCGGTATAGGAAACCGTTCCGGTATACGCGCAGAATTCCTCCCATTCGTTAATCATCCCGCACCTCCAGAACATTTTTCTCGATGTACTCCGGCAGCAGATCCCACAGCAAGTCACGCCTGCCGAGAGCCACCACATAGCGCACGGCCAGAGTCGGTCTTACAATCGCGGTCAGCAGCTCCCGGCACTTGGCCGTCACCACGTCACGGTAGCTCCGGGAGGCGGATTTGTCCGCGAAGGCGCTCATCATGGCGGTGAAGGCTTTCGAGTCGCTTTCGCGGAACAGCTGCTTTTTCTCCCTGCCGGTGTTCTCGTCCTCTATATCACAGACAATGTCTCCGAGGATGCGGTAGCCGCCGAAGCGGAAATCGGTCAGCAGATCGTAAATATCCTCAAACTCCGGCACCGGCAGCCATTCCCGCAGGAAGCGCTCCCGTGCATCCTCGTCCATGAGGTGCCATGCCTGCTTCTGCATGGCCTGCCGCAGAGCGGACACCTTTTCCGGCGGCAGGCTGCCGAACAGAGCGTACAACTCGTCAGGATCGTATGCGTCCTCCTGCCCTCTGGCATACAGGATGCGCTCCACATCGCTCTTCCGCTTTTTCTCCTTCAACGGAACGCGGCAGGCCCGGATGCGGGAGAGGCAGGCATCGTAATCTTGCAGCAGCGCATCCACCGTCGCCAGCTTATCGGAGTTCAGCTGTTCCTTCCAGTCCGGCTGCTGAGCGAAGGAAAACAGTTCCTCATCCTTGGTGGGCTTTGCCTTGATGCGCGGCGTGTTCTTTTTCAGCTGCTGTGCCAGATACGGCAGGCGCTCCACGTTGGAGTCCACCTCGTCCCAATCCACCTTTTTGAAAAACGCCTTTATCTTGGCGGCATGGGTAGGCTCGTACCAGGCGCGCCGGGTCTCCGCATCCTCTACCAGCGTCTTATATTTGAGGAAGGCACTGCGCTTGACGGTCTTGTGGGTCAGGTACTCATCCAGATCGGGGCGGATGCCGCTCTTAGCCGAGTCGATCTCCAGCCCGGTAAGGATGGCTAATGTTTCCGTCTCCTCCCGGCAGCGCGTCCGCTCCTCGGCGTCGGAGTTTTCGTTGTAGGCGATGATGCTGCGATCCAGCGCGGCATTGCAGATCTGGCCGACGCGGGAGGAGAAGGTGCTGTGGACGGTCTCAAAACGGGCCTCCCAGTCGTCGGCACTGCGGATCTGGGGCTGGGCCGTGGGGATCATCAGCAGAGGAATGTTCTCTGTGTTGGTGAGGGATTTGTGTTTCTCGTAGCGGTAGAGGTTGTAGTTGCGGCGGACGCAGGCATTCAGGATCGGATCAGATATGGTCTTGATCATATCGCCGTCGTAGTCAGCGCCGCCCAGCCGCTCCGCAGCCAGCATATTGGAATCCACCATCACCACATCCGTCAGGTGCCCGAAATAGTAATGCCGCATCTGCTTTCTCTCTTCCTTCGCGTCGTAGAAGGAAAGCTGTAGCTCCTCGTTGCGGGCAATGTGCGGATTGCGTAGCAGCGTGCAGGCGTCGTCATGGGCATAGGCCGCCTGAGGTGCATAGAAGGAACTCTCCGGGAAGTGGTCGGTCATGACGGTGCTGTAAAACATCCGTTGCCTGCGTTTGCGCGGCGGAACAGTCGGGAGCAGAAATGCCAGAAAGTCCAGAAGATCACCGGAAAGATAACGGTTGTCTCCCGCTACGATCAACCGGCCGACGGCGTACTGCTCCACGATTTTATCGGCTTCATCCTCCAGCCGCCTGGCATAGACCGGTTCGTTGATGAAACGCGGATTCTTTTTCAGCACGGCGGCAAGGATCTGGTCCTTGCCCTGGTGTCGTTCCCACCAGCTGACCCGCTCAAACTTCTCCAGAAAGTAATTCTGCCGAAACGATTCATCGGTGCAGAAATTGTAATACGCCAGTTCCGTCTGCTTGGTGAGCCAATTTCGCTCGTCTGTCTCCGGGCTGTGGTCCCAGCCGTCCGGCAGATCGGCAGGGCGGAACTCGTCACCCTGAATGGAAACGGTGGTCAGAAACTGATAGTTCAGCTCGGTGGTCTGTTCCGGTTTCTCCTTGCTCACATTGGTGATGTACAGCGCATGGCGGTACTTGCGAAACACCGTCCGGTAGTCCTCCCAGTTCATGCCACTGGCAGTGAGCCAGCCGTATCCCTTGAACATGCTCTTGGTGAGGATGACGTCCACATCCCGGACGGAATGCTCCATGCCCCACAGATCGGTGATGGTGTCCGTCCCGCAGAGGGTCAGGAAGTCTTTGAAGTCCACCTCGTGCAGCATGCCCTTCACATACGGCATACGGATCTGGAATGAGGTGTGGACTTTCTTCCCGCACAGCTTTTCGTCCACGACGCGGGCATATTCTTTTGAGATCAGCCCCTCGCCGTCGAAGCAGGTGATTTCGATGTCCTCTTTTTTCTCCACCCGGTGATATTTGCGGGTACTGCTCTGCGTTCCGTCGTCCTCTACGGTGATGACGCTGACATTCCGCTCTGTGCGCGTAGGATTGTCGATGACCACCACCCGGTGGGGCCGGTCAATGCCGATGCCGTCAATGCGGATACCGCTGGACAGCATCAGGCCGTTGTAGGCATAGAGCTTGCTGAGCTGGCAGTCACCGATGGTCATATCCATCATGATGCGGCGGCACACCGCATCATAAAAATCCTCTCGGATGAAGGATAGCCGCGCCTGCCGACTCATGCTGCCCGAACGCTCAAAGGCAAGATAGCGATGAGGGCCGGAGCCAAAATCCAGGCCCACGCCCTCGGGGCGGAACAGGGCCTTGGCCTTTTCCTGCCGGATCAGGTGCTTCTTTCTGGCTCCGCTCCGGTCGAAGATGCCGGAGAAGTCCATATAGAAAATAATATCCGCAAGGTCGGTCACCAGCTGCCTACCGGGTGCTCCGGTGAAGGCGTCGCCGTGCAGCACGCACATGATCTGATAAAACAGTGCGTTATCGTCCTGCTCATGGGGTGCGGAAAGTGATTTGCATTTCTCTGTCTCTGTAGCGCTGAGACGGAAGGCGTATGCACACTCCTGCTGCCTTCCGTAGCTGATCACGGCTCTGGCGGACAGTTCGTAGATCCTGTATTTCACCAACGGCATTGGCTCACCTCCTGATGCTTCTATTCTATCATGAGGTTCTAAATTTGCAATATGGATACTGCTCCCACTTTTTCGGCGGGAGCTTTTTGCTTGCAGCTCTCAACAAAAAATTATAAAGGAGGAATCCAATGCAAGAATCCACATTCACCAACTACGATCAGCTGCCGCTGTTCCTCAATGCGAACACGGTGGCGCAGGTGCTGGGCGTGTCCATCTCCAGCGCCTATGAGCTCATGCACGAGACGGGCTTCCCCGCGCTGCGGATAGGCAGCCGCATCGTGGTACCCAAAGAAGAGTTCCGCCGGTGGGTAGATGCGCAGACAGGAGGTGATGCCTGATGTTCCGGCGTTGGCCTAAGCGAGATCCGAACAAGTATTACTACCTCGTGCCAAACGAGGTGTTCAACCTCGGTCTCAGCTCGCATGAGATTGCCGTCTACAATTACCTTCTGCGTTGCGAGGATCGCAGAACCTACCAGTGCCATCCCAGCTACCGCACCATCGGAAAGGCGGTGCAGCTGAGCGAAAACACCGTGCGGAAGTATGTGGCTGGTCTGGAGGAAAAGGGCCTCATCCGTACCGAATCCAGCACCATCATCACGAAGGACGGCCGTGTGCGTAACGGCAGTCTTATCTACACCATCCGTCCCATTCAGGAAGCGCTGGAGCTGAATTATCAGCGGCAGTTCCTGCAGGTGGAGCGTGACATGGAACGGGCAAGAGCAGAGAAGCGGCTGGCCGAGTTGAATCAGCAGAACAAGAAGGGGGAAGAAAGCGCATGATGCAGCAGATTGCAAACTTTATCGTAGACCATGACCCGATGATGGTCATCCGGCGCACACATGACACGGTGCGCTACATTCGGTGGGAGTGGAACAAGGAACATGCCGACCCCATTGATGAAGAAGAACTTCGCCTGTTCCTCTGCGATGAACACTACGGTGATCTGACCGATGAGCAAAAGACCGTTGCCCGTCAGTGCCGGGACGAGATGCGGAGTGTCTATGCGGAGCTGTGCGTGCGCTTGCTGCAAAGTGAGATCATGCTGGAGCAGGGCATGGTGCCGGACAGCAGCACCTACTGCAGTGTGTTCTGCCCGGAGAGAGGTGATGCGCCGTGGATACTTGACCAAGCGGGATGACTGCCTTTTCCGCAAAGCGCCGCAGAGCGGCTGCAGTGCGCGTCAGCGCCGAAAATTCTCGCTTCGAGAATGACAAGTTTCGCCTTCGTGGTACGGAACGGGGCGATTGCCCCGTTCCGACCCCTTCGGCAGGCGGGCTAAGCCCACACCCCTATCAACACAAAGAAAAATGAATTTAAAGGAGATAAAGATTATGACGAAGAACACCTATAATCCCTATGAAATTATGATGGACAAGTACGATAAGGAAGAGATGCTCAGCGATGTACGGGAAGCCATGCTCTATCAACTCGGCGTGGATGTCTCCTGTGAAGAGTTGAATCACTTTTTCACCGGCAAGGGCAAAGCCGCACTATCTGGCTGTGCGGAGTGGCAGCAGTGCTTTGCAGTCGAAAAGATGCTGGAGTTCTATTATATGCATGCGCGGGACGAGACTATGGCTAAGCAGATCGAGACGATGACTATGCTGGCAAGCAGAGGTAACGAGCACCATGGTTAAGAATCAATTTATCCGCGCCCGCGTTGCTGGGTGGGAAAAGGACTGCATCCGCCGCAAGGCGGATGCAGCTCATATGACCGAGAGCGAGTTTGTGCGCCGGGCGGCTATGGATCGTGAGGTCACGGTCATTGAAGGTATGGATGAGCTCCTGCGGGAGTTGCGCTATCAGGGAAATAACCTGAACCAGCTCACGGTCATGGCTCGGCAGGGGCGTATCACACAGGTGAACTATGAACCCTTTACGGAGGTGTACCGGAACGCATGGCAAACATTAAATTCATTGCTGTCTCACGCAGTCTGAGCGGTATCCTGGACTATGTTACCAACCGTGAGAAAACGGTGGAGCGTCTCATCTCCGGCGTCAACTGTGTGGCCCAAACAGCTCAGGATGAATTTGAAGTTGTAAAGAAACAGTTCCGCAAAACAGATGGCCGCAGCTACTACCACATCGTCCAAGCCTTCGCTCCGGACGATCCGCTGGATTTTGATACAGCGCATGAGATCGGGTTGAAGTTTGCGGAATACTTCAAGGGCTACCAGTGCGTGGTGGTCACGCACATGAATACAGCGCACATCCACAATCACATCATCATGAACTCGGTAAATTTTGAAACCGGTCAGAAGTTTCATCAGAGCGCCCGGGAGATGCAGCAGGCCAAGGAATACAGCAACCAGCTCTGCCGGGAGTATGGCTTGTCCTTCACCGAGAGCAAGGCAGATCCGTTCCGTATTCCTGCTTGGAAGAAACGGCTGTGCCGTACCATTAAGGAAGCTATGGAGAACTGTGCTACCCGTGAGGAGTTCATCGCATTCATGGCGGAGTACGGCTACAAGGTGCGATGGGAGCCGAATCAAAAATACATCACCTACACCACACCGGAGAATGTCCGATGCAGAGACAATAAGCTCTTCGACCAGACGCTTCTGCGCAGCAGCATGGAAGCCTACTTCGATATGGGCGGCTGTGAGTATCTGGAAAGCCGCATCGATGCCACCGAGTACGGTGAACTCCTGCCTACGGTGGACGATGCCGTCTGCGGTTTGATCTCCATTCTGGATGCGATGAACACCGGCGACAATGACCGCTTCCATCTGGAAACGCTGCATCACAGCAAGCAGGAGATCCGGCGTATTCTGGAACGCGGCGGCAAGATCGACCGCACGGTGGAATACGCCGTAGATGACGAAGAGGAAGAGTACGAGCAGTACCACGGGTTTTCTATGCGGATGTAATGGCAAACCATTTCAAAGTTCTGATAGCTATTTCCGCAAAAATGTGGTAGTTGTTTGTGTTGCAAAAAGAAATCTCAGTCAAAGGAAGTGAAATACATGGCAAAACGAAGACCGGCCGGCGACGGCATGGTGCGAAGGCGTGACGACGGGCGCTGGGAAGGCCGCATCGTCATTGGGCACCGGGAAAACGGCGAGCCGCTGTTCCGTCATGTGTATGCCAAGACGCAAAAGGCCCTGCTGGACAAGCTGCACCAGAACATCGAGTGCTACCGCGATGTGGAGCTGACCGAGGACAGCCGGATGACGCTGGGCCAGTGGCTGGACCGCTGGCTCACGGAGTACAAGGCGGGTACGGTGCGCCCCGGTACCCTCGAGGGCTACCGCCGCTACATCGAATACTACATCAAGCCGCAGCTGGGCGACAAGCAGATCTCCCTCCTCTCCCAGCAGGACATCCAGCGGATGTACCGCCGCCTGAAAACGGAGGGGCGCATCCACGAGCATCCCGAGATGGGGCATCAGCTCTCCGACTCCATGGTGCGCCACATCCATTCCACACTCCACGCCGCACTGAAAGACGCAGTGCAGGCCCATGTCATTCCCAGGAACCCCACCGAGGGTACGACTGCGCCCAAGCCTAACTACAAGCCCAAGCGCATTCTCACCCGCGCGGAGCTGGACGCCTTCCTCGCAGTGGTGGAGCAGGACGAGGTGTGGCGAGACTTCTTCCAGACGGAGCTGATGACCGGCCTGCGCCGCGGCGAGATCTGCGGTCTGCAGTGGAGCGACTTCGACGGGAATACCGGTACGCTGAAGGTGTGCCGAACCCTCCACAGCCAGCGGAAGGGCGAGTATACCGTCGGCGAGACGAAGACCAATCAGGGCATGCGCACCATCATCCTTCCGCACAGCGTGACTGACATCCTACGGCGGCGAAAAGTGGATGCCATCAGCCAATGGATATTCCCTGATCCGGTGAAGCCGGAAGATCCCGTCGATCCCAACGCGGCGTATCGCCACATGAAAACGCTCCTCCAGCGGGCAGGGCTGCCCAGCATCCGCTTTCATGATCTGCGTCATACCTTCGCCACCCACGCCCTCACCAGCGGTGTGGACGCCAAAACCCTGTCCGGTATCCTGGGCCACACCAACGCCTCCTTCACGCTGGACACCTACACCCATGTCACATCGGATATGCAGAAGCAGGCCTGCGGTATCGTGGGCGGCTTCATGGAGGACATCTTCGGAAAGGAGTTGAAACCGTGGCAAGAAAGCGAAAAGCCGGAGACGGAACAGTAAGGCAGCGCAAGGATGGTCGGTGGGAGGGGCGCATCGTCATCGGCTATGACGATAACGGCTATCCCAAGACGAAAAATGTCCTTGCCAAAACGAAGAAGGAGTGCGTTGAGAAGCTCCAAAAGCTCAAGGAGGAATGCGGCGGGCTGAAGCCGGAGAAGGTTCGTCCCGAGATGCCCTTCGGGGATTGGCTGACATACTGGTACGAGAATCACTCCAAGCCCAAGATCCGCCCCACTACGCAGGAGACCTACGAGAGCCGCATCCGCCTGCACATCATTCCGGAGATCGGCAGCATCCCGCTGAATAAGTTGACGCAGAATGACTTGCAACAGTTCTATGGCCGACTCAAGAAAAGCGGCCGGAAGCGCTTCACCGACAAATACGGCGAAGGGCTGTCCGACCGAATGGTGCGCATGTGCCACGCCACCTGTCGCTCCGCGCTGGAGAAAGCGGTGCAGGATGGACTGATTCGCGTGAACCCGGCCATCGGCTGCAAGCTGCCGCCGAAGAAGGCGCGGGAAATGCAGGTGCTGACGCGGGAGGAGTTGCAACGGTTTCTTATCCAGGCGAAGTTTGAAGGCTACTACGAAGTGTTCCTTCTGGACTTGGCAACCGGCCTGCGCCGGGGTGAACTCATGGCGCTGCAGTGGGACGATTTGAACTTCAAAACCAGTGTGCTGAATGTGAATAAACAGGTCTACGATGTGCGTGGCCAGCTTCAAATCAGCACGCCCAAGACGAAGAACTCCGTCCGCAAGATCGTCCTGCCGCCCGCGGTGGTGGCAGTGCTGCGGGAGTACAAAAAGACGGTGGACTCCCGCTGGATGTTCCCGTCACCGGTGAAGGAGGACTGTCCCATTACACCCGGCGTGGTGCGCCGCAGGCTGCAGCTCATTCTGGAACACGCAGGGTGCAAGCATGTTAGATTTCATGATCTGCGCCATACATTCGCGACGTTGGCGCTGGAGAACGGCATGGATGTGAAAACGCTCTCCGCCATGCTGGGTCATGTGTCGGCGGCCACCACACTGGACATCTATACCCACATCACCGACGACATGCGGCTCACGGCCGCCGCCAACATCGACCGCGGCATCGGCAAAGCAGCGCCGCAGGAGGACGCTTCAGAGCCGGGGCAGGAAGCTGCCCCGGCCCAGGCGGAAAAGCCGAGTATGACCGATTTCAAGCCCTACGTGGGCCGCAAGCGCAGATCCGGTACCGGCTGTGTCAGCGAGATCAACGACCATCTGTTTGAAGGCCGCTACTCTCCCAAATGGCCCGACGGTAAAAAGCATGCCCGCAATGTCTACGCCCACACCCGCGAGGAGTGCGAGGAGAAGCTGAAGGTACTGATTGTGGAGATGAAGGCGGAGATTGCGGAAATGCAGCGGTTGAAAGCGGAGGGGACATTGCCTCCTCGGGAGTCGGAAAAGAGTCAGAAGAAAACGAAAAAGTCAAAAAAGAACAAGTAAAAAGAATCCGCCGGCAAGGGTGCCAAGTAATCGGTACCCTTGCCGGTGGACTTTCGTTTCAAAATAAGGGATGGAATTTATAAATAGCGTTCGACTGGTTTTATCTGCTCTGGTGAAAGATTTTGAATGTCAGCAGAGAATACGATTTCTTCTTGCCCTATCGAAACAATGTAAGGCTTAAGGATTTCAATATCCTCAAACGATAGACCATATCGTAACATCCAAATTTCATTTTCATTATCAGTTCCGTATTTGAAATACTGAGCCATCTTCAATGCACGAATATCATTAGTGCGTTTGTAATACTCGGAGAAAATTGCATAGAATATATCACTTAGCTTAAAACTAATAAGTTTATCGAGGTAGTCATATGTATCAAACACAATTCTATCGTAATCTACATCCGTGGCTTTGGTTCCGCGTTTGTAGATGCTATAATTTGGCAAACTTTTATTTGGAATGTCATCATAGCCTCTAATAAACTTTGCGGGAAGCGCAACTGCGGCTGCCCGAATCCTTTGGCGTTCGTTTTGGCTTTTTGCTGCTCTGTATTTTTTTGCAAAAGCTCGTCGCTCGGGGATTCTGGCTACATATGCATATCTGTACCAACAAATCGCTTTGAATGTTTTACAATGAATTTTCCATAGCAGAATTTTAATCGCAGTATTAAGCACACTCTCTTCGCCTTCGGACAATGTTCGGCCATTTAGATAATAACGATACAAATCACACAGACTTTCATATAAATGCAGCTTTGAGTCGTAGTCTGCATTAATCTTTGCAAGAGATATGAGATGTTCGCCCTCAAACAGAGAATCTAATGCAGTCTTCACCAACATATCGATATTGGTATCACTTAACCGTTGAACCTCAGAATCTGTAAGATTATATTCATCGGAGTAAGTACCGGAATTTATTGCCTCTTTGAAATCATGCAGTTCAGAATCCTCATCGTCAGCTGAATCCAGTAAAGAGGTGGAACTTAATACTTCGTCATTGAGCATGATGGCACGGAATGCACTCATATTCTCAGCCTTGATGACTACGCTGCCGTAATCGAAACGAGAACGGGTGGTTGAACGCCCGGCTCTTCCGATTAAATTTTTCATAGAAAGTGTTCTACTTGCTTGAAATGTGTTGAGATATACAACATCAAATGGCATATTAATGCCCTGCTCTAAAGTAGAAGTGGCAAAACAGATTCGGCAGAACCCTCTTTGGGTAAAGTGTTCTAAAATGAGTCGTGCTTGCAATGGAAGAGACCCATGGTGGACAACTATGCCCTTGCGCATATACTCAAGCATACTGGATGCATAGTATCCTTCATCTTTATCATTTGCTCCAATGCATTTTTTGAATTGATCAATCAGTTGGAGTGCTTGTGGATCAGTTAGCGAACGGCACTCATCAATGTAGAGTTTGAATTTATTAAATACAGTTTTGTCATAAATACTTGCTTTCGTCGTGTAGATCAAAACCGATCCGCCTGTACGAATTGCTCTCAATACAGGGTCAAAATCACTTCGAATTTTACGCTTACCCATTGTGTCAGTGTCAAGGCCGAAATGAAAATACGAGGTTCCATCATGTGCGAAAAATATTTGCCCAACACACTTTTGCGCATAGCAAAAGGCCTTTGAATCATCAATATCGAAATTGTTTTTTTGCAATTGAGCTTCAGGGTTGCTCACAAAGGGATGAGCGAATACACATTTAGTTTCAGGGAAATTGCTCTGAATGCGACGCACGATACTATCGAAAAAGAGACCTCGTGTACTATCTTCATCGCTTAGTTGTGCTTCATCGAACAAAACGAATTCCAAATCGAGTTTATCTTTGTGCTTGAATAATTCTTTTGCCCGTTCAGGAGTTAAGATAAATACCGTTCTGTTAGAGTGTCTGGTGTTAATGATATCCACAAAGGTTAAAATATTTACACTCTTATCAGAGATTAGCTCACAAATGCGATCATAATATTCGTTGATTAACGCTCTTGACGGAACAATTATTGCCACATCTCGCTTTGATGTTTCAATTAGATGCCGAAATACATGTGATTTTCCTGTGCTGGTGGGCGCAGAAAAACTAAAATGTTGGTTTGCTTGAATCTGCTTTAAGATGTTTGCTTGAACAGGCGTATAATCATGGTGATATGTCTGCCGAATGTGCTCACTATATAATTCAAATAGTTTGCTCTGGAGTGTCCTGGCCGTGGGCTTCTTGTAAAAGATGCCCATGATTGATAAAATTTCCTCTTCAACGGCGGAAAAATAATCGGGTGCAAATAGCTTCAGGTAAGATAAAATTTCCAGAGTGGTAATTGAAACAGGCCCATCTTTGAACAGCGCGCTTTGAGCATAGCCATATATCTCATCAAGATTTTCTTGATTCATAATCTGCTGAATAATGTCCTTCATATATTTACCGCCACAATAATAATTTCCTGGTGCTGAAGAAGTGATATAAAATCTTTGTTTTTGATGATGTTACTCACGAGTGTATCAGAAGGAGTACTTTTTGCCGAAAATGCGACTGCAAACCCTTTCATCCCCTTGCTTACACTGCTAAGCGCATTTTGAGAGCAAAAGTCACGCAAATCGGCTAAATCCTTGATATCTTTTTTGTCAGAGATGAATCTGACTACTTGCTTTAAGCCAGAGCCATATGCATTTCGGTCATCCAAATACTTTGCTTCGCCAAAAATAATCACTTCATCCAATGACTGGCTGTGAAAGTCAAAGCCTGGATTTCCGGATTTTTTCTTGTTATATAATTCTGCTAATGGAATATCCAGGTATCCAAGCTTGTCAACAATAGCTTCTCGCGCAAGCTCAGACACTACATACTCGCCAGCGTCTGAAGACACCTCATCAGTCGAAGAGGTAGTGATTTTTGCGTAAATATCTGCAAGCGTTGCTTTCGCACGTTCTTGAAAACTCTCTCTAATATAGTCCTCATCAAAATTGCTTATCCAAGAAAGATCCGAAAGAACATAAAAGATTTGAGAAAGAGTAACTTTCAAATCGTCAGGCTGTACTCGCAAAAAATATGCGCGATTATGCTTGTCGAAACATATCTTACGGAAATCAATGATATTCACCAATGTTCACCACCCGGAGCTTTTATAAACAAAAGCCGTATGGGAATACACCCACACGGCTGCCTTAGTGGCATAAAGGCCTACCGTTAATTAATTATACTGCAATTCGGCAAAAATTACAATATTAAGTCTACGATTGTCGAAAAGATGTGTTAAGAATGACAAACTCACTTCTTGCGCCGCAATAGACAAAGAATAAGAAAATCCCTCTGAAATCAACGATTTCAGAGGGATTTTGGTCCGAGTAGTGCGGCTCGAACGCACGGTCTCCTGGTCCCAAACCTATGTCTGAACCTTCAGACAGGCCTGTTACGCCCTCTTTGGTGCTTTCCGGCACTCCTGCGGTTCCTCTTTGGAACTCTTTTGCCCTGTTCGTTTCAGGCACCACTTTCGTCTTTTGGGATTTGTGTGGGATTGAATTCTGTATATTAAAAGTGCTTCCGACCGGGATTGTCCCCGGCAGCGGGTGCTTTTTACCGCAGCGAGCAGCTCAGAAACTGCGCCGCATAAACAAAGAAAGAAGCGCGATGACAAAAAGACAGCAGGCTGACTTGGATGATAGCCAGCCTGCTGAGCGAAGATGGTTATTCGATGTTTTGCCTTTCGGCAGCAATACGTGTTCTTTTGCCTGAGAATGCAATGCCGATTTTTATAATTGACGTAACATTCATTGCCTGCAGATCAACGCTGTATGCACGGTCGTTAATCTGTTGCAAGGCAACATTAGCAAGGTCTTCAAGCTGCGTTTCAGAGCGGCCTTTTCCGGCCTTTAATTCGATCAAAATGCCAGGCAGCCGCTTATTCAAAGGAAGCAGCTGAATATCAAACCGTCCATCACCAGCTTCGCGATTGGAGGTAACGCGATAGCTGTTGTCCATCACAGCGCACATACCCAATATCAGACCATGGTAAAATGTTTCGTCGGCAGCATCGTGGAAACTTATTGTTTGGAGCAGAAACTTCTCCAAGGTTTTTTGCAGTGAGTCGCTATCTACCTTGTAGATAGCTTCCTGAATAGAAATAGCAACGGAACGAGGAATAATATTCTCAAGCTGAGAGAGGATCTCTTTGCTGTAGACGAAAGAAATCTCTTTGTTGGGCAGAGCCACTTCGCACATATAATCCTCGCCGTAAGACTGGTCGCAGCTCACAGCCTTCAAATAACCTGCCACCAGCAGGAAGCTGTAAACAGAGGACGGATCATTCTGGATCTGCGGATAAATGACACCGGTGTCGATGTGCGTAACGAAGGATTCGCCCTTCATCAACAGTTCCAGACGCTCCATAATATCCGGCGTTGCAGAAGCCAGCACCTCGCGAATGATGTCATTGCTTCCCGTAGACTGCCAGAACGCTTTGGGACGGCAGTTATTGTTGAAGTATCCAATGACAGACCAGGGATTAAAAATCTCGGTATCGCCGAAAAGGTAACCATCATACCAATCGCAGAGTTCCTGATATTTATCAGAAGCATGATAGTAGTCTGCCATCTCGTGTACTTCGCTTGAAGTGAAGCCGAAATATTCACTGTAGCGCTCGTCTAAAATCGAGTTGATCTTCAGGTTGTTCAGGCCGCTGAAGATACTTTCCTTGGCAACACGCAGAATTCCGGTCAGGAAACCATAGCTCAGATTCGGATTGTCTTTCAGGCCACCGGAGAACAGGTTTCGCATGAATCCAATGATCGTGTCGTAGAAGCCGCTCACATGGCCCTGCTGAATGGGAGTATCATATTCGTCAATAATGACGATAGGTGCAACGCCGTGGTGCTTATGGAGAAGCAGCGTCAATGTCCGCAGGGACATTTGATATTCCACTTCGTCAGCAGCTTCTGTTGCAAGAAGGGAGTATTCCTCTTTTTCGTAATCACTAAGTGCGGAGCTGGATGCCAACTCGTCGTGACGGCGGAATTCCTGTGCGATCAGCTTTTGGAGCGTCTGATAGGTTTCTTCCCAAGAGGTGTATTTAACATCCTTAAAGGACAGAAAAATCACAGGATACTTTCTATGGTGGGCAAGATAGGATCCTCCGCAGGACCAGATTTTCTTGTCTCTGAAGTAAACGGAAGTGTCCTCAGTCGTCTTTTCGAAGAAAGTGCGGAGCATATCCATGTTTAGTGTTTTGCCAAAGCGTCTGGGGCGGGTAAACAGAGATACTTTGGGGCGCTCGTCCAGAAACTCCTTGATCATTAAGGTCTTGTCTACATAGTAGTAGTTTTTGCAGGCGTCCCGGTAATCAGATACGCCAATGGGCAACGGCTTGCGCGCAGATGATACTGCGGGCCTTACCACACTTCGGTGACCACGCTTATCCATCGGCTTTTGAGAGCTGTCCGGGATAAACCACTGCCTGCCCTCCTTATACGCGCCGGAAATGCGTCCGGCTTTGCAAAGCGCATTGACCCGCCGTTCGGTGATCCCCCAAGCGGCAGCCGCTTCTTTGATTGTCATATTGGAACACCTCCATTGCAGTTCGTCAAGAATATTATAACCGCTGCTCCGAACAAAATCAACTATATTATTCCGAATAATGTCGGCGTTATTCGGAACGGTAGTTTTCCTGCAAATATTCCGTTCTTTCCGGTAGCTATTTCCTGCTTTCTGTGATATTGTTCGTTTGCCAAAAGGAGGCGACGATATGCAGAAAGAAAATACCCTGACAGTCGGGCAATGGTGCGGCCAGTGGTTCACCGCCAACCGCCACAAGTGGAACGGTAACACCGAAGGCGGGTACCGCAATCTGATTTACAGCCACATCCTCCCCAGCATCGGAAGTGTGGCGCTCTCTGACCTGACAGAGCAGACCATCACCGATTTCTATGACACGCTACGGAGTCAGAGACTCAGCGCCAGAAGTGTCTGGTGCGTCCATCTGCTCCTGCGCCGGTGTATGGACGAAGCGGCACAGGACCAGCTTATTCCCTACAACCCGGTGCGGCTCTGCCGGGAGCCCAAAACAGAGGAATACAAAACAGCCCCTTTGCGTCTGGGGCAAATTCAGCGTTACCTCAACACAGCCGAGCAGCTCGGCGTACTTCCCATCATCTATACGGGACTATCAAGCGGCCTGCGGCAATGTGAACTGATCACCTTGTCGTGGGCCGATTTTCATGTCCGCTACAAGTACATCCTCAGAGGACAGTGCCTGCTGATACTCAATGACAAGACGGTACTTCTTCTTGAGCAGATACCGGAAACGGCCTCGCCCTATGTGTTCCTCAACCCCAAAACCGAAGCGCCGTATAAGCTATACGAGTTCTACTATCTGCACAAGAAGATATTGAGACGGGCACGGCTCCCATGGGTGGCTTTTCGGGATCTGCAGCGCCAGTTCATGGAGGTGGGAATATGACGCTTCGGGAATACATCATCTTCTGGCAGGAAACCTACGATAAGTCCCAGAGCAGGCCGACCACATACGCGGCACACAACTATGTGTTCAAAAACCACATCCTCCCCGGCTTGGGAGATGTGCTCCTCTCTGAATTGACATCGGAGATAGTTGGAGAATTTCTGGAGGAACGGAAGCGCTTCGGCAATCATCGAACCGGCAGCTCTGGCTTGGGAGAAGAAACCATGCGGCACATCCACCGCCTGCTGCAGCAATGCTTGGATCAAGCCATACGGGACGGTCTCCTGACAGAGAATCCCGCCAAGGCATTCCGCTACCGCAAGTCCACAACGGTGAAAGCGAATATCATGACGCCTCTGGAAATGGAGGACTATCTGGACGCCGCCGAGCGATTGGGCTACCTCCCCATGTTCATACTGGCGCTGACGACAGGCCTACGCCAAGGCGAGCTAATCGCCCTGAAATGGAGCGACCTTGATATCGAAAATCGGACGCTGACCATCGCAGAAAACCGTGCCGTGGTACGGCGAGAGCTGGTGGAGTACGGTAGTCAGACAAGGACGATAGCACTGACACCAGAGGTAATCGACCTCCTAATCAGGGAACACGACAAGCACCCAAGCAGTCCGCTCATGTTTATGCACCCGGCCACGCTGAAACCTTACTCGCCGCAGATGGTGCGCCGGATGCACGATGAGATCATAAAGGAAGCAGGCATCGACCATATCAGGTATGTGGATCTCCGCCATACCTGCGCCATCCTCGCTCTGAAGAACGGCATGGATACCAAGGAACTGGCGCAGATGCTTGGACACTACCGCCCCACGATCACCAGGCAGAACTATGAACCCTATCTGCCCCACAAGGTACAAAAGGACGAAGATATACCAAATGAGGCCACCCAGAGCGAACTGCAACAGGCGGCAAATGTTTTGGATACTCTTCTGAAATTCTGATAGATATTCCGCAAAATGTGAGTTGTCCTCAGAACTCAATCATTTTACATCCAAAGAGGAGGAACCAAAATGAAAAAGAGAATCATCGTTACCGCGGCAATCACCGCCTGTCTTGCCCTGTGTGCCGCCGTGTGGCCACAGACCGAAAAGGTCGAGAAAACACCCGCGCCGAGCGAAAAGACCGCCGTGACCACTCCGCGGCCGACACTTCCGGAAGCAGAGAAACCGGTGCTGCCAGTGGTAACAGAAAAGAAAGAATCGGAAATGCTGGAAGCTGAATCAGCCCCGGAAGTAGCCACCGAGGAGTTGCCCATCCCTGTACCGGAAATAGAAGATGAAGCCGAGACAGAACAAGAATATGTACCTCCTACGCAGACAGATTCCATCCCGGTACAGCCCACGCAACCTGAACCTAAATCGGCACCGGAGCCAATAGCTAACGATAATGAACTGGCGGATATGGTCTATGTCCCCGGCTTTGGCTGGATACAAAGCGAAGGCCCCAATCATGTCGAGTATGCCGAGGATATGTACGAGAACGGCAATAAAATCGGCATCATGGGCTGAAACAGGATCTGCTGGGAGCGGGCATACTGCTTGATTACGAAAGCTGCTGTACCGAAAAGTGGTTGGTATCATAATATGATACCAACCACTTTTTGCCGATGTGGAGTTGAAAAAGCCAATGGTATCTCCTCGTGGTCTGATGACGACGAGGAGTAGAACATAGGCAGCGGCTCAATGGTTGAGCCGCCATAAACAATAAAAAAGCCGCGGAAGCGCGTTAGAGAAAATTTGCAGGGAACTTGTTGGGTGTAGAATCCCAAAAGTTTCCTGCATAGTTTTGTTATCGCTTATCCAAAGAAATACCGCTTCATTTCCGAAATGCCGCCGTCCTTGTCGCAGAACCACTCAAAGACAGAGCCGCAGGTCCAACAGTGGGCAATTACATTGAAGCCGCCGGGGGAATGTTTGTTGTCGGCCATGCTCATGATCTCCAACGGTTTTCCACATGATGGGCAAGGCCTGATTTTCTTTGCTGGCCGGGTGATTCTGTCTCGCCGCTCTGCTTCAAGCGCATCCAAAAGGCTCTGCCAGAGATTTGGATTCGGCTCGTGTTCTCCGTAGTCCTCAAAGTGGCGCCGAATATCATCGGCAGCCAGGACAAGAAATTTGTCATCCAAAAGCAGAATGTGGCGTTTGATATAATCAGCGACCACCATGGGCATATATGTGTTCCTACCCATTGCATACCGCATCGCCGCTATCAGGATCAAGCGAAAGTCGTGGTCGTAGAGTGGGGCGAGAAGATCCCGCGGAAACATCAAAAACTCCTTGCCGTTCTCTATAGATACACGCAGCGGCCGCTGTTCCTCCACCATCAGATTCAGCAAACTATTGGTTTTGTCCTTCAGATCATCAATAGTGATTGTCTCGTAATCATGAAAAAGTTTTACGTCATAATTCATTGTGGTTCCTCCGTTCGATTTAGTTCTGCCTGAAAAGCGTTTGCATTGTAGCTCTGATTGCCCGGAGGTTCAACGTTTTCTTTCGAGGTTTGAAAAGATTTTATTAGCCCCAAAAATGTGTGTTACTATGAGCTCAAAATAGTGCCGAAATATAGGGAATAATGGAAGCTCGTGATTGCAATTGTTCGCCAAATGGTATATAATATCCTCGACATACTCGATGCATTGGGCTATCGTACTAATATCGACGATGCAGATGCAAGGGCTGTTCCTTTTCGTGATAGCATCAGCTGTACCTTAGGTGTAGCCCTACCCTGTGGTAGGGCTGTTTTGTTTTGATGGAGTGTGAAATATGGATTACATTTCGATTGCAGAAGCTGCTGAAAAATGGGGGCTCACCCGTCGACGCGTCCAAGTCCTTTGTTCTCAAGGGAGAATCCCTGGCTTAACAAAGTTCGGGAAATCTTGGGCTATCCCTAAGGATGCTGAAAAACCTATGGATGCGCGCAAAAAGTGCAGCCAGGTTCAGCGCGAGAATTAATTGCTGTCCGTTTTAATGGACCAGAATTATGTTACTCTGAGTTAAAATAGAGACAGCGTATACATATTTTGACGGTACTGATATGTAGGAGAATCAAAAATGTGGTGCAAAACCTGCAATATAGAAACCAATGAAGAGCTTTGCCCGGTTTGTGGCTCTGTGACAATTGAAGATATCCCTACTGAAGTATATTGGTGTACTCATTGTGAAGTCCCGATTATTCAAGTAACAACACAGGCTGACAAGGGCTTTTGTCCTCTGTGTGCTAAGAAAATGAAGTATCTTTCTGCAGATCTGCGCCCTGTGTTTCCAGAGGAACGTCTGTTGCTCGAACTACTTTTAGGTGAGGAACCGTTTGCCTATATTGAAAAGTCTGTATGGGCAGCAAACAGCCGGTATTACATCAACGGGAAATCCGTTTCAATATCAAGCAAAACCTTCCAAGATGCTGATACTGATGCTTTATCCCAAAAGCTTAAGCAGTATAGAGACCAGAACACTTACGAGCATTTTGATAAGCATATTGCTCGATTTATCAGCGCAAATCAATTAAGGCTGCACTACCTCAAAGATGAGGCACACGCATTTATCAAAAAAGCGGCGGAGAAATTTGATGAAGAACATATTGTGCTTTCGTTTTCCGGGGGTAAGGATTCTACCGTAACAGCTGATATCGTCATAAAGGCCCTAAGCAATCCGAGCTTAGTTCATATTTTTGGTGATACAACATTAGAGTTCCCGGCAACGATCGAGTATGCATCAAGGTATAGAGAAAACCATCCTCTTGCAATTTTCCAGGTCGCCAAAAATAGAGAACAAGTATTCTACGATGTTTGCGAAGATATTGGTCCTCCGGCAAGAATGATGCGTTGGTGCTGCTCCATGTTTAAGACCGGCCCCATTACCAGGGTCATTAACAGCTTGTATCGCAACCAGCAGATCCTGACTTTTTACGGAATAAGAAAATCAGAATCTGTGAGCCGGAGCAAGTATAACCGTATTGAAGATGATGCTGAGTCCGTAAAGATCCAGCAGCAAACTGTTGCCTCTCCAATCTTCTTTTGGAAAGACTTTGATATTTGGCTGTATATTTTGTCTGAAGAAGTGGACTTTAACGATGCCTATAGATTGGGATATGATCGTGTTGGCTGCTGGTGCTGTCCAAACAACAACCAGCGTGCGCAGTTTTTATCCAGGATCTATATGCCGGAACAATCTAAAAAGTGGAGAGATTTTCTGATAAGCTTTGCTGAAAAAATCGGCAAACCGGATGCCGAAGTATATGTCGACACTGGAAAATGGAAGGCTCGTCAGGGCGGAAATGGTCTGGCCGCAGCTGGCGATGTGAAGATCCGGTTTACAAATTGCACTACGGAAGATCATGCGAAGATTTACAGCTTAGTACGTCCTTTGGACGATGACTTGATAGGCATGTTTACTCCGTTCGGGAGAGTCGCCCCAGAATTGGGTCAAAAGCTCCTGAACGAGGTTTTGGTTCTTGATATCAAAACCAATGTACCCATTATTTCCATCCAGCCATTTGGGCAAGACGGATATAAATATGCTGTAAAAGTAAGAACTATGAATGTGGCAGATCATGAGTCTTTGCAACGCATGATTGGATATCAAATCCGCAAGTTCAACGCTTGCCGTAAATGCTTAAAGTGCGAATCACTTTGCCGGGCAGGGGCTATCTCTATCGTTGGTGATAGTTATTATATTAACCCTGATAAGTGTGTTCGCTGCAAAATGTGTGTTACCGCCAAGTATTTGGATGGTGGCTGCATGATGGATAAATACTTAAGAACGAAGTAAGACATTTGGAGGTATGTACCGATGGCTATGAAATTTCGTGCCCATGATACATTTTTCATCAGAAAAGGTTGGCTGAGCAAGGGCATGAAACATGTCCACAATAGAGCCGACGTCTTTGTCTCTCGGGACGAAAATCCAACTGATGTGCTTGGCATCGGTACAAATATGGTAAAGGCTTTGCGATACTGGCTGCAGGCTGTTGGGGTAACGCAGGAGCCCGCGGCAGGACGGCGTATTCAGACCTTTACGGATCTTGGCAATCAGATTTATGAGCACGACCGATACATTGAAGAACTCGGAACGCTCCACCTCTTACATTACAAACTGGCTTCTAACAAAGAGGAGGCAACTGCATGGTACTATTTCTTCAATGAGTTCAAGATGACTGAGTTCACAAAAGAGGATTTTGTTTCGGCTCTGCAAAGTTATGTCCTGATGAGTGGCGAAGATATTTCCGTCGCTCTTCGTTCCCTCAATGATGATTTTACATGTATCGTTAATACCTACTTGCCGAGATATAAATCAAACCCTGGAAAGATATCTCCCGAAAATAACATAGACTGCCCGTTTGGAGAACTGGGATTTATCGATATTTTGAGCAAGGAAAAACGCACTTACAAAAAATCGATCCCGGCAGCAAAGAGCTTTAGCCCATGGGTTATTCTGGCGGTTATCATGGACCAAGTAGCTGGAAGAGAAGAAATCGCACTAAATGAGCTTCTGACAGCTCCGTGCAATATCGGCTGCGTTTTTAACTTGGATGCCATTACCATGCTCGATATACTCCACCGAGTAGAAAAAACTGGCGAAATTAAAATTATCAGAACGGCTGGCTTGGATATAGTCCGGTTAAACAATCAACGTACTTTCCAAGAATGCGTAGATATGTATTACGCAAGCATTGAAGAGTAAGATTAGGAGAAAACGGAAATGAGTAACATGATTTCTGTTGCTTCGGGTTTTCAATATTCTGTGAATATTGGATATGACCTGAACAATGATGATAAACTCAAAAACTTCATACCGACTCAATCGGCGCTTACTCTTCTCGAGGATATTCTTTTGAGTACCCGGATTACCTCTACTGAAAGAGCTCGGGTTTTAATTGGTGCCTACGGCAAGGGAAAATCGCATATTATCCTGATGATTCTTTCCATGCTGATGAAAAAGGATATATCCTTGTTTGAAAAGCTGCTTCCCAAGCTGGAGAGTAACAAGCGCCTCCATCAGTGTGTGTTGAGTTATTATGAAAGTGACCAAAAACTTCTTCCGGTAATTATTAATGGCAGCAACACCAGTCTTCCACAGGCTTTTCTTCTGGCACTTCAGAGAACATTGGCCGAAAATGAACTGCTGGATATTATGCCAGAAACCAACTACAAGGCTGCAGTTGCAGTGATTCAGCGATGGAAAACTGATTTTCCGGATACCTATGTGCAGTTGCAAAAAGCAATTGATGAACCCATCGGGAAATTCATCGAGGATCTCGAAGATTATAGTATTACCGCATATGAGAAATTTGAACGAATTTACCCTACACTGACTGCTGGCAGCGTATTCAGCCCGTTTCTTGGGTTTGATGTTGTAGAACTGTACGAAAGCGCTGTTCGAGGATTGCGTTCAAAAGGATATACAGGCATTTATGTCGTTTATGACGAATTTAGCAAGTTCTTGGAGGCGAATATCTCCGAGGCATCTGTCAGCGATACAAAAATGCTGCAGGATTTTGCTGAAAAGTGCAATCGCAGTGGCGAGCATCAAATCCACTTGATGCTGATTTCTCACAAAGAAATTGCCAATTATATTGATACTTTGCCTAAACAGAAAGTCGATGGATGGCGAGGCGTATCTGAGCGTTTTAAACATATCCACCTCAACAACAACTTTGCCCAGACCTATGAAATCATTGCATCTGTAATTCAAAAAGATGCTGCTCTTTGGGCGGAATTCTGTCAGCAGCATAAAGGGGAGTTTGATAGCGTAAAACATCGCTATGCAAACCATGCAATTTTCACAGATACTACAAGGAAGGATTTAAAGCATATCCTCTACTCCTGCTATCCTCTTCACCCCGTTTCGACGTTTATCCTTCCGAGATTGTCTGAACGAGTTGCTCAGAACGAAAGAACCTTGTTCACTTTCTTGTCTGCAATGGGAACTTCTACATTGCCGGAATTCCTTGCGGGCTATGATGACCAATGTTTCGATGTGATTACTCCGGATAAAATTTATGATTACTTTGAGCCACTGTTCAGAAAAGAGGTTTATACCAGCGAGATTCATCAAACATATTTGCTGACCACAGCCATTCTGCCAAAACTTCAGCCGGAATCTTTGGAAAGCAAAATCATAAAAACGCTGTCTCTCATTTATATTTTGGAGCAGTTTGAAAAGCTGAAGCCGACAAAGGATGAAATCGTTGGCATTTTCTCTATCAATTACACTGTTGAAGAGATTGAGGATGCAATAGCCAATCTTATTGAGAAAGAATATGTTGTTTATTTAAAGAGAAGTAATGACTATTTGAGACTAAAGCAAACCTCGGGCGTTGATATCGGCCAAAAGATTCGTGATTCTGTCGCAGCGTTGGCCGGAAAAGTTTCAACGAAAGCGACCTTAAATGCTTCGAACTTTGACAACTACATTTACCCCTCTCGTTACAATGACGAGAGAGAGATGACTCGCTATTTCTCTTTTGAGTTTATTGATGAGGATGAAGTTCGACTGGATGTCGACTGGACTATGAAAAGTGAAGCAATCGACGCGGATGGTGTTGTGTATGGTGTTATTCCCCAAAGCGATGAATCCATCAGTCGTCTTCGGGAGGAACTGATTCAGTCCAGCTCCGGTCATCAGCGTTTCCTTTTCATCCTTCCCAAGAAGTATAAAGAGATTACCGAGATCATCCAAGAATTTAATGCTGTTTCGTTGTTGAGAGAACAGTCTTCTGGAGACAAGATTCTGTTTGATGAATATGAAGTTGTATACGAAGATCTTCGTGAAGTGATTTCTGACTTTATAAGCACTTATACGCACCCTGAAAGTTTTAAGTCCGTTTACATTTACATGGGCGAAGAGAGGCCGGTTACTCGAAAAGCTGCGCTTACAGGGCTGCTGTCGGACATTTGCGATGATGTGTATTCTCTTACCCCGGTTGTCAACAACGAAGCAATCAATCGCAATGACATTACCGCTATCGCAAGTAATAGTAGAAACAAAATCATTGCCGGTTTGCTCAGAAATGAGTTAGAGCATAACCTCGGTTTGTCAGGTTCCGGTCAGGAAGTTTCCATTATGAGAAGTACACTTTTACGGACAGGAGTTCTCGTAACAGATAATCTACTCGTTCGTATTGAACTGAAACCGGATGATGAGCTGATTAGAAATATGTTGACCACCATCGTTGGCTTCATTCAGGAAACCAAAGCTGCTGGTAGTATGTCTTTCGGCGTGCTGTATCGCCGCCTGGTGGCACCAGAAAACCATATCGGCTTGCGCAAGGGGCTTATCCCTATTTATTTAGCAGCGGTGTTTCATGAATTTAAGCAAGAGCTGATTCTGCAAGACAGATTTGGACAAGTTCCTATTACTGCTGATGTACTGCTCCAAGTAAATGCTAACCCAGAAGGATTCACTTTAGCTTATCTGGACTGGGATCCTGAAAAGGCAGAGTTTGTCCAACGCCTGGCAGAGATCTTCTCTGATTATGTGATCGAGGCAGAGAAAAAGGTTAATGCCTACGATTATGTAGTATCTGCAATGAAACGCTGGTATATGGCGTTGCCCAAATATACAAAGGAACTCAAGCGCAGCGTAAAAGGCAAAAAGGTTGATAAACGCTATTTAGCTATGCTGCGGTTGTTAAAGAACAGCACTGGTGGCCATGAATTGCTATTCGATAAACTCCCGACGGCATTCGATTATGCAAACCAGTTCAGTATTGGTTTGGCCGAAAACATCACTGCAGCAAAAAAATATTACGATAATTGCATAGCGCAGCTAAAGAAAGATCTTATCCAAACGGTAAAAGAGATTTTTTCTACATCGCAGAATACCAACAACCTAAAGGCATCTTCTCTGACATCAGTTATTAAAGACTGGTGTGAAAGCCTTGATGAAAAGGTTTTTGAGCAACTGTTTACCGATGGTACGGAAAAGTGTCTCGGTCTGTTCAAAACGGCAACGAACGACGAAGAAGCACTCATTGCCCGCCTTGCCAAAACAGCCACAGATCTTCGCTTGGAGGACTGGGACAGCAGCACATACGAGCGCTTTGTTGCCAATGTGAAAAAATACAAGGCAACTGCGGAAGCGTACCAAAGCATAGATGATGCACAAGAGGAAGTGGCGGCAGATGCTTATCAGGTTACTTTTGTTGGCGAAAATGGCCAATCGGTTACAAAGAGATTTTCTCGTGTTGACTACAGCAAACGAGGTAAGCTCTTGTACAATCAGGTTACGGATGCATTGGATTCCATGGGACAGTCCATCCCCGAACAGGAGAAACGACAAATTATCATGGACATACTGAAAGAATTGTGTTAGGAGGAGAAGTAATGGCCTACTTTGATAACGCGGCAACAACTTATCCCAAGCCGGAGATTGTCTATGCCAGCATGGACCAGTTTTATAGATTGAATGGTGCCAACGCAGGAAGAGGCCGTTATAACCTTGCGCAAAGTGCCAATGCCCTGATTGGTGAAACCAGGGCGTTGGTGCAAGAGCTACTGCACTGTCCAGCAAAACAAGTCGTTTTTACACCCACTGCAACGATAGCACTAAACATTATTATTCAGGGGCTGATTTGTAAAGGCGCCCAAACTATCTACATCAGCCCGTTTGAACACAATGCGGTCACTCGAACTTTACATCACTTCGAGGAAGCTGGTACCATCTCGGTCCATCAACTTACTGTTTCTCATGATATGAAGTATGATTTGGATAGAATAAGATACCAATTTGAATCAGAACGTCCAGATTTAGTGATTGTGAGTCATGCGAGTAATGTGTTTGGATTGATTGCACCCGTAACTGAAATCTGCTCGTTAGCCAAAAATTTCGACGCAACCACTGTGATCGATATGGCACAGACTGCAGGGCTTGTAGACTGCAACCTGGGGCTCAATGTGTTTGACTTTGCAGTCTTTGCAGGGCACAAAACCTTGTATGGTCCTACCGGAATTTCCGGTTTCATTATGGATCCTGCCATTGATTTGCCCCCGGTTATCTTCGGCGGAACTGGCTTTGAGTCTGCTAATCAGAATATGCCTGAGAGCCTTCCAGAGCGATATGAAATGGGAACAATGAATATCTCTGGCATTGCGGGCTTGAATGCAGCTCTAAAATGGGGGTTAGACCAGGGAATCGAAGCAATCTGGGAAAAAGAGCAAGAACACCGAAAGAAATTAATTGAACTGCTACAAGAGTATTGGTTTATTAAAATTGTCGGTAATTATCCCGGCTGCAATTATGTAGGAATCGTTTCTTGCTTGATTGAAGGCATCAGCAGCGATAGCGCAGGAGAGGTTTTTGACCGCTGTGGTATCGCTGTCAGAACCGGCTTGCAGTGTGCACCTCTTGCTCATCAATTTGTTGGTACACACCCGGCGGGTACGATTCGTTTTAGCGTGGGTTACTTTACCTCAGAAGACGATTTCACGGAGCTTCGACAAGCCCTCGATTACATCGAAGAGAACATCTGAGGAGAGCAATATATGAGTTTTCAGGAACATGCCATAAAAACTGAATATCGCTCTCTAATTGACAATGTGGTGCAAAAATTCTATGTTCCCTTGCTCAAAGAAGCCGTATCCTACAAGCGAGCTGTGGGGTTTTTCTCTTCGTCTTCTCTGATTGAGATATCGAAAGGCATTGCTGATTTGGCCAGTCGGGGTGGTAGGATTCAGATCGTAGCTTCCCCCTATCTGTCTGACGATGACATCGAAGCAATCAAAAAAGGATATGCAGATCGTGATGAGGTAATTGAGGCAGCTCTGTTAGGACAGCTGTCCGATGAACATGCTGACTATTATTCAATGGAGAGACTTAACCTTTTGGCAAATCTTATTGCTAATGGCGTTTTGGATATCAGGATTGCCTACACAGAGGATGCCAAGGGAATCGGAATGTATCATGAAAAAATGGGCATTATCGAAGATGCTGACGGCAATAAGGTCGCATTTTCCGGTTCGATGAATGAATCCTCTACCGCAATGTCCCTGAATTATGAAACCGTCGACGTATTTCGTAGTTGGTACGACGAAGGTGAATCTGAACGCGTTCGATTAAAGGAAAATGCATTTTATTCTATATGGAGTGACTGTGAGCCAAGCATTCGCGTTTTGGAATTTCCCAAAATAACGGATGCATTAATTGAGAAATACAGAAAGAAAGCACCAAACTTCAACATCGACCAGGAACAGTTTCCTCCTCGAAAAGAAAGTCAACGAGGCTTTGCCTCTCATGCGGAAACGCATGGTGTGGTTGGAGCAAGAATACCTCAGAACATAACCCTGCATGATTATCAGAAACAAGCCATCTCTGCATGGGTAGGTGAAAATTATCGCGGCATATTTGATATGGCAACTGGTACCGGAAAGACATTTACAGGTTTAGGTGCTATTTCAAAAATATCGGAGGACTTAAATGACGAGCTTGCTGTTATCATCGTTTGTCCCTATCAGCACCTGGTGGAACAATGGGTAGATGATATCGTAAAGTTCAATATTCAGCCAATCATCGGTTACAGTAGCTCGTCCCAAAAGGACTGGAAAAAGAGATTATCTAAGGCTGTTCGGGATCAAAAGATTAGAAGCGAAAAGCGCTTTTTCTGTTTCATTTGCACGAATGCTACATTTACAAACAGTTTTGTCCAAGAACAGATTGGGAAGATAAAAAGCCCAGTTCTCCTCGTTGTAGACGAGGCGCACAATTTTGGCGCACGGAGTTATGCAAAGCTGTTGGATGAACGATTTACTTACCGGCTTGCCTTGTCTGCTACATTGGAAAGGCATCGTGATGAGGAAGGCACCGCTACCCTTTATAGCTTCTTCGGGAAAAAGTGTATTGAGTATAGCCTTGAACGAGCAATTGAAGAAGAGAAACTTACACCTTACAAATACTACCCTGTCCTTGTTTATCTGAACGACGAAGAACTCGAAAAGTATGAGCAACTATCCTTCGAGATATCCCGTCATGTAATCAAAAGTCGAGGCGGTAAGGTCAAGTTGGATAGCTATGGCGAAATGCTGGCAATCCAGCGTTCCCGCATAGTCGCAGCCGCAGCGCTCAAGCTTGTTCGCCTTAAAGAAGTCATTGCTCCATATAAGGACGAGCATTTCCTTCTGGTATACTGTGGCGCAACAAATGTGTTGCCTCCAAACGCCGACAGCTCAGATGTAGACGAGGGTGACATTAAGCAAATTGAAGCTGTAACCCGGATACTTGGCAACGAATTAGGTATGAAAGTATCTAAATTTACAGCAGAAGAGAACATCGACGAACGTAACGCCATAAAACAGCACTTTAAAGACGGTGACGATCTACAGGCCATCGTTGCTATCAAGTGTTTGGACGAAGGCGTAAATATTCCCGGTATTCGCACCGCTTTTATTTTGGCAAGCACTACCAATCCTAAAGAGTACATTCAACGCCGAGGGCGAGTGTTAAGAAAGTCTCCCGAAACAGGCAAAGAATTTGCAGAGATTTTTGATTTTGTAACTTTACCCCGGCCATTGGATGAAGTGTCTGGTTTAACACAAGAACAAATGCGAAGAGATTTGTCTCTGGTGAAAAACGAACTTGCGAGAGTATTGGAGTTCGGACGGTTGTCTATGAACTCTATGGAAGCATCGCAATTGATTTGGGAAATCTGTGACTGCTATGGATTGCCCTACGATTTGAACGATGATGAAAAGGAGGATCCATATGGAGACATCGAAGTTTGACCTCGACCGGAAGGCAATCGATCGTCTGAAACGGAAGATTGTTATTGCCGAGAATACAAATCTGCGAACAAAAAACAAAACGGATGCTCAAATGATTCGCGATATCAAGAAGTGGATAGAGGAGGAAGTTCAATGCTGCTCCAATCAATAGAACTGCAGAACTTTCGGCAGTTCATCAACGAAAAGATAGATTTTTCTACCGATCCTGAGCGAAATGTTACTCTCATTATTGGCGAAAACGGCACAGGCAAAACCACATTTGCGCAGGCATTTTTCTGGTGTCTTTATGGTGAAACTGATTTCACCAATAAAACTATGCTCAATAGAGTCCTTGCTGAGCAGATGACACCGGACCAAAAGATTACGGTGAAAGTTGTACTCAAACTCACTCACGGCAGTGCAACTTATGAAATCGTTCGGACACAAGAATATAAGAAATCCTACAGTAACAAAGTGACCGGCGCGAACACAGTATTAAACATTGCGGTCAAATCCGCTGATGGAAATACCCGCTATTTGAAGCAGCTTGAATGCGAAGCTGAAATCAAAAAAATTCTCCCTAATGAGCTTTCAAATTACTTCTTCTTTGACGGTGAACGCATCGAAAAAATGAGTAAGGAGATTGCCAGCGGGAGAAAGAGCAGTGGTTTCTCAAACGCTGTTGTGGGACTGACCGGATTAAAGGCTACTTTGGCTGCATTGGGACATCTTGCGCCCACCAGAACGAATTCCGTTATGGGAAAGTTCAACGAGGCCTATACTGGTGATAGTAGCGGCAGAATTCAGCAACTTTCGAAGCGTATTGATGAACTTCAGAGTGAGCTTGAACAAATTGCCAAGCGTCTGGTTGAAATCGATGATGAGATCGATGCGGCATCATCTGCAAAAGCCAAGTTTGAACAGGATATCAAACAATATGCCGATGGCGAAAAACTGCAAAATGAAAGAGATCGCTTGACCGCAGAACTGCAAAAGCTCAAGAAACTGAAAGCACAATTCATTAAAGAAAGCTGCAAGAAATTCAATGATGGAATGACTGCGTTTTTCTCGCTTTCACTTGCACGCAGAGCACTGGAAGTTCTTTCTCACAGCGATTTTAGCGGGAAAGATATCCCGGAAATGCATTCTAAGACCATCGAATTTTTACTGAAGCGTGGCACATGCATTTGCGGGACTCATCTTGACCCTGGCACCATCCCTTACAACAAGGTCATGGAGCTGATGGATTATTTACCACCGCAGTCTATTGGCGTTACTGTAGGCCAATTTGTAAAAGACTCTCGTTCTAAATATCGCAAAGAGGTTTCTTTGTATCAGGATATCGCAGAGCAGGTCAGCTTGATTAGCCAGCAAGAAGAATCCATTGCAGATATCGAAGAACAGTTAGCCATTATCAGTGAAAAGCTCGATGGCGATGATGTTCGGGAACAAGTTAAGAAACTGAACGCTCAAATCCGGGCTTGCGCAGATACGATTTCTAAACGTAGATCTGAACAGCAGCAATTGCTTCGTAAGCAGGGTGCTTTTGAAGAGGAAAAGAAGCAGAAAGAGAATAGCCGTTCTGAACTCTCTCTCCTCGACAAGAACAATCAGATGATTGAATTGTACAAGGCATATACTCAGAGAATTTATGACGAGTTGAACGCGGAGTACAAGCAAAAGGAAGCGCAAATCAGAACGAAGCTGCAAATGTACATCAACGAGATATTTAAGTCCATTTACGATGGAGGCTTATCGCTTACGATTGATGAGCATTACAATATTTCCGTCTATGTAACTGACTTTGATGGTGGAGTCGAGACATCTACTGCTCAGAGCATCTCTGTTATCTTTGCGTTTATTTCTGCTATCATCAAAATGGCGAGAGAAAATCAGCTTGAGAATGGTGACGAGGCGTATTCGGAGCCTTATCCTCTCGTTATGGATGCTCCGCTGTCTGCTTTTGATAAACGGAGAATCAAGGCAATTTGTTCTGCAATTCCCGAAACGGCGGAACAGGTTATCATATTTATCAAAGATACAGATGGTGAGTTGGCAGAAGAACACCTTGGCACTAAAGTAAGGACCCGTCATTACTTTGAAAAAATCGATGAGTTCCATACTCGTCTGGTATAAGGGGGTGTCATCATGTTTGATAAACAGTATCGTTTTACAGGAAGCCATGCGGAAATGGTTAGTGCATTGACATCTGTTTTTGACGATGTTGCAAAGGCGAAGCTCTTTGAGCGCAATCTGGATGTTTACATGAATGCACCCTTGATTGGATTTCTCTTCAAACGGAAGGGATCTAAAGACTCCGATGGCGCTGTAGCGGACCAGAATATCTTCCCAGAGCAGCTTATAAACAACTCTGAGCAGTTGAAATATATTTTCCGTCTTATACTCATTTTGGATACCCAGCACGAGCCTAATGAGGAAGCACGGTTAGATAAGGCTTTCCGGCGTTTCGGAGCAGATGAGGCTGATCTTCAATTGTTTGATTCCTATGTACTTGGCGGCGTGGAGGTTTTGTACGAAAAGCTCGTTGACGGATCAACAGATCCCGCCGAATACATTAACCGTATGTATGATTTTGCAGAAGAATTCAATGAAAGATTTAATGAAGGCATTACCAGTAAAGATATCCTGGACCTGTGTCGTGCTAATGCCGAATAAGATATAGACTCCGAAGGAGGGAGGTGTCCGGGATGTCAAAAGTTGCAGACTGTCAAAAGCTACTGATCGCTGAGTCTGAGAAAAAAGGTTTCTTGACTTTTGACGATATCATGGACATGTCGGACGCCTACTCCCTGTCTGTATCTGAAGTTGATCAACTGAGCGAAGCACTTGAAATTCGCGGAATCATAATTTATGAAACTGCACCTATCGGAAAAGATGTCGACCATTTTGAGGACTACAGCCGAATAGATTATGAGGCTATTTTCGAGGAAATCATCTCGTTATCGCCAGATCTTGAATATGTGGTTGAACTTATCAGGAAATTGCCTCCGCCACAGTACGGAGAGATTACTGCTCTTACTATGCAGACTACTGCAGGAAATGCATATGCCAGGGAGCGCCTGATACTCATCCACTTGCGAGTTGCGTTGAAGATTGCGCTTTCGATGGCAAAATCACACCAATATGATATTATCGATGCGGTATCTGCCGGATTTGTGGGATTGGTCATTGCAGTCGATAGATTTGACCCGGATGGGTTTTCGGCATTCCAGTCATATGCGTCTTTGTGGATCCAGCAGAATATTAACAGGGAATGCAATCCTATTTGGATGGAGTATTATTTTCCTGCTCACTATAAAGAAAAAATGCTTCCGGCTTACGAACGCTACCTTAACCACTGGTGTGGTGATTGCGTGCCAGGTAGTCTCTGCGAAACTCTTGTTTCTGAAATTGCAGATGAATTAGATGTTCCTTTTTCACAAGCCGGTGAGTACCTCACTATGGCGATTAAGCAAGCTGAAAATCACCTGTATCTTGCCGACTATTTTGAAGAAAACGACTGTGGGGAAACTCTGCCTTTGCCACAAGAACTGATTCAAGCAGACGACTTGTCGTTTGAAAAAGTCGCCTCCTCAATGGCCAGAAACGCTCTCTTAAATGCACTTGGTTCGTTGACTCCCAGAGAAGCTGATGTTATACGTCTCAGAACAGGCTTTGACGATAATAGACCTCTTACGCTTGAAGATGTAGGTGCGATATATGGAGTCACACGAGAGCGCATACGACAAATCGAAGCAAAAGCTCTTAGGAAACTTGGACACCCCAGCAAAGCCAAGAAATTGAAGGATTTTTGGAGTTGAAACATTTTCTCACAAAGAAAGGGTTGAAATTATGCAATGGGAATCATACTCACATCCAATATCTGATGTGCGCGACTGGAATGATAGTTGCCGCTTAGAGCTAAGACCGGATTTTCAGCGCAACGAGGTCTGGAGCAAAGCAGCACAAATCATGCTTATTGATACCATCATTAAAGGAATCCCTATACCCAAAGTGTATATTAAATCGATTATCCGGGATGGAAATACTTATCGCGTTGTTATTGATGGGCAACAGCGATTGACGGCTATTCTTAAGTTTGTGAAAAATGAGCTTGCGCTTAAAAAACCATATATAGGTGAACACCAAGATAAAAAGTTCTCGGAGCTTCCGCCCGAAGTACAGAATCAGATTCTGCGATATAAGATTGACATTAATGAAATTTTCAATCCCACTGACGAAGAGATTCGAGATTTGTATTCTCGTGTGAATAAGTACACTGTGCAGCTGAATAAGCAAGAGCTCCGCCGTGCCGATTTTCCTGGAGACTTTATACACCTCGCAGAAGAGCTGTCTGAAAACAAGTTCTTCGAAGAGGCAAAGATTTTCTCTGTAAAGCAGCGCAGAAGAATGCTTGATGTAGAGTACATTGAAGAATTGCTCACAATCATTCTCAAAGGAATTCAGGACAAAAAAGATTATTTGGATGCGGTATGCGAGGAATATATGCAGCTTGATAATCAAGCAGACATCGTCGATATTTTTACCGGAATTATTGACGATATCGCACTTGTCTTTGACGCAGAAGAATTCCCAATGAAAGATACAAGATTCAAGCAGAAATCTGACTTCTATTCTCTGTTTGCCTGCATATTCGAATTGCGCAAAGAGGCCGTCTTAAATTGCGAAAGTCTGGAGAGTACAAGAGAAATCTTGCGTGAAATGTGTGACAATATTGGTCCTCAAAGTGATGATGATTTGTATAGAGAATATGCTACCCGCTGTCTGAGTGATGCAAATTCTCTTTCTAATAGGCAATGGAGAATAGACTTTTTGATGGAGCGGTTGTCATCTGCGTATAGAAAGAAGGCCGAATATGACGGTATATCTTAAGGCGGCGCATTTCGATATAGAGGACGAAATCGTTTCTTTTTCTGGCAAGAGTTATGAATTGCTGGACCGAATTGGTTCCGGTGGAAATGGAGCCGTGTACGAATGCATTGATTCAAGCGGTTCGATTTATGCCGTTAAATTTCTTCTCCAACTTTCTCCAAAAAGCCAAAAGCGATTTGATCAGGAAGTCTCTTTGCTGGAGCGCATTAATCACCCGCATATTATTCGTTATGTTGATAAGGGAAAGGTTGATACGGTTAATAGTAAGGGGCAAGCGGTGGAACTTCCGTTTGTTATTATGGAACGCGCTGATAGAAATCTTGTCGACTACCTGCGGAGTGTTGAGTCAGTACCCTATGAGATATATGCTGCGCAATTCCGCGGCCTATGTGAAGCGTTAGCGGAGATTCATAAGGTTGCAATCCACAGAGACATCAAACCAGAGAATGTGCTTATCAAAGGCGAAACATGGGTAATTAGTGATTTTGGATTGTGTACATTCCTTGACCCGGAGGAACACAGAGAAATAACAAAACCAAATGAAAAGGTTGGCCCTGCCTTTTGGATGAGTCCAGAAGCTGTTGATTGCAGCTATTTTCAGAGTGACCTGATCGGCACATATTCAGATGTGTTTCAATTGTGCGCGGTGTTCGTCTTTGTGCTAACTAAAAGGTTTCCTGGTGGAATAATTCACGAATTAAACAATTTGAATACGACTCCTGAAATAAGGGAAGTGTTAATACAATCACTATCAAATGACTATACACAAAGACCTGCAGATGGAAGCGAACTGGTTGTTCAGTACAACAATGCTACATATGCGAGAGCTTGACAGGATGGCTGCATAATAAAAATCCGCTGTTCCATGGAAGCCTGCTGAGAATGTTTCAGCAGGCTTCTATTTTTCTCAGATGAAGTAAAGGAGAGAGCGTGAATTGCTTTCCATAATTCACGCCCTCTTTTAATTATTCTTTTTTCTGCGATCCATTCAGGCTGGCCCAGTGCTGGCGCAGCAGCCTTTCTGCTTCTCTGCGAAGGGAACTTTGGAACATGACAGCCACAACCAATGCGCTAAGCACTGCAGCCACAGGCTCCAGCCAGGGATATGCGGTCCAAAGCTGTTCTCCCCAGTAAGCAAGCGGAACACCAACAAGCAGCATAAACAGCAAAATAATGATGGCAACGTCGGGCCTGCCGTAGCCTTCATGTCTTTTGATTTTGGCTCGTATCTGTCGAAGCGCACGGGCGCGGATCTCCCGGATGTTTCTGGACGAGCACTGTTTGTCCTGTGCGACGGATTCGGCGGACTCTCCGTTGATGACGGTGCGGAACAAAATCTCCCTCTGCAGCTCGGTCAGCTCATGTAGCCCCTCGTCAATTTCTTTGCGCACATACATGAGCGGGTCTTCATCAGATCCCTCCGGTAAATATTTTGCCCGGTCGAACCAGCGCATATCGTCATAGATCGCGTTGCGTACTTCCTCCGGCAGGAACGCTTCCGGATTGTAAGAGGCAGGCTGTTTGATATCCACATCCTCCAGAGTGTCCGGCGCAACGCGCTTGTGGAAGTTGGCTTCGCTGTAGTAGAGCATATGCTCCAGCTCCTTCCACTCCTCTGGATGCTCCTTCACCCACTGGTCTGCGGCAGCGGCAGCTTCCGGGTCCATAGAGTGTATCCAGCGCCAATCGGCCTGAAGCTCTTTATAAGATTGGGTATCCTTGAAGGACATGAGCTCACCACCCTTTCTGCATTCACAAAAAGTTTACAATTCCAGACCTTCCGATTTTGCGAATTTCCTCTAAGTAATAGTAGAAGGACAATTTCACCCGGGTGGAGTTTCCTTCGGTTCGGTACGGCACGGTCTCCGCGCTGACGAACCCACATGGCCTTAGACAGAGCACCCCATGAGAGCATGTGCGCTCTCTGCCATACGGCGATTCGCTCGGAAGGTCATTCCATCTCTGGCCGTGCTCCCGGGAGCACGGTCTTTTGCTATGTGCCGTTTCCAACGGCACGGCTATATAAATCATTCTAACACGGAGGAGGCGAAAAAGATAGTTCACAGATGAAAGTAAAAGACTCAGCTGCAAAGCAAAGGAGGGGTGCACACCAGTCCGACCGCAAAACAAAAACCGCCGTGACTGCGGCAACAGTCCGGCGGCTCGGCGCACACGCAGGCACGCACAAATCAACTAACCAGAGTATAGCAAATGGGTAGCGGAAAAGCAATGAAAATTTTCCGCACGCTCCCTGTGTGAGTGCCACAGAAGTCTACAACAACACAGGAGGTATGAATTGAGTTACAACAAATGGCCCAAGCGCAGTGCAGAGAAAAACTATTTTATGGTGCCCAACGAGATATTCAGCATCGGTCTGGATTACCGGGAGATATCTCTCTACATCTATCTGCTCCGGTGCGAGAATCGTAAGACTTACCAGTGCTACCCCAGTTACAAAACCATCGGCCATGCGATCGGCATGAGTGAAAACACGGTGGCAAAGTACGTGCGGCAGTTGGAGGAGAAAGGCCTCATCTACACGGAGCCGACCATCATGCAGAGCAAAGACGGAAAACCGCTGAACGGGAATCTGCTCTACACCATCCGTCCTATCCCGGGTGTACTCGAAGCGTTCTATGAGAGGCAGTTCCGGCAGGCAGAGGAGGCTGCCGCCCGCTATCGTGCGGCGCAGCTCCTCGAAAAGTTCAATGCTCAAAGCCATCAGAACGCCTTGTGTGCGCCTTTCCGGGAAGAAGCGAGTCCCAGTCCCGACCAGGGGATTGAAGCCGGATGTGAGCCGTTTTCGGCAGACTTTTGCGGGACGAAAGAAAAAGCAGGATAAAGGCATGGCGTCGCAAGCGCCGCCGCAGCCGCCACTTCTGCCCGCAGTGCGGGCAGTTTCGGACGCTTGAAGCTGGCGTCTTTGAGAGGCGAAAAAAGCGGCAATGGCGTCAGCTTTCCCGAAAAGCCCTGTGTTGCAGGGCTTTTCAAGGATGTCTTACAGCAAAAAGGAGGAATTGAATGAGTAAAGAAACCAGAGATCGTATTGCATTCCGGATGCAGCCGGAAACCAGAAGAAGGATCGAGCAGTGGTACGCCGCCGACAACTGCCAGAGCATGAATGAGTTCGTTGAGAAGGCGGTGAACTTCTATGTGGACTATCTGGAAATACAGGACAACAAATCGCTCTTGCCCATGGCGATCATGTCTGCCATCGACGGCAGGCTGAGCAGATTGGAGGACTATATCGCCCGCAGAGATTTTACCAGATGCGTGGAGCAGGACATGACCAACGGCATCATCGCCGAAGCGTTCGAGATGGACCGGGATGACTTGAAGCGCAGACGAGCGCAGAGCGTCTGGAATGTTAGAGCGACCAACGGTACTATCTCTCTGGAGAAATACGCACGCTCCCGTCAGGAGCCGGACTGGGATGATGACGAATGGCAAGACTGATCCTCAAGAGTCCTTATATCAAAAGCACCGGCGGAGCCTCCGGATACCTTCGCTACATCGCGACCCGGGAGTGGGTGGAGCTTATCCCGGATGACCGTCCGCCCACCCGAAAGCAGGAGCAGCTCATCGCCAAGCTGGTCAAAGACTTCTCGGACAGCAAGACGCTCTACGAGTACGAGGACTACCTGACGAAGCCCACTAAGGTCAGCGCCTCTACGTTCATCACGCTGGCGCTGGAATCCAACTGGGATGCCATCCACGAGTCGGAACAGTACATGAAGTATATCGCCACCCGTCCTCGCGCGGAGCGCATCGGCGCTCACGGTCTGTTCGGTGATAAGGATGCAGTCTCTCTGGAGAAAGCCATGGAAGAACTGGAAAGCTACTCCGGAAACGCGTGGACGCATATCATCTCTCTCAAGCGGGAGGATGCGGTCCGGCTCGGCTTCGATAACGCCGCGGCGTGGCGAAATCTCATTCGGGCGCACCGCAACGACATCGCGGCGGCAATGAAGATACCGCCCGGTGACTTCCGATGGTATGCTGCCTTCCACGACGAGGGCGAGCACCCGCACATCCACCTGATGGCCTGGTCCGCAAAGCCGGGACAGGCCTATCTTTCCAAAGAGGGCATCCGTCAGATCAAGTCCAAGCTGACCAACGATATCTTCCGCAACGAAATGCTCCATCTCTACGAACAGAAGTCAGAGTCCAGAGATGAGTTGGTGCGGGAGGCGCGGCGGGCAATGCTGGAACTGGTGCAGACCATGCAGGATAGCATGTGCGACCACCCGGACGCTGAGCGGCTCATGCTGGAGCTGGCGGCGCAGCTTGAAACAGTCAAGGGAAAGAAATCCTATGGCTACCTCCCCAAACGGCTGAAGAAACTGGTGGATGAAATTGTTGATGAGATGGAGCGGCTCCCCGGCGTGAGCAGATGCTATGACCGGTGGCTACTCCTGCAAGGCAAGGTGGCTGCCTACTACCACGACAAGCCCCAGGAGCGCATCCCGCTCTCACAGCAAAAGGAGTTCCGGCAGATCAAGAACGCGGTCATTCAGGAAGCGGAGCGCCTGCACTTGGGTGAGATCGGCTTCGAGGAGAAGGGTCTCAATCAGCAGGACGAGCCGGAGGAATACCGCAACGCCTCCTACGACTACTGGACACTGCGGGATGAGATCCGGGACGAGAGCCTGACCATGGAGGAGCGCGGCGAAGCCGTCTCTGAAATGGAAAGGCTGGCGGAAAGCGGCGATATGTATGCGCAGTACCTGATGGGAAAGCTCTGGCGGGACGGACCTTTGCTGATCCCGGACTCGGTGGAAGCACGGTGCTGGTTCGAGCAGGCGGCGGATCAGGGACATCTGGTGGCACAATATTCCCTTGCTAAGTTATACCTCTCGGATGATTTGGAAGTGCGGGATACCCGGAAGGGGATGAACTGGCTCTACACCGCTGCGGTCAACGGCAGCCACTACGCCATGTACCGTTTGGCTAAAGAACTGTTCAAAGGTGATTTGATCAAACGAAATAGTGATGCCGCCGTGGAGTGGTTCACTCGGTCAGCAGAGCGGGGAAACCCCTACGCCCAGTATATGCTGGGCAAGCTGTACCTTACCGGAACGGAAGCTCCCTATGACGAGGAACGAGCAATCCACTGGCTGACCCGATCCGCCGAGCAAGGCAATCAGTATGCACAGTACCTTCTGAACCATTTGGAGGAAAACCGTCCGCCCTCTGCGATGCTGGCAGTGACCCGGCTGCTCCATCACATGAGCCGGATCTTCCGGGACAACTCCGTACCCAAGTCCCGACCCGGCGGTATCCAGATCGACCGGAAGCGGCTGAAGAAGCTTCAAGAAAAGCGCATCGCCCTGGGCCACAAGCAGGATGACCACGAACAGCAGTGGCCCGATCTGACCATGTAAGAGGCGCAGAAACTGCACCGCAAAACAAAGAATAAAACCCTTCCACGCGGAAGGTAGAAAGGAACTGAATGAGAAAATCCAAATACAATTCGTTTGATGAACTCCCACTGATGTTGACCGTGGAGGATGTGTCCCATGTGCTGGGCATCGGTCTGGCCCACGCCTACGAGGTGGTCCACCGCAGGGATTTCCCCACCATCACACTGGGAAGCCGCATCATCGTTCCCCGTGACAAATTCATGGAATGGATCGACGAACAGGCTGCGAAAAAATCTGAAATATTTTAGTAGCTATTCCAAAAACTCTGTGGTATGTGTTTGTATTAAAAAGGAGGGATCATAAATGGCAAAGAAACGAGCCAACGGCGAGGGCAGCATCCGCAAAAAGCCCAGCGGCCGCTGGGAGGGTAGATATACCCAGGGCATCGACCCGGTCACCGGCCGGGCCATCCAGAAAAGTGTGTCTGCCAAGACCCAGGCAGAGTGCAAGGAAAAGCTGGCGAAAGCCATTCGGGAGAATCGCGGCGTGCCGCTCAATCACACGGGCGACTACACCGCAGCGGAGTGGTGCCGCCTGTGGTTTGAAACTTACAGCAAGCCCAACATCCGCTACAACACCGCTAAAGGCTATGAGGGGATCATCGAGCACCACATCATCCCGGCCATCGGTACGATCAAGCTTAAACAGCTCTCGTCCATCCACATCCAGAGAATGTATAACGACCTGAAAGAAAACGGCAGGATGCAGCGTGGGTCGAAGCAGAACGACAAGCCCCTGTCCAACACCTTCGTGCGGCGTGTCCATGCGGTGCTGCAGGCGGCGCTGAAGCAGGCGGTGAAAGAGCGGCTCATCCCGTACAACCCCTGCGAGAACTGCCGCATCCCGCCCAAGGACAAGAAAGAGATGACCATCCTCCCGCCGGAGAAGATCGGCAGATACCTCCAGGAAGCGGAGAAATACGGTGTCCTGCCTATGTTCTATCTGGAACTGTCCAGCGGCCTGCGCCGGGGCGAACTGCTGGCGCTCCAGTGGTCAGATTTGAATGTGAAAGAGCGCATCCTGACGGTGAATAAGCAGGTCACCCGCATGGAGGGCGAGTTGGATGTGACGGAGCCGAAAACGAAAAACTCTGTCCGCAAGGTGGCGCTGTCACAGCAGGCAGTGAACCTGCTGGTGCAGGAGCATGAACAGCACCCGGACAACCCCATCCTGTTCCCATCGCCCCGGACAGGCGGCTACTGGAGTCCGGATGCCGTGTCGAGGATCAACCGGAAGCTGCTGAAAAGCGCAGGTATCGAGGAGCATGTGCGCTTTCATGACCTCAGACACACCTTCGCGACCATGGCCATCTCCAGCGGCGTGGATGTGAAAACCCTGTCCAGTATGCTGGGCCACTACAGCGCAGGGTTCACACTGGACACCTATACGCACATCACCAACGATATGCAGCGGGGCGCGGCGGAGAAAATCGGCGGCTTTATGGAATCGGCAACGGCAACGACCACGCCGGAGCCTCCCGACCCGCCGGAGGAAAGCCGGTGTAAGGTGATACCGTTCGAGAAGGTAGGATGACCTACCTAAAAAAGTCCACCCAGGGCACCATATTGGAGCCCTGGGTGGACTTTTAGTTAAATATTACCCTTTGGATTATAGATTTTGTGCTGTTTCCAAAATGCTTCGTCTTTCGTGATAACAAGAACATCGACATCTCCACCGCATGTTTGAATATCATCGCTAAATCTTTCATACTTAATCGTTGTATCTACGAGAAATTCAGCAAAGTCAATAGCATCTTTCAGCGGCATCGTTCCCCATGCTGCGTTCAAGATAGGTTTTTCATTTACGATTTTTGTTATTGCAGTCTTCTGACCAGCCCAAATTGCTCCAGGAATTACAATGGGGGTCGCTTCAGGAGCAGTACTCTCGACTTGACTGTGGTCGTTCTTTATGTTTTCAGGAATCTCTGTATCTGGATGCGTACCATCGTCGGCGGCATCTTTAGAGGGAGCACCTTCTTCTGGCTTTGACGCAATATTGGCACGTTTCACAGACTTATTGGAAACATCATATACATAAGGGACATCATCATTGTACCCGCACACAAAGAAATGGGTGCCGCCGCCTGAATAGTATTCAACGAGCTTATTAGCAACATCTTCGGTAGTATCTGATTCGCAGACTTTCTCAATCTCGAACCTACGGACAAAATCTGCAACGGTAACTCCGTCAATCATTGCATCTCCGCAAAAAGAAACACCCGTCCCAGTCTTTTTAATTAGTAAAACCTTTTGAGCATTGTCACTGGAAGTATATGTAGTTTGAAATATTACTGTTTTGGCGGGGACTCCATCCTTGGCAGGAATATCAATGCTATTTGTCATTTTGGTTCTGGTAAGTCTGCTGTCGGCAGCCATGACAATTCCTTCGGGAACATAAATACAGCACATAATAGACATCGTAAGCACTCCCTTCTGTCTATGTGTGAGTTTGATTTGCATAAATCTAATTCCAAATCTATTTTACACTATATATCGCAATTTTTCAACAAAGGAGATGGTAGATGCAGTGTTGCACCAGTTAGGGATGGGTTAGGGATTTTGCGGTCTTCGGCGTTCTCCCGCACCGAGGTTGCAACTGCCGTTTTACCTCTCTGGCCACAATTGGGATGTGGTCAAGCACACTTCAAAAATTGAACTTATAACGCAGAAAAACCGCCTTTTAAGGCGGTTTTTCTGGGAAAGGTGGTCCGAGTGACAGGATTCGAACCTGCGGCATCCTGCTCCCAAAGCAGGCGCGCTACCAACTGCGCTACACCCGGTTATGTTATTAAGTTTATTTATCCGGCTGGTCGTATTCTCCCAAACCAGGCGCGATACCAACTTCGCTATACCCGGATATTCAATTTCTGCCATTATACCACGACGGGAGGGAAAATCAAAGTTTTTTCTGTCTGTGGTCATTCCTGTGGTCAAAGCTGCTTTTTGCCGCTTTCTGCAATCGGGGAAAGCCCCGCAAACGCAGGCGTCGCAAGGCTTTGCGGCGTTTCGCCTCACCCTATCCCGGATACAACCACGGCACTCCCAAACCAGGCGCGATACCAACTTCGCTACACCCGGATATTCAATTTCTGCCATGATACCACGGCGGAGAGGAAAAACAAGGATTTTCTGTCTGTGGTCATTTTACATTTCTCCCATCCTACCATGCCGCGCGGAAAAAAGCAACAGGAAGCGGGCGATTTTCTGCCCGCTTTCTGCTGCTTTTTGTATCGTTCTCTCGCTGTCAGTCCTGCTGCTG
>ENA-UAIC01000009-UAIC01000009.1-human-gut-metagenome-genome-assembly--contig:-NODE-9-length-74400-cov-10.802825_pt1 | contig 74400 bp, 60 predicted proteins | sample MGYA00244413_ERZ654377 | MGnify/ENA primary metagenome ERZ654377 (study PRJEB26926, sample SAMN06165148) | human gut metagenome | biome: ENVO:00009003; feature: ENVO:2100002; material: ENVO:00002003...
GCTTTCAGTTGCTCGGTCACGCCGTTTTGCTCTGCCAGTGACCGCACGATCAGCTTCATGCGGTTTCGTGCCGCTTCGTCAATCTCGGCGCAATACTGTCTTACGTACACCCAGCTATGGGGCGGTGATTTTTATTTGATACGGGAGGTCAGTCGAGCAGATAGCGCCTCACATGGTCGAGACTTTCCTCTGGAGACTGGCTGCCGGCCGCCTCGCAGATGACAGGCATATCCACGCCTGCGTCGCGGAATTGGGTGCAGAAATCCTGCGGCATGGGATGCCGATCAAAGAATGAAGGCGATGCAGAGTTTGTTGTTGACATTTCAACATTTATGTGATAAGCTTCGTTTGTTGAAACTTCAACATTTGCAGGAGTGGAGGACAGTCATGCAGGAGAGATTTGAGACTTTTACTGTTTTGATTAACAGGATCAGCCGCGACATACGGAAAATCAAAAATCAGGAGATGGCCGCCTATCATCTCAGAAGCATCCATGCGTCCTGCCTGTACTACATTTACTCGTTGGGCAGCGTGACCTCGGCGGAGCTGTGCGAGCATTGCGAGGAGGACAAGGCCACCATTTCCCGCGCGGTGGACTATCTGGAGACCAACGGCTTCCTCCTGCGCGATGCCGGCGCCAAGCGGTACAAAAGTCCCCTGCTCCTGACGGAGAAGGGGCGGGACACCGGCAAAAGAATTGCGGAGAAGATCGACGGCGTTCTGGAAACGATCAGCCATGCGCTCACGGAAGAGGAAAGGAACGAGTTCTACCGCAGCCTATCCACCATCAGCAGAAGCCTTGAGGCTATCGTCCAAAACAGCGAAGAATAAGGAGATGTGATGTAATTGAAAACAAGGATCATTGTTGATTCTACCGCAGATCTGGTCCCCGAGATCAAGGAGCGGGTCTATACGGTCCCCCTCACCGTTCACTTCGGGCAGGAGGAATACATCGACGGCGTGACCATCGACAACAAAACGTTTTATGAGAAGCTGGTCGAGAGTGATGTGCTGCCCACCACCAGTCAGGCGGCGCCGAACGACTTTATCAAAGAGTTTGAAAAGGCAAAGCAGGCGGGAGAGGCTGCCGTTGTCATCACCCTCGCGTCCAGATTCTCCGGCACCTATCAAAGCGCCGTGATCGCGGCGGAGGATTATGAGAATATCTATGTTGTGGACGGCGCAAGCGCGGCCATGGGCACCGGTATCCTTGTGGAGCTTGCGTTCCGGCTTCTGGACGCGGGAGCCTCCGCGCAGGAAATCGCGAAGGCTATGGAGACGGAAAAGGAAAAAATCGTCGTTGTGGCACTGGTGGACACCCTCGAATACCTCAAGCGGGGCGGCCGCATTTCAAAGACAGCCGCGTTTGCCGGAGGGGTACTGAACATCAAGCCCGTGCTTTCCGTTGTTGACGGGGAGATCCGCGTACTCGGAAAAGCGCGCGGCTCTAAAATGGGCAACAACCTGCTCGTTCAGGAGATCGACAAGGCGGGCGGCATTGATTTCAGCAAGCCGGTGCTGCTTGGTTACAGCGGACTTTCCGATGCGCTTCTATTAAAGTACATCGAGGATAGCCGCCACATCTGGGAGGGTAACCTGAAAGAAGTCCGCTACACAACGGTGGGCAGCGTGATCGGGACGCATGCAGGTCCCGGCGCCGTTGTGGTGGCGTTCTTCAAGAATGACTAAAGGGCAGGACAGAAGCGATGGAAGAAACTGCAATAAAGGCGGGACTGCGCCGCATCACCGTTTCATTTGACGGTGATGCGGCGCAGTTTGGATAGCGAGGGTTGGCGAATCACCTTGCCCGGCAGGATATGCCCCAGCAGCACCCGCACGGCGCGGTCACGGATCTTCGGGTGCCCGGCTGTTTTCCATGGGCGGCTGTGGCGCACCCGCCTGCTGTTATTTCCCGCTGTCGCCGTAGTTGGCGAGCACACGCGCGGAGGGGTCGTTCACATCGCAGCCCTTCCACGCCCTGTTGGGCATCCAGAAATCCGCGACCATCTCGCTCTGACCGGGGTAATACGTCTCAAAAATCTCGCGGTACAAAAGGGACTCCTTGGTAAAGGGCCGGGCGTGTGCATATGCCTGACGCTTTTCCTCAAATTCGCTGTCGGTGTAGCGATGCTCCGCGTAGTCCTTCAGGTAATCCACCATGGAATGACCCACCGCATCGGAAAACGCGGCTTTTTCCCGATAGAGGATGTCGTGGGGGAGGTAATCCCCCTCGAAGGCGTGGCGAAGCAGGTATTTCCCCTTTCCATACTTATTCAGCTTCAACTCCGGGTCAATGCTCATCACGTATTCCACAAAATCCAGATCGCCGAAGGGTACCCGCGCCTCCAGAGAGTTCACGGAGATGCAGCGGTCAGCCCGCAGCACATCGTACATGTGCAGCTCCCGGATACGCTTGACCGCCTCCGCCTGGAACTCCGCCGCCGACGGGGCGAAGTCGGTGTATTTATAGCCGAACAGCTCATCGCTGATCTCGCCGGTCAGCAGCACCCGGATGTCGGTCTGCCGGTGGATCGCCCTGCAGACCAGATACATCCCCATGCTGGCGCGGATGGTGGTGATGTCGTAGGTGCCCAGCAGCGCAATCACCGTCTCCAGCGAGGCGATGACCTCCTCCGGCGTCATATAGACCTCCGTGTGTTGACTGCCGATGTAGTCCGCCACCTCTCTGGCGTACTTCAGATCAATGGCGTCCTCGCTCATGCCGATGGCAAACGTGCGGATCGGCTGGTCAGAGCATCGCTGCGCCACCGCGCATACCAGCGAGGAGTCCAGACCGCCGCTGAGGAGGAAGCCGACCTTGGCGTCGGACACCAGCCGCTTCCGGATGCCGGCGATGAGCTTTTCGCGGATGGACGCACATACGGTCTCTATGTCGTCCCGACAGACCTCCCTGACGGCGGTGATGTCCCGGTAGCAGACGAATTTTCCGTCCCTGTAATAGTGTCCCGGCGGGAACGGCATGATCTTTCCGCAGAGCCCCACCAGGTTTTTGGGCTCGCTGGCAAAGACGATGGCGCCGGCGGCGTCATAGCCGTAGTAGAGCGGGCGGATGCCGATGGGATCGCGGGCGGCGATATAGCTTTCCGTGTCTCCGTCGTACAGGATCAGCGCAAATTCCGCGTCCAGCATCCGGAACATCTCCACGCCGTACTCCTTATACAGCGGGAGCAGGATCTCACAGTCGGAGCCGCTCTCAAAGGTATAGCCCTTCTCCTGCAGTGCCGCCCTGATCCGTTCGAATCCGTAGATCTCGCCGTTGCAGACCACATAGCTGTGACCCAGCTGGAAGGGCTGCATCCCCTCTGGCTGCAAGCCCATGATGGCGAGCCGGTGAAAGCCCAGCAGCCCTTTTCCCGTGTCCACGATACGGCTGTCGTCGGGGCCGCGGGAGAGGGTTTTGTCAAAGCACTCTTTGAACAGCGCGTGATCTGCGTCCTCGGCACAGTAGCCCATGATAGAACACATCGCATTGACCTCCTAAATAGTATCTGTGTGCAACAGGGCGAGTGCTGCGCTCGCGGTGCCGCCTCTTTTTTGCTGCGGTCACTTGACGCTGAACAGCAGATCACCGTAGGTGGGGAACGGCCACGCGCTCTCCGCCGTCAGCGTTTCCGCTTCGTCTGCGGCGACCCGCAGCTCCGTCATACGGGAGAGCATCTCATCCCGAATGAAATTTGCGCCCTCGGTCACATCGCTGAGAGTCTTGAACCTGGCGATCGCGCCGTCCAGCGCATCGACACGCGTGTCGATGCTTTCAGCCACTGCCGTCAGCTTCTTGACGAGCTTCGTCTCATAGCCGCAGCGGATGTCGGGATCCAATGCCTGTTTGCCGGCAGCGTCCCGCGCCACGTCCGCGGCGTAGTGCGCCACGGCGGGCAGGATCTGCTTGCGCGCCATATCGCTCATGGTCTGCGCCTCGATGCACACCGTTTTGCAGTAGTTTTCCAGCATGATCTCATACCGGGAGCGCAGCTCCGCCTCGGTATAGACTCTCTGGGTCGTCAGCATCTCGATATTCTTCGGCTTCAAGATCTCCGGGATCGCGTCCGGCGTGGTACGCAGGTTGAGCAGGCCCCGCTCCTCCGTGGCCTCCCGGATCCACGTGTCATCGTAGCCGTTCCCGTTGAAGATGATCCGCTTGTGCGCCTTGATGGTGCGCTTGATCAGCTCGTGCAGGGCGGCGTTGAAGTCCTCCGCCTGCTCCAGCTCATCCGCGTAGAGCTTCAGCGACTGGGCTACCGCGGCATTGAGCATGATGTTGGCACAGGCGATGGAGTTAGAGGAGCCCAGCATCCGGAACTCGAATTTGTTGCCGGTGAAGGCGAAGGGAGAGGTGCGGTTGCGGTCCGTGGTGTCCCGAATAAAGCGGGGGAGCACATCGACGCCCAGCTTCATTTTCTTCTTTTCCGCGCCGACGTAGGCGGAGTCCGTCTCGATGGCGTCCAGCACGGCGGTCAGCTCATCGCCGAGGAATATGGAGATCACGGCGGGAGGCGCCTCATTGGCGCCCAGCCGGTGGTCGTTTCCGGCCGTTGCAACGGAGGCTCTCAGCAGCCCCTGATAGTCGTCCACCGCCTGAATGACCGCCGCAAGGAACAGCAGGAACTGGGCGTTTTCGTGGGGAGTCTCGCCGGGGGAGAGCAGGTTGACGCCGGTATCGGTGGAGAGCGACCAGTTGTTGTGCTTGCCGCTGCCGTTGACGCCGGCAAAGGGCTTCTCGTGGAGCAGGCACACCATGCCATGCTTGGCTGCCACCCGCTGCATGATCTCCATGGTCAGCTGGTTCTGGTCGGTGGCGCGGTTGGTGGTGGTATAGATGGGGGCAAGCTCGTGCTGGGCGGGAGCCACCTCATTGTGCTCCGTCTTGGCGAGGATGCCCAGCTTCCACAGCTCGGTGTTCAGCTCCTCCATAAAGGCGGCGACGCGGGGCTTGATGGAGCCGAAGTAGTGGTCGTCCAGCTCCTGCCCCTTGGGGGGCTTGGCACCGAACAGCGTCCTGCCGGTGTAGACCAGATCCCTGCGCTGCTCGTACAGCGCCTTGTCGATCAGGAAGTATTCCTGCTCCGGGCCGACAGAAGGCGTCACGTGCTTGACCTCCTCACTGCCGAACAGCTTCAGCACCCGGAGAGCCTGCCGGTTCAGCGCCTCCATGCTGCGAAGGAGGGGCGTTTTCTTATCCAGCGCCTCTCCGCCGTAGGAGCAGAACGCCGTGGGGATGCAGAGCGTCTTGCCCTTGATGAAAGCGTAGCTGGTGGGGTCCCATGCCGTGTAGCCCCGCGCCTCGAAGGTGGCGCGCAGACCGCCGGAGGGGAAGGAGGAGGCGTCCGGCTCGCCGCGGATCAGCTCCTTGCCGGAGAATTCCATGATCACTCTGCCGTCCGGCGCGGGAGTGATAAAGCTGTCGTGCTTCTCCGCCGTGATCCCGGTCAGGGGCTGGAACCAGTGGGTGAAGTGGGTCGCGCCGTTCTCAACTGCCCAGTCCTTCATGGCGGCGGCCACCGCGTTGGCAACGGAGGGGTCCAGCTTCGTTCCCTTTTGAATGGTGTGCTTCAGGGAATGATATACTTCCCCGGACAGGCGAGCCTTCATCACGCGGCTGTCAAAGACCTTGCTTCCAAATATTTCCGGTACAGTCGTCATAGTGAGTCATCCTTTCAGAAAAATAAAAAAAGAGCCACTGGCGCCACGGCAGGTACTGCCTCCGAGACGCCAATGTCTCTTAACAACGCAAAATATACATCCCGCCGCCCGGAAAGTCAACTGTCGATTTGTTGAAAATCGTTTTTTGCAGAGACGCAAATTTTGGTAAATTGTAATCTTGCAAAACGGCGGCTTTTCTCGTACCTTAAAAGAAGAACGAGGATGTTCTGTGGAAAAAGTGCGCTTTTTCTGCGAACACACCTCGTTCTTTTTTCTTATTTAGGGGTTGGTGATATGAGTAAAATCGAGGGGCAGATCCGGATTCCGTCCGGCTGCGCCATCGCCGCGGTGCTCTCCAGAGAGGGGCGTCTTATGACCGGCGAGACCATCATCGAAAGCATGAAGCCCATGCACGACCGCTCCAACGGATTGGGCGGCGGCTTTGCCGCCTACGGGATCTATCCGGAGTATCGGGACTTTTTTGCGCTGCACCTGTTTCTGGAGGATCGCGCCGCCAGAAAGAACTGCGAGGCCTTCCTGCGGGAGACGATGGAGATCGTCCGCGAGGAGCGTATCCCCACGCGGAAAACGCCTGCCATTACGGATGAGCCGCTGATCTGGCGGTTCTTTGTGACGCCGCTTCGCAGCGTGCTGGCCTCCATGCAGATAGACGAGGAGGAGTGCGTGGCGCGCACCGTCATGGCGATCAACACGCAGATGAAGGGCGTGTATGTTTTTTCCAGCGGGAAGAATATGGGGGTATTCAAGGCGGTGGGATTCCCGGAGGATGTGGGACACTTCTACCGTTTGGAGGACTATGCGGCTTACAGCTGGACGGCGCATGGCCGGTACCCCACCAATACGCCGGGCTGGTGGGGCGGCGCGCACCCGTTCGCCCTGCTGGATCGGTCCATCGTCCACAACGGGGAAATATCCTCCTACGACGCCAATCGCCGCTTCATGGAAATGTTCGGCTACCGCTGCACCTTGCAGACGGATACCGAGGTCATCACCTATATCGCGGATTACCTTCTCCGCAGGCAGGAGCTTTCGCTGGAGGAGCTGTCCGCCGTGATCGCGGCCCCCTTCTGGTCCACCATCGAGACGAAGGGCGAGGCGGAGCAGACGAAGCTCCGGTATCTTCGCACCGTATTCTCCAGCCTTCTGATCACGGGACCCTTTTCCATCATTCTGGGCTTTACAGGCGGCTTGATGGCACTGAACGACCGGCTGAAGCTGCGCAGTCTGGTGGTGGCGGAAAAGGACGACAAGGTGCTGATCGCCAGCGAGGAGGCGGCGATCCGGGCCATGGAGCCGGACGCGGAAAACCTGTTTGCCCCCGCCGGCGGCGAGCCGGTGATCGTTCGGGTGAAGGAGGGACGATACTGATGGGGATCGACTATATCTACCCGCAATTTGAGGTCATCCGCCGCGAGGAGCGGTGTACCAACTGCCGTATCTGCGAGAGGCAGTGCGCCAACGGGGTCCACCGGTTCGATGCGGAGAGGCGGATCATGGTCAGCGACGAGAGCAAATGCGTCAATTGCCAGCGGTGCGTCTGCTTCTGTCCCACTCACGCGCTGAAGATACAAAAGAGCAGCTGCGCCCTCCGGGAAAACGACAACTGGGACGAGGATACCGTCAAGGAGCTTTACCGGCAGGCGGGGAGCGGCGGCGTGCTGCTGTCCTCCATGGGAAATCCCAGGCATTTTCCGGTCTACTGGGACAAAATACTGATCAACGCCTCGCAGGTGACGAACCCACCCATTGACCCCCTGCGGGAGCCTATGGAGACGCGGGTGTTTCTGGGCAGGAAGCCGGAGCGTATGCAGAGAGAGGCGGACGGACAGCTGAACTGCGATCTGCCGCCGCAGCTCTCACTGTCTATGCCGGTTTTGTTCTCCGCCATGAGCTACGGCTCCATCAGCTACAACGCCCATGCCTGCCTTGCCAGAGCGGCGCAGGAGCTTGGCATCTGCTGCAATACCGGCGAGGGCGGACTCCACGAGGATTTTTACGCCTACGGCGAGAACACCATCGTGCAGGTCGCCTCCGGACGGTTCGGCGTACATAAGCGGTATCTGAATGCCGGCGCCGCCATCGAGATCAAAATGGGTCAGGGCGCAAAGCCCGGTATCGGCGGACATCTGCCGGGAGCCAAGATCGTCGGCGACATTTCCCGCACCAGAATGGTGCCGGAGGGGACGGACGCCATCTCACCCGCGCCCCACCATGATATTTACTCCATTGAGGATCTGCGGCAGCTGGTCTATTCCCTGAAGGAGACGACGGCTTACCAAAAGCCTGTCATCGTCAAGGTGGCGGCCGTCCACAATATTGCGGCCATCGCCAGCGGGATCGCCCGCAGCGGCGCGGATATCATCGCCATCGATGGCTTCCGTGGCGGTACCGGCGCGGCTCCCACCCGCATCCGGGACAACGTGGGTATCCCCATCGAGCTGGCGCTGGCCGCGGTGGATCAGCGGTTGCGGGAGGAGGGGATACGCAACCATGTGTCCCTGATCGCCGGCGGCAGCATCCGCTCCTCCGCCGATGTGGTCAAGGCCATCGCGCTGGGGGCGGACGCCTGCTACATCGGCACCGCCGCCCTGCTGGCTTTGGGCTGCCATCTGTGCAGGAGCTGCCAGACGGGGCTTTGTAACTGGGGGATCACTACCCAGAGACCGGAGCTGGTCAAGCGTCTCGACATTGACGAGGGAAGCCGGCGGCTCGTCAACCTGATGACCGCATGGCGGCACGAGATCAAGGAGATGATGGGCGGCATGGGCATCAACTCCGTGGAGGCGCTGCGGGGAAACCGCCTGATGCTGCGGGGCGTCGGCTTGACCGACAGAGAGCTGAAAATTCTCGGAATTTCTCATGCCGGAGAATAATTTAGGATAGAAAATCGACGGGAGGCGTGATATCATGATTCACATCGATGCGTCACAGCTGGATCATCGCCGGCTGAATGAGCAGATCCGGCACAGCCCCGGCACGCTGCGTATCACCGGATGCCTTGGGCAGAGATTCATCGGCGCAGGGGCGGAGCGAGGACGGCTGGAGATCACGGGGACGCCGGGAAATGCGCTGGGCGCCTATCTGGACGGCGCCTGCATCGAGGTGCGCGGCAACGCCCAGGACGCCGTCGGCGATACGATGAACGACGGGCAGATCATCGTCCACGGCAGCATCGGCGACGCCGCCGGATACGCCATGCGGGGCGGTGAGATCTACGTGCAGGGGGATGCCGGCTACCGCGCGGGCATCCACATGAAGGCTTACGGCGATAAAGTGCCGGCGCTGGTCATCGGCGGTAAGGCGGGAAGCTTTTTAGGAGAATATCAGGCGGGCGGGATCATCCTTGTTTTGGGACTGTCCCAAACGCGCCGCCCCATTGTGAGCAATTTCCCCTGCACCGGCATGTACGGCGGGAAGCTCTATCTGCGCTCAGACGGCAGGGGCTTGCGCCTGCCCGAGCAGGTCGATGCGCGCCCTGCCGGAGAGGACGACCTCGCCGAGATCGGGAAATATGTGGAGAACTACTGCGCATTTTTCGGAGGGGATCGGGACGCCGTCATGGCTGCGCCCTTTACGGTGATCACGCCGGACACGAAAAATCCCTATCGTCAGATGTATGTTTTGAATTGAGGAAAGCAGGTGAGAACATGAAGTACACGCCGGAAGAAGTAATGCAGTTCGTGCAGGAGGAGGACGTCAAGTTTATCCGTCTGGCCTTCTGCAACGTCTATGGAAAGCAGCACAACGTGGCGATCATGCCCGCCGAGCTCAAGCGGGCTTTCACCTACGGGATCGCCTTCGACGCCTCGGCGGTGGAGGGCTTCGGCGGCGAGATCCGCTCCGATCTGCTGCTCCACCCGGACCCCTCCACGCTGATCCAGCTTCCGTGGCGACCGGAGCAGGGCAAGGTGGTGCGGATGTTCTGCGACATCTCCTATCCGGACGGCAGGCCCTTTGAACGGGATACGCGGAGCATCCTGAAGCGGGCGGTGGCGACCGCCGAGGCCAAGGGCTTCCGCTTTGCATTTGGCGCGGAGATGGAGTTCTATCTGTTCCGTCTGGACGAATACGGCGAGCCCACCAGGATCCCCTATGACCGGGCGGGCTACATGGACATCGCGCCGGATGACAGGGGGGAAACGATCCGCCGGGAGATCTGCCTGATGCTGGAGCGGATGGGCATTTGTCCGGAGAGCTCCCACCACGAGAGCGGCCCGGGACAAAACGAGATCGACTTCCGGTATTCGGACCCCCTCGCGGCTGCCGACAACGCCGTCACCTTCCACGCGATGGTTCGCACCGTGGCGGCGCAGAACGGGCTCTGCGCCAGCTTTTCCCCCAAGCCGCTGGCGGACTGTGACGGGAACGGGATGCACATCAACGTCTCGGTCAAATGCGACGGGAACACCCAGCCGCTGCCCAGCGTCATTGCGGGGATCCTGGAGAACATCCGGGAGATGACGCTGTTTCTGAACCCCTGCGAGGAGTCCTACTGCCGCCTTGGCAGCGACAAAGCCCCACTCTACGTGACATGGTCGGCGGAAAACCGCTCCCAGCTGATCCGCATCCCGGCGGCGGTGGGCGAATACCGCCGCGCCGAGCTGCGCTCTGCCGACCCGATGACAAACCCGTATATTGCCTATACGCTCCTGATTTATGCCGGGATGTATGGGCTTGAGCACGACCTGCAGCTCTGCCCCGCCTCTGATTTCAACGTTTACACCGCGCCGGCCGAGGTGCTGGACGGGCTGGAAAAGCTGCCCGCCTCTCTGCCGGAGGCTGCCGCGCTGGCAGATGCGAGCGCATTTATCCGCCGGCATCTTCCGGAAGCCGTGATCTCTGCCTATTGCCGTCCATAAGCGATCTGCCGGAAGCAGATGAAAGGAGGGGAGAACATGGTCTTTCAGGAACGGACGTACAGTGTGCTGCTCGTCACAGCCTCGGACAGCTTTACCGCAAAGATCATGCCGCTGCTCCCCGTGACGGATTACTGGCCGGTGACGACGGTACACAGCGTGGGAGAAGCGCGCCGCAAGATCGTGGAGACGTCATTTGATATTGTGCTGATCAACGCGCCGCTGCCGGATGACTTCGGGCTGCATCTGGCGGTGGACATTTGCACCGGAAGCGGTGCGGGAGTCCTCCTGCTGGTGCGGAACGATCAGTTCGACGACATCTACGCCAAAGTTGTCAGCTATGGCGTGCTCACACTGGCCAAGCCTACCGGTATGCAGATGGTGGCGCAGAACCTGCGGGTCCTCTGCGCCACCCGCGAGCGGATGCGCCAGATGGAGGCAAAGCAGGCCACGGTAGAGGAAAGGATCGAGGAGATCCGGCTGGTCAACCGCGCCAAATGGCTGCTGATCGAGTGCCTTGGCATGACAGAGCCGGAGGCCCACCGCTATATCGAAAAGCAGTCCATGGATCAGCGCATATCCAAGCGGGAGGTGGCGGAATCCGTGGTCAGGACGTATAAATAGCACGAAGCTCCCGCGCGGCGATAAAAGTGCCGCTTCAGCCTCTGCGGCAGACAGCGGCCTGACTGACACGCCGCGGGAATTCGGTCTTGACAAATTTGTTTTTCGAATGATACAATTACGGCAGGGGAAACAGTTTCCTCTGCCGAAATTTCATATCGATCGGACGATGGGATCGGGAGAGATCGCTTAGGCGGCGCCGAAGGGGAACGCAGAAGCTCTCAGGCAAAAGGACCGATTCCGGACGATACTCCGAAAAGGCCGGACGGAAACGCCCGACCACCGAAGGTGCAACCTCCCATAGCGGAGGGAATCTCTCAGGTAACTCAACGGGGGCACAAAGCCGTAAAGAGCGGCTTTGTGTCCTTTTTTGCTGCCAAAAAGAAACGATCTTTAAGGAGGAAAATCGCATGAGCGAACTGAAGCGTACCCAGCTATACGACGTCCATGTGGCCGCCGGCGCGGAAATGGTGGACTTCGGCGGATGGGAAATGCCCATCCAGTACCCCAGCGGCATTATTGCCGAGCACCTCTACACCCGGCAGGTATGCAGCCTGTTTGATGTGTCCCACATGGGCCGTCTGCTGATCGAAGGGCCGGATCGCAGGAAATTCCTGCAGCACGTGCTGACCAGCAACGTGGCGGCGCTGGACGTGAATCTGGCGCAGTACTGCATCATCCCCAATGAGAACGGCGGGGCTGTGGACGATGCGTACCTGTACATGTTCGAGGAGGACAACTATCTGCTGGTGGTGAACGCCGCCAATACAGAAAAAGACTTGGTGCATCTGCGAAAGGCTTTGGAGGGCTTTGACTGCACCATCACCGACATATCGAAGGGCTGGGCGGCCATCGCCGTGCAGGGGCCTAAGAGCAAGGAAATGCTGACGGCGCTCAACGGCGGCGCACAGCTGACAGAGCCTATGAAGAACGCGCTGGGCTCAGTATCGCTGGAGGGCCATTACGCCCACGTCGCCAAGACCGGCTACACCGGCGAACCTCTGGGCTACGAGGTCTATGTCCACAGCGAGGACGCGGAGTGGCTGTGGAACCGTCTGGTGGAGCTGGGCGCACGTCCCGCCGGTCTGGGCGCCCGGGACACGCTGCGCATGGAGGCTTCTCTGCCTCTGTACGGTCATGAGATGGGCACTGCTCCCGACGGCAGCGAGATCCCCGTCTTTGCCGTGCCGTTGGCCAAGTTCGCCGTCAGCTTCTCCGAGCAGAAGGGCGATTACATCGGACGTGCCGCGTTGGAAAAGCAGCACAGCTGCTTTGTAAAGTACATGGATCGTGACTTCTCCGATATGTCCGGCCTGCCCAGGAAGATCGCTCCCATCGCGCTGCTGGATCGCGGCGTTATGCGGGCGGGCATGGAGATCTATCAGGGCGGCAAGCTGGTGGGATGGGTCACCAGCGGCACCATGGTGCCCTACTTCAAGACCGAGGGTGAGGGCCTGTCCACCGTCATTCTGGAGGCCAGCGGCAAGCGCGCCATCGGCCTGTGCTATATCGACAACGACATTCTGGAGGACGACACCGTGGAGGTGGATGTCCGGGGCAAGCGGCTGAAGGCCGTCATCCCTGCCCGCCACATGAGCGTGGGCGCACCTCCCTTTGCCCGTCCGCTGCTGTACGGCGCGGAGGAGGACGCACACGGCGTGGGCGGCGGCGATCGCGCACCCAAGGCGCTGGAGCTGCTGAAAAAAGCACTGGAGAACCACCAGTGGCGGCAGGAGCAGTGCGTGAACCTCATCCCCTCCGAGAACACCCCCAGCCGCGCCGTGCGGCTGCTCAGCGGCAGCGACCCTGCCTGCCGGTACGCCGAGCACAAGAAAGTGCTGGCCTTCTACGACAAGGAGGTATTCTATTACCAGGGTACGAAATTCATCGACGAGGTGGAGCGGCTGCTGGTGGAGGAAATGCGTGCCTACTTCGGCTGCACCGAGGTGGAAACGCGTACCCTCAGCGGTCAGATGTCCAACATGGCGGTATTCTCCGCACTGATGGACTGGAAGAACCGCGTTGACCGCAAATCCGAGGCCAAACGTCTGGGCTACGTGATGAACAATCACATCATTAAGGGCGGACATCTGTCCGCCCAGCCCATGGGTGCGCTCCACGACTATATCGCCATCGACCCGGTGACGGAGAAGCCTGCCGTGGTGAACTTCCCCGTCTGCGCCGACAACCCCTACAAGATGGATGTGGAGGAGACGAAGAGGCTCCTCGACCGCTACCGTCCGGAGCTGATCGTGTTCGGCAAGAGCATGGTGCTGCACAGGGAGCCGGTGTCCGAGATCCGGAAGTTCGTGGATGAGCAGAACATCCACACCACCATCATGTACGACATGGCGCATGTGCTGGGACTCATTGGCGACCATTTCCAGAATCCCTTTGCCGAGGGAGCAGAGATCGTCACCGGCTCCACCCATAAGACGTTCTTCGGCCCCCAGCGCGGCGTCATCGGCGTGAACTATCAGGAGGATGACCTGAAGTACGGCCTGTGGAAGACCATCGAGAGCCGCACGTTCCCCGGCAGCGTGTCCAATCACCATCTGGGTACCCAACTGGGCATGCTGATGGCCGCCTACGAGATGAACCAGTTCCGTGACGTGTATCAGAAGGCGGTCATCGACAATGCCAAATCCTTCGCCCGCAGCCTGAAGGCCCACGGCCTGGACGTGGCCGGCGACCCGGCCATCGGCTACACCGAGACACATCAGGTCATCGTGTCCGTGGGCTACGGCGAGGGCCCGGACATCGCCGAGCGGCTGGAGCGGAACAACATCGTGGTGAACTATCAGGCCACCCCCGACGAGGAGGGCTTCACCGCCTCCGGCGCGCTGCGTATGGGCGTCAGCGAGATGACCCGCTTCGGCTTTGAGGCGGCGGACTTTGACAGGCTTGCCGGGCTGATGGCGGACTGCATCCTTCGGGGCAAGGATGTGAAGGAGGACGTAAAGAAGCTGCGGAGCGAGCATCTGGAGATGCGTTACTGCTTCGATGATGCCGAGATCGACGAGGCGCTGGAGCGGCTGGCCGCCAAGCTGGTGTAAGGCGTCTGCCTTGCGAGCCATAACGGAAATATACCCCGCCCCTGACGGGGCGGGGCAGGAAAAAATACGACCCGACTTATATTTTGATGGAGGTAAAGTATCATGTTGTATCCTGTTGAACTGCAGTATTCCAAATCCCATGAGTGGGTGAAGGTGGAGGACGGCGTCACCGTCGTGGGTATCTCCGATTTCGCGCAGAACGCGCTGGGCGACGTGGTGTTCGTGAACCTGCCCGCTGAGGGCGACGGTGTCACCGCCGGCGATGCCTTTGGCGACGTGGAGTCCGTGAAGGCCGTGTCCGATCTGGTGTCCCCCGTCACCGGCACGGTGTGCGCCGTCAACGAGGAGCTGCTGGACGCGCCGGAGAAGCTGAACAGCGATCCCTACGGCGCATGGCTCATCAAGGTGGAGAACGTGGAGGGCAGTGAGGAGCTGCTGGACGCCGCCGCCTACGAAGCCTTCTGCACCGAGGAGGGCTGAGCGATGGGCAGCTACGTTCCCTCTACCGGGACGCAGCGGGAGGAAATGCTCCGTGCCGTGGGTGTGAGCAGCACCCGCGACCTGTTCCGGGACGTGCCGGAGCAGATGCTCCTCACCGAGCCGCTGCATATCCCTGCCGGGATGAGTGAGCTGGAGGTCAGCCGCGCCATGACCGCTATGGCGGCGGAGAACCGCGTATACGGCACGGTCCTCCGGGGCGCGGGAGCCTATGACCACTACATCCCCTCCATCGTGAAATATATTCCCGCCAAGGAGGAGTTCCTGACGGCGTATACCCCCTATCAGGCGGAGATGAGTCAGGGCCTTCTGCAGTCTATTTTCGAGTACCAGACCATGATCTGCGAGCTGACGGGGATGGACGTGTCCAATGCCTCCGTATACGACGGCGCCACCGCCGCGGCAGAAGCTGCCGCCATGTGCCGCGACCGCAAGCGCAGGGTGACGCTGATCTCCGGTGCGGCGCACCCCGACACCATCAACACCGTCTATACCTACTGCTACGGTACGGGCGATGAGCTGCGGATCGTACCCACCAGAGACGGCAAGACCGATATGGACGCCCTGCGTGAGATGCTGACAGCGGATGTGGCCAGCTTTTATGTGCAGCAGCCCAACTTCTTCGGCCAGCTGGAGGACGCGGAAGCGCTGGGTGCGCTGACCCACGAAGCCGGCGCGCTGTACATCATGGGCTGCAACCCCATCGCGCTGGCTGTTATGAAAACGCCTCGGGACTGTGGGGCGGACATCGCCGTAGGCGAGGGACAGCCCCTGGGCCTGCCTATGGGCTGCGGCGGCCCGTATCTGGGCTACATGGCCACTACGGATAAGCTGATGCGCAAGCTGCCTGGCCGTATCGTAGGCGAGACGGCAGACGCTCAGGGACGCCGCGCCTATGTGCTGAGCCTGCAGGCCCGGGAGCAGCACATCCGCCGGGAGAAGGCCAGCAGCAACATCTGCTCCAACGAGGCGCTGTGCGCCCTGACGGCAGGACTGTATATGGCTGCCATGGGGCCGGACGGCATGGCACAGGCGGCGGAGCAGTCCATGGCCAAGGCCCACTATCTGGCCGGGGCACTGTGCGCCGTCGACGGCGTGGAGCTGGTGTATGACGGGCCGTTCTTCCACGAGTTCGTCACCCGTCTGCCGGAGCGGGAAAACGTACTGGCCGCGCTGGCGGAGGGCGATATTCTGGGCGGTCTGCCCATCGGTGAGGACGGCGTGCTGTGGTGCACCACGGAGAAGGTCTCCCGCGCCCAGCTGGACAAGGCCGTTTCCATCGTAAAGGAGGTGCTGGCAAAATGAAGCTGATCTTTGAAAAGAGCGTCCCCGGACGCCGCTGCACCATTCTGCCCGCCTGCGATGTGGAGAGCGTTTCCCTGCCCGCATCCCTGCGGCGGGAGACGAAGCCCACCCTGCCGGAGATGAGCGAAACGGACATCTCCCGCCACTATACGGAGCTTTGCAAGCAGGTACACGGCGTGAACTGCGGCTTCTATCCTCTGGGCTCCTGTACCATGAAGTACAATCCCCGCATCGACGAGGAGATGGCGGCGCTGCCCGGCTTCACGGGCGTACACCCCCTGTCTCCGGCGGAGGATCGACGGGGCATGCAGCAGGTGCTGGACACCGCGGCGCAGTACCTCTGTGAGATCACGGGCATGAACGCCATGACCTTCCAGCCCGCCGCCGGCGCACACGGTGAGTTCACCGGCGTGCTGCTCATCAAGCAGTACCACGATGCGCGGGGCGACAAAAAGCGCACGAAGATCATCGTACCCGACAGCGCCCACGGCACCAACCCTGCCACCGCCGCCATGTGCGGCTACGATGTGGTGAACATCGCCTCCGGCGAGGACGGCTGCGTGGATCTGGACGCCCTCCGTGCCGCGCTGGGCGAGGACACCGCAGGGCTGATGCTCACCAATCCCAACACCGTGGGCATATTCGACAAGAACATTCTGGAGATCACCCGCCTTGTCCACGAGGCCGGCGGCCTGTGCTATTATGACGGCGCCAACCTCAACGCCGTCATGGGCGTGGTTCGTCCCGGCGACATGGGCTTTGACTGCATCCACATGAACCTGCACAAGACGTTCGCCACCCCTCACGGCGGCGGCGGTCCCGGTGCGGGCGCGGTGGGCTGCAAGGCATTTCTGAAGGAATACCTGCCCCACAGCGCGCTGGCGGAGGAGCCGGGACATATCCAGGTACGCAGCTTCCAGGGCAACTTCCTGGTGGTGGTGCGGGCGCTGGCCTACCTGCTGACATTGGGCAGAGAGGGCATCCCCGAGGCGGCGGAGAACGCCGTGCTGAACGCCAACTATTTGCTGGCGAAGCTGAAGGGGACGTATACCCCGGCCTATGACCGGCTGTGTATGCACGAGTTCGTGCTGGATCTCAGCGGCCTGAAGAAGGAAACGGGCGTATCCGCACTGGATGTGGCCAAATCCCTTATCGACGAGGGCATCCATCCGCCCACCATGTACTTCCCGCTGATCGTCCACGAGGCGCTGATGCTGGAACCCACGGAAACGGAGGGCCCCGAGACACTGGATCACGCGGCGGAGGTGCTGCGCAAGCTGTATCATAAGGCCTTTGAGGATGCGGAGTCCATGCACACCGCGCCCCACCATATGCCCATCGGACGGCCCGACGAGGTACAGGCGGCGCGCAGGCCCGTGCTGCGCTGGAGAAACGCATGATACGGAGACTTTTCACCTGCTCCGGCAGCGGCACAGACCCTTATCGCAATCTGGCGCTGGAGCGGTATCTCACGGAGACTGTGCCGGAGGACGCCTGCGTTCTCTACCTGTGGCAGAATCAGAACACGGTGGTCATTGGCCGCAACCAGAACGCCTGGAAGGAGTGCCGTACCGGTCTTCTGGAGCAGGAGGGCGGTGTGCTGGCGCGGCGGCTCTCCGGCGGCGGCGCGGTGTTTCACGATTTGGGCAACCTGAACTTCACCTTCAGCGTCACGGAGGAAAACTACGATCTTCACCGGCAGCAGCAGGTCATTCTCACGGCCTGCCGCCTGCTGGGACTCAGAGCGGAGCTGTCCGGGCGCAACGATCTGCTGGCCGAGGGGCGGAAGTTCTCCGGCAACTCCTTTTACGCCCACAACGGCAGGGCATTCCACAACGGCACACTGCTGGTGGATGCAGACATGACGAAGATGGGGCGGTATCTCAGCCCCTCCACCGCCAAGATCGCCAGCAAGGGCGTGGATTCTGTGCGTTCCCGCGTGGTGAACCTGCGGGAGCTGTGCCCCGGTCTGACCATTGAAAAGACGGCGGAGGCCATGAACCGGGCATTTGAGCAGGTCTACGGCCTGACGGCTGCGCCCCTGCAAGAACAGGACTTCGACCATCATGCGCTGGACGCGCTGTATGCGCAGTTCAGCAGCCGGGATTGGGTCTACGGCCGCAGTGCGCCGCTGGACTTTGCCTGCGGGGACAAGTTCCCCTGGGGCGAGGTGAGCCTGCACCTGCGGGTGGAGCGCGGCACCTGCCGCGATGCGGCGGTGTATACCGACGCCATGGATGCGGGACTGTCCGCCGTGCTGGAGGGCGCTCTCAACGGCTGTGCGTTCTCCGCCGGGGCTCTGTGCCGCGCCTTAGAGGGTGCGGCGGTGCCGGAGGAGATCAGAGACGACCTGTGCCGCCTTATCCGCGCACAAAACATCTGAAAACACAGGAGGAACTCCTATGTCTGACTATCAGCTGATCGTCATCGGCGCGGGCCCCGGCGGGTACACCGCCGCGCTGCGCGCCGCCAAGCTGGGACTGCATACCGCCATCGTGGAGCGCCGGGAGGTGGGCGGCACCTGCCTGAACCGGGGCTGCATCCCCACCAAGACGCTGCTTCACGCCTCTCAGGTCTACTACGACGCCGTGAACGGCGCGGGTGTGGGCGTTCACGGCAGCCTTTCCTACGACATCGGCGAGATGTTCGCTTTCAAGCGCAGCGTCAGCGAGAAGCTGCGCTCCGGCATCCACGCGCTGCTGAAGGGCGCAAAGGTGGACGTCATCGAGGGTACGGCGCAGATCGCCGCTCCCGGTCAGGTGGATGTCACCGGCGCGGACGGCGCCGTGACACGGTATACCGCGGAACGTATCCTGGCCGCCACCGGCTCGGTGAACGTCCGCCCGCCCATTCCCGGACTGGAGCTGCCGGGCGTTATGACCTCCGACGAGCTGCTGGAGGGCACAGACACGCCGTATCAGTCCATCGTCATCATCGGCGGCGGCGTTATCGGTGTGGAATTCGCCACGTTTTACAGTCATCTTGGCTGTCAGGTAACGCTGGTGGAGGGCATGGCCAATCTGCTGCCCCAGCTGGATCGTGAGCTGGGACAGAATCTGGCGCAGATCCTGAAAAAGCAGGGCGTGGAGGTGCTGACCTCCGCCATGGTGCAGTCTGTGGAGCAGACGGCGGGCGGACTTTGCGTCCATTTGGAGCAGAAGGGCAAGGAGCTGACCGTCACCGGTGAGAAGGTGCTGTGCGCCATTGGCCGCCGGGCGTATTTCGACGGCCTGTTTGCCGCGGGGCTGACCCCGGCGCTGAACGGGAAACGGCTGCTGGTGGACGAAAGCTATCAGACCAGCATCCCCGGAGTGTACGCCATCGGCGACGCATCCGCCGCTGTGCAGCTGGCCCATGTGGCTGCGGCGCAGGGCACGGACTGCGTGGAGCGGATGTGCGGCGGTAAGGGCAGCATCGATCTGAACGTGATCCCCAGCTGCATTTACAGTGCCCCGGAGATCGCCGCAGTGGGGCTCGCCGAGGCCGAGGCCAGGGAGCAGGGCATTCCCGCCGTGTCCGGCAAGTGTACCCTGTTCAGCAACGCCCGCACCATCATAGAAGACCCGGGACGCTGCTTCATGAAGCTGGTGGCGCGCACGGACACGCACGAGCTTATCGGCGCACAGCTCATGTGCCAGCACGCCAGCGACATGATCTCCCAGCTGAGTACCGCCATGGTGAACCGCCTGACGGTGGAGCAGCTGTTGACTGTCATGCGTCCTCACCCCTCCTTCGAGGAGGCGCTGGGCGAGGCCGTGGAGAATTTGGCGTCCAAATTAGCGTAAAGCACAGCAGGCAGAGGAACGCACCGCGCTTCTCTGCCTGCTTTGCAGGAGGCATTCATGGATACGATACAGCAGCAAAAGGAGGCGCTGCGGCGGGAGCTGGCAGCGGTGGAGCGGGCTATGATGCCGGAGGAAAAACGCTTGTCCGACGGCGCTATTCTCCGCCATGTACTGAATACGCAGGAATACCGCCTCGCCCGCACGGTATTTGCCTTTGTGGGACGGGCCGATGAGATCGACACGCGGCCGTTACTGGAGCAGATATTGGCGGACGGTAAACGGCTGTGCGTGCCGCTGTGTACCTCTCCCGGCGTCATGGAATGTCGTGAGGTGCCTGACTTGGCCGTGCTTCGCCCCGGCGCTTACGGCATTCCGGAGCCGCCGGACAATGCGCCGGCAGTACCGCCGGAATGCGTCGATCTGGCCATCATCCCCTGCGCAGGCGCGGCTGCGGATGGCCGCCGGCTTGGGCGCGGCGGCGGTTACTACGACCGATTTCTGGCCCGGTATACCGGCGACGCGCTACTGCTGTGCCGGGAAAGGCTTTTGTGTCCGGATATTCCGCAGGAAACACACGACATCCGTGTCCCCGCTGTTGTGACGGAGCGGGGGCGGCAGGAGTAGAGAAAAGGCATCCCCGGCCGGGGATGCCTTTTCCCTATTTGCTCTGTGCCAGTTCCTTTACCGCCTGAATGGCCATGTCCGCCTCGTCCTCCGAGTTGAACACGGAGAAGCTGAACCGCACCGCGCCCTGCCGCACCGTGCCGAGGGCTTCGTGCAGACGGGGCGCACAGTGTGCGCCGGGGCGGGTGGCAATACCGTAGTCGGCATAAAGCACGTCCGACACCTCGGCGGAGTCCCAATCGCAGATGTTCAGCGCCGTGGTGGAGTTGGAAGTAAATACCACATGATCCGGGCGCGGGCAGCCCAGCAGCCGCGCCAGCTTTTGCCGCGTCTCGTACACCGTGCGGGACGCCTGCATGGACGCACCGTGAGCGCCCCGGGCGGCGTTGCCCACCGTCAGAATGGCCTGCGCCACCGCTTCCGTCACTCCGGGCGGCTTGCGGAGCGTGGTGGCCGCGTTGTCCAGATAGATGAGCTTTTCCATCAGTACATCTCCAATAGGAAGCAGCCGCTATGACCGACGGCTGCTGTGTCCAATGCGGTGCAGAGCGCGTCCCGCTCCTGCGGCAGCGCCTTCCACGCAAGACCGCAGCCCGCCGCGATCTGAGAGGGGACAGAGATCATCCGCCCCGGCAGACCGGCACGCCGGAACAGCACCTCGTCGCCCTCGCCCATGTGGTCGGCAGATATGGCCACCACGGTGTTGTCCGCCGCGGCGGGAACAGTGCAGATGCCATCGGCACTGTCCGGCAGCTCTGCGTGCGGGTCAATTCTCAATGGCAGGGAGAATGGTCACATTTTGCGCGGGTGGAAGCGGTAAAAGGGTAGTTCCGCGGCTGCTTTTTGTCACCATGCGCCCCTGTAAGCCAGAGTGACGGCGCTGGACTGGGCGCCGGCGGCCATGCAGGCGGGAATGTCTGCACCGGACAGCCGGCTGTGGAGGAATCCGGCGATGAAGCTGTCCCCCGCGCCCATGGTGTCCACCACCTGACAGGGCACGATGCCCTGTCGGTAGAATTGCTGCCCGTCGTAGGCCATGCTGCCGTCGGCTCCCAGCGTGGCAACGCAGACCGCCGGGCCCCGCTCCCGCATCCGTCGGAGGAAGCCCGCCGCGTCGCCGCCGTCGTAGGAGAAGAAGGCCACCTCCACGCAGGGGAAGATGGTCGCCGCGGCCGGATCGTCATACTCGTCAGAGAAGTCGAAGGCCGTGGGAATGCCATCGCTGTGGATGCGGGGGAAGTACCGCTCCCCGTGACCGGAGATGCCGCCCACCACCATGTCCGCCGTGCGGAGGAAGTCCATGTCCGCCTCCGTCAGCGTGAAGTCCGCCATGACGCCCTCGTTGTAGTCCAGAAATACCCGGTCGCCGTCCCGCAGCGCTACGCGGGTGACGGCGGTGCGGCCCTGAACCGTATGGATGTGGGAGATGTCCACGTTTTTCCGGCGCAGACCGTCGCAGATCAGCGCACCGCCCTCATCCGTGCCCACCGCGCCGATATAGGCGGCTCTGCCGCCCAGCCGCGTGAAATACACCGACACGTTGACGGGATTTCCGCCGGGATAGCCTGTCCGCGTCTGCACATAGTAGTCCACGCAGTTGTCGCCAACGGCGACCAGAAACGGCTGTCTGTTCATACTGCCGGATCAATAGTCCAGCCGGTGGTAGTAGCGGCGGATCTCCATGGGATGGCAGGAGATCTGCTCCAGATGCATGTCCATGCGGTTGGTGACGCGGTGCAAGATGGCGTTCTGAAGGCGGCCGCGGAAGGCTTCGTCGAAGCCGGGCATGGGATAGTCCTTGGTGTCGATGATCTCATAGTTGCCGCAGATGCGGGGCAGGAAGTTCCGCACCCGCTGGCCCAGGCAGCGCTGGCTATCCTCACCGATGATGACCGTCACCGGCGTGTCACGCTCCACGATCTCCAGCATGCCGTGGAAGAACTCGGCGGAGTGGATGGACTTGGTGCGCAGCCAGTGCATCTCCTCGCAGTAGCACATGGCGTAGGAGTAGGTGATGCCGAACAGTGCGCCCGCACCTACGTAGTAGTGCAGGGGATCGTCCACATGCTTCTCGGCGAAGGCCCGCCCGAAGGCGTCGGCCTGCTTCTCCACAGCCACCAGATCCTCCGCCAGATACTGCTCCATCTGGCCGTAGAACCGATCGTAGTCGGCGAACTTGCCCTCGTGCCACAGCAGGCGGTCCACCACCATGCTGAACTTCATCTGCTCCTCACCGGCGAAGGTGATGCAGGTATCTGCCAGCTTGGCCAGCGGCGCTTCGGCGTTGTCGATGAAGCCCAGCACATAGGCGCCGGCCTCATGGAGCCTGTTGACGGCGTCGATCATCTCCGCTGTGCTGCCGGTCACGGAAGAGATCACCACCAGCGTGCCTTTCCCCAGACGGTGATGGCCGGTGGTGTTGTACTCGGCGGCGTTGACGCTGTATACCTCCTGCTCTGTGCTCTCCAGCATGGCGGTGACGGCGTCCAGCGCGGAGGCGTAGGTGCCGCCGATACCCATGAAGCAGATGTTCCGCAGGCCGCTGTCCCACAGACGGTCTACGACCTCCTCCACCTGCGGACGCAGCTTCAGTGCGCCGTTGATCCTGTCTACAAGCTTTTTTTCATCAAATTTCAGCATGATCGTTACTCCTTATCCTTTTATCTGCTTGACCGCGCTTTGCCAGCGGTCATACTCGGCTTCTGCCCATGCGGCGCTTTGCTGCGGGCGATACTCCCGCTGCCACGCGCCGAACACGGTGTCGCCGCCATAGAGACCCGCTGCCTCACCTGCCATTTTGGCAGCTCCCGCGCAGGAGCCGTCCTGATTTTCCGCCACGCGGATGACCGATCGCAGCAGCTCGCTCTGACGCTGCATCAGATAGCGGTTCCGGACGGCGCCGCCGTCGCAGAACAGCTGGGCAACAGGCTGCCCCACATCCTCCGCCATGGCCCGCAGCACGTCCGTCACCTGATAGGCGATGCTGTCCACCGCCGCTCTGACGATCTCCGCCCGGCCGGTGGTGCTGCCCATGCCCACAATGGCCGCCCGCATCTCCGGCGCCCAGTGGGGCGCGCCCAGTCCCGTGAAGGCCGGGACGAACACGGTGCTGTCCGCCGGGGCGGCCTGCAGGGCCAGTGTCTCTGCCTCATCGGCGGAGGTAAGAAGGCCCGCCCGATGGATGAGCCATTCGATGACGGCGCCGGCATAGTTGATATTGCCCTCCAGCCCGTAATATGTCTGCCCGTTCCGTCCCCACGCCACAGTGGCCGCCAGCCCGTGGCGGCTGACCACAGGCTGCCGTCCGGTGAAAAGCATCACCGAGCTGCCGGTGCCATAGGTGGCCTTGGCCATACCCTCGCGGCCACAGCCCGCGCCGTACAGCGCCGCATGGGAATCCCCCATCACGGCACGGATGGGCACGTCCTGGGGGAACAGCCCGCCCAGCGTAGTGGTGCCGAACAGGTCGTCGCTGCACCGGATCTCCGGCAGCGCCTCCGGCGGGATGCCGAACAGCGCCAGCAGCTGCGGGTCCCAGCGGGTATGGAGCAGATCCATCAGCTGAGTGCGGGAGGCGTTGGACACGTCCGTGGCGAAGGTGCGGCCCTCCGTCAGGCAGAACAGCAGCCACGTATCCACCGTGCCCAGACACAGCGTGCCCTGTCGGGCGGCCTCCTGCACCGCAGGGCAGCGCCGCAGCAGCCACGCCATTTTGGCGGCACTGAAGTAGGGCGACAGCGGCAGGCCGGTGGTCTGCCGGACATAGGCGGCGTCCGGCTCCGCTATGGCGCGGCACAGCGCCTGCGCCCGTCCGCACTGCCACACCACTGCGTTGGTCAGGGGCTTTCTTGTCCGGCGGTCCCATGTCACCACGGTCTCCCGCTGGTCGCACAGGCCGATGGCCAGTACACTGCCCGGCGCGATACCGCCGCTCTCCAGCGCATCCCGTACCGCAGCGGCGGTTTGGGTCATGATCTCCGCCGGATCGTGCTCGATGTAGCCCTCAGCGGTGACGATCTGCCGGTGCTTACGGCGGCCCTCCGCCGCCACACGCCCCGTCTCGTCGAACAACACGGCCTTGGTGCCCTGTGTGCTCTGGTCGATACCCAGAATGTACCGCATACGGCTCACTCCTCCAGTGCCCGGCGGGCCGTCTCAAAGATGCCGTCCGCGTCCAGACCGAAGAAACGGAACACCTCCGCGCTGCTGCCGGCGGGTACCGGCGCATCCGGCAGGGTCAGCCCCACCACCCGGCGGGGCATGCGGGACGACAGCACACTGCTGACGGCGGCGTACAGACCGCCCCATGCCGCATGCTCCTCCACCGTCACCACCACGTGGGCGGCGGCGGCGTACCGCAGCAGCGTCTCCTGGTCAAAGGGCTTCAGGGACACCGCATCCAGCAGGGCGGCGGAATAGCCCGCCTCCCGCAGCCGGCGCAGCGCCTGTACCGCACCCTGTGTTACCTCGCCGCAGGCAACCAGCAGCACGCCGGTGGGCGGCGTACCGTGGGGCGTCATGCCGGACAGCTCATCCTGCGGCGTATAGATGTCCTCTACCGCACTGCGGCCTACCTTGATATAGGCGGGCGCCGTACTTTGGCAGATGCAGCGGATGACGCGGCGGGTCTGCTGGGCGTCGGAGGGGACGTAGACCTCTATCCCGGGCAGGGACGCCACGCAGGCCACGTCCTGCGCCGAATGGTGGCTCATGCCCAGCGGACCATAGCTGATGCCGCTGCTGATGCCGATGAGCTTCACGTTGGCGCCGGAATACGCCACATCTACCTTGATCTGCTCCAGACTGCGGCAGGCCAGAAAGCTGCCCGGCGCCACCACATAGGGCTTTTTCCCGCACTTGGCAAGACCTGCGGCAATACCCACCAGATCCTGCTCCGCGATGCCCACCTCCACGAACTGGCGGGGGAAGGTCTTGGCAAAGTCCGTCATGGAGCCGGAGCCGCGGGAGTCGCTGCACAGCACCAGAACGTCCCGATCCTGCGCTGCCAGCCTCATCAGTTCCTCGCAGATCACCTGCTTATTGGCAGAGACCATGTGCTTTCACCTCCAGTTCCTGCATTGCCTGCTGATATTCATCTTCTGTGGGCACGCGGTGATGCCAGCCCACCTGATCTTCCATAAAGGATATGCCGCAGCCCTTCACCGTCTGGGCCAGGATGGCCGTGGGCCGGCCGCGGGTGCCGCGGGCCTCGTCAAAGGCGGCCGCCAGACTTTCATAGTCATTGCCGCGGCAGGTCACGGTGTGCCAGCCGAAGCTGCTCAGCCGCTCCGCCATGTTCTCGTGAGCCATGACCTGCTCCGTGGTACCGCTGATCTGTAAGCGGTTTCGGTCGATGACGAGGCACAGGTTATCCAGTCCGTACTGGGCTGCCGCCATGGCCGCCTCCCAGTTGCTGCCCTCCTCCCACTCGCCGTCGCCTGTCACCACGTAGGTGCGGCTGGGGGAATCGTCCATTTTCGCCGCCAGCGCCATGCCTGTGCCCACCGGAAGGCCGTGGCCCAGAGAGCCGCTGTTGACCTCCACGCCGTTGAGATGGCAGTTGGGGTGGCCAATATAGGGGGTACCGAAGGTGCCGATGCCCTGCAGCACGTCCTGATAGTCCAGGAACCCGCGTTCACACAGCACGGCGTAGTACGCCTCCATACAGTGTCCCTTGCTGAGGATCATTCGATCCCGCAGGGGGTCACCGCTCTGGGCGGGGGAGACCCGCATCTCCCGGAAATATAGGATGTGCAGAATGTCCACCACGCTCATGTCGCCGCCGATGTGGCCGGCCTTTGCCGCCCGCACCAGCTCCAGTATGTGCCGCCGCAGCAGGATGCTCCGCTGCTCCAGCGCCGCTTTTTCCGCTTGTGTCAGCATAGTCATTCACCTCTCAGGTAAGCCTTTACCTGCTCCTCAATGGGGTCGTACAGGTCGCAGCGGATCCCCATATACCGGCAGGCTTCATACAGCACCGGCACCACGTCCTTGTGGATGCCCACGCAGTGGTGGATATAGGGGCCCTTGACGATCTTCTCCTCCAGCCGGGGCCAGTTGTCTACCTCCACCCACATGTAGGTGCCCTTGGTAGCGGGACCGTCCACGCCCCGTGCGTTGCCCAGCAGCAGGGAGTATTCGCCGTTGTCGCCGTCGAAGCGGCAGATGGTCAGCTTGCCCTTCTTTGCCCGTGCCGCCACGGCGCCGGGATAACTGAACGCCAGCGGATAGCAGATGCTGGGCTTCTCGTCGGCCACGGAGATGGGCCAGGGGCCGCAGTGCTGCAAAAGCTCGGCGTTGTCGTTTTCGGGATGGCGCACCGTCCAGTCCGCAAAGAAGCTGCGGGTGTCGTCCAGACAGGCAGCCTCCGCCAGCAGGGCCGTAATGGCGCCGTGGATGTCCGTCTCGCACACCACGGGGAAGCCCTCCTCGTTCAGCAGGGAGTTGGCGGCGCAGGGCATGACGCCCAGCTCCGTCTGCAGGGCGTTCCAGCACTGGATGGCTGCGGCGCTGCAGCCGTAGCGGTCTGCCAGCCGTCGGATAGCCACCTTCATGGCGGCGATGGTGCGCAGCTCCTCCTCGGTGACGCAGATGTTCATATGGGCATGGCAGTAGTCCACCACCTGCTGAACGTCATCACCGTCGGCCAGCGCACGCTGCACCTCCTGCTTCAGCTCCGGCAGGGGAATGGGGGCCAGCTGGATATGGAAGCGCTCCAGCAACTCACCCTCGTTGCACATGGTAGACCAGAAGTCAAAGGGCCGCGGCCCGATCTGCAGAATGCGGATGTTCCGGAAGGTGCGTACCACATTGCACACCGCCAGAAACGCCATCAGTCCCTGTTCAAAGGCGGGGTCCTCCAGCCGGCAGTTGCTCAGATAGGAGAACGGCACACCGAAGCGGCGCAGCACCTTGCCGGTAGCGAACAGACCGCACTGACTGTCCCGCAGGCGAACGCCGTTTTCATCGGGGCACTCATCCCGCGGGCCCCACAGCAGCACCGGTACGTTCAGCTCTCTGGCAAGCCGGGCGCAGACGTACTCTGTACCGAAATTGCAGTGGGCGATGAGCAGACCGTCCACGTGGGCCTCACGGAAGCGGCGGCTCACCGCCGCCCGATCCGCCTCATCGTAGAAAAGGCCCTCCGGATTGATGCCCGTCACGTCCACAAAGCGGACGCCCAGCTGCTCCAGACGCTTCCGCGTCAGGTCCGCATACTCCACTGCCGCCGGCGCGGAAAAAATGTTTCGCCGCGTCGGCACAAAACCCAAGGTCACTTGCTTCATGGGTATCTCCTCTCTCACTTGAATAAATTAAAAAGATTTTAATGAATTTTTCTGAATATTTTTGACAAAAGGATGCCGCAGGTAGTATAATTCTAATACCATGAACAAATGAGGTACACGATATGAGTATCACAGCGAAAGAACTGGCCCAGCGGCTGCATCTGTCCGCTGCCACCGTGTCCATGGTCCTGAACCGCAAGCCCGGTATCAGCGATGAGACACGGGATCTCGTCCTCAGTGAGGCGAAGCGCTGCGGCTACGACTTTTCCAAGATCAAGACCCCGCCGCCGGGTACTGTGTATCTGGTGGTCTACAAGAAGCACGGCGAGGTGGTGGGCGACACGCCCTTCTTCTTCCAGGTCATCGAGGGCATCGAGACCACCTGCCGCGATGCCGGCTACCGGCTGCAGCTGTTCTACTTCAACGAGGTAGCCCCCGCCGCCGAGCAGATCGAGCTCATCAACAACAGCGGATGCAGCGGCGTGATCCTGCTGGGTACGGAGATGTTTCTGGAGGACTATCGCCCATTCCAGAGCCTCCACGTCCCGCTGGTAGTGCTGGACAGCTATTATGACGAACTGCCGTTCACCACGGTGCTCATCAACAACGCTCGCGGCGCGTTCCTGGCCACCGACTATCTGGTGTCCGAGGGGCACCGCGACATCGGCTATCTCCAGTCCGCCCGGGCCATCAGCAACTTTGAGGAACGGGCCGACGGCTTCTTCCGCGCCCTGCGCCAGAACGAGATCAAGAAGAACATGTCCTACGTATTCCGCGTCACGCCGGTGCAGGGCGTGGCCTATCGGGAGTTCTCCCGCGTACTGGATACGCACCCCGCGCTGCCCACCGGCTTCTTCGCCGACAACGACATTATCGCGCTGGACTGCATCCGCGCCCTGAAGGAGCACGGCTATCGCATCCCCGACGATGTGTCCGTGGTGGGCTTCGACGATATCCCCTCCTGCCAGCTGCTGGAGCCGCCTATGACCACCACCTGCGTACCCAAGAGCTTTCTGGGCGCGCAGGCCATGCATCAGCTGCTGCGGCTGTTCGCCGACCCCATCCTGCCGCCGGTAAAGGTGGAGATATCCACCGAGCTGGTGAAGCGCTCCACCGTGCGGCGTCTCAGCTGAGGCCGCCGCAGCAGATGGCCAGCTTGGCAAAGAAGTCCTCCAGCGTCTGCCGCGCGTCCACATGGTGGTACACGCGGACCGGCCGGACATCGCCGCCCGCCAGATACCGCATACTGCCCGCCTCCACTCTGGGGGCGGGTATCATGTTGTAGCTGATCTTTTCCTCCTCCTCCAGCAGGACGGAGATGGCCGCGTTGTCCCCCAGACCCCACGTCTCACCATGGGGCCAGATGGCCTCACAGCCCATTTTGCGGTTGTAGGCGTCGATGTGGTCAAAAAGGTACCGGCCCGCCGCGCCGCAGGGCCGCACCTTGTACTGCAGCTCCGCCAGCGTCACCGCCAGCTGCTTGTAGGTGCTCTTGGGGATCTGCCACAGGGGCATCTCCGACTGGAACAGCACGTTGGCGCCGTTGATGTCGTTCCACAGATTGAATTCGTCGCCGCCCTCGGGATAGTCGCCGCCGCCCACCCAGACGGCCGTCATGCGGCCGCAGATGCGGGGCTCCATGAGAATGGCGCTGGCCAGATCGGTGACGGCGCCCTGCAGCAGGATATACAGCGGCCGGGGATCGTCCCGCATGGCCTCGTCAATGATGGCCCGTGCGCCATCCGAGGGCACCGGCTCCGTCTCCGACGGCAGCGCGTATCCCGCGCCGCAGGTGGTGCGGGACTGATAGGACTCGTGGCCCGTCACCGCCAGAAAGCGCAGCAGCTCGTCATAGCTGGCCTGCGCCGTGGTGCCCTTGGGGAAGTCCTGGGGATAGGCGTCAAAGTGCCCGGCGATGAGCCGCTCCACCGAGAGGGAGGGCGTCAGCAGCGCGTGGAGCACGGCGAAGGGATCGTCCGCTTCGTTGAGAAAGTCCGTGTGGACGATGACCCGCTTCTGCTTCTGCGGGGGTACTTCAAAAAAATATTTCTTCATCATGACTCACCCTTTCACGGCTCCCGCCATGCCTTCCACAAAGTAGCGCTGGAAAATGAGATATACCGCCAGCATGGGCAGCACGCAGATCAGCACGCCGGCGCACAGATAGCCGTAGTCCGTGCCGTGCTCGCCCACAAAGGTCATCAGGCCCGCCGGCACGCTTTTCAGGCTGTTGTCCGTGATGAGCAGGCTGCCCAGCAGGTATTCGTTCCATGTGGCCAGCGTATCCGTGATGACCAGCGTGGCGATGGCCGGCTTGGAGGCCGGCAGGATGATGTGCCAGAACACCTGCCACTTGCTGCATCCGTCCACGATGGCCGCCTCGTCCAGCTCCTTGGGGATGCCCCGCATAAAGCCGCGCAGGATCAGGATGCCGGTGGGGATGCCAAAGCCCAGATAGGCGAAGATCAGACCGGCGTAGGTGTTGACGAGCCCCAGCCGGTTGTATACCACGTTCAGGGGGATCAGTGCCACCTGCATGGGCAGCATCATGCCCAGCAGGAACACGATGAAAATGGCCAGCGGCCGCCTGATCTTCAGCCGTGTCAGGGCGTAGGCCGCCAGAGCCTCCACGAAAATGCCCAGCGGCACCTTGATGAGACAGATTATCAGGTCGTTGCGCATGTAGTGGAACAGATTTCCCTTGGTGAAGGCGTTTTTGAAATTCTCCCAGTGCAGCGTTTCCGGCAGCTGGAAAAGACTGAGGTTGGAGAAGAAGTCCTGCTTGGACTTCAGCGACGTGGCCACGATGGAGATCATGGGCGACAGCCAGATCACCGCCAGCACGATCAGGACCACATACAGCACAGCTCGCTTTATCGTATGGCGCATGCTCAGTCCTCCTTTGTGGTGGCGATAATGTACGGTACCACGATGACCATCATCATCAGCACCATCACAATGGAGATGGCGGCGCCGTAACCCAGATTGTTATAGCGGAATGTCTGCGTGTACATATAGGTGGACAGCACCTGCGTAGCGTTGTTGGGACCGCCGTTGGTCAGGCCCTGCACGATGTCATATACATGAACAGCATTGATCACGAGAGTTGCGATCACGATGACGAATGTCTCTTTTATCATGGGAAGCGTCACGTAGAAGAACTTCTGCGCCGGCGTGGCGCCATCCACCAGCGCCGCGTCGTACAGCTCGCTGGGCACCGCCTGCAGGCCGGCCAGGAAGAAGATCATGGGCTCGCCCACCATCTGCCACAGGGCCGCTGCGAACAGGGCCAGCAGGCTGGTCTTGGGGTTGGAGAGCCACGTCTGGGCGTAGTCGATGCCCAGCGCCTCCATCAGGGAGTTGATGAAGCCAAAGTCGGCGTTGTACATCCAGCGCCAGATGATGGCCACCGCAATGGGCGCCACCACGCAGGGGAAGTAGAACACGCCGCGGAAAAACGTTCTGCCGCGGAACTTTTTGACCAGCACCAGCGCAAACGCCAGAGCCAGCGCGGTGGCCACCACCACCGACAGCAATATCCAGACCAGATTGTTCCGGAAGGCCGTCTTGAACACATCGTCCTCGGTGAACAGGCGGATATAGTTGGCAAAGCCCACCGGCTCCATGGCCTTCACGCCGTTCCACTTGTGGAAGCTGATGTAGATAGAATAGATCAGGGGGATGACAATAACGGACAGATAGATGATAGCGGCGGGTGCCAGAAAGGCGTAATTTCCCGCCTGTTTTCGTCGGGCTGCTTTGATTTGTTCTTTACTCATGATAGTCCCTCCCGGTGAAGGGCCGGACATCCGCGGAGACGCTCCGCAGAGGCCCGGCCCTTTCATCAGTTATGTTCAGGATGCCTGATAGGCCTCGATGGAGGCCTGAATGGCCGCGGCGCCTTCCGCCGGCGTCATCTCGTTGTTGGCGATGGCGGACTGCGCGTTGAACAGCGTGTCGATCACTTCGGAAGGCAGGGCCTCATCGGTGACGGTGAAGGAACCCACCTCATCGCTGACAGCGAAGATGCCGTCGATGTGGACCTGATCCGCGGGAGCCTTGGAGCCCTGCACGGGCAGCGGCATATTGTAGCCGGAGCTGTGCTCGTTCACGAACTCATCGCCCATGTAGAAGTCCAGGAACTCCATGACGGCCTCCAGCTCTGCCTCGGAGATGTTCTTGTCGAACTGGAACATCTCCACGAAGGAGGACAGACGCGCCTCGGGGAATGCAAAGGTGCCGAAGTCGTCCATGTTCATGCCGTCGTCGATGATGTAGCTGTCGAACCACTGACCGTCAATGTCCATGGCGGCCTTGCCGCTGAACACGGAGTAGCGGGTGGTGTCGGGATCGGCGGTCAGGAAGCCCTCGGGGAAGTAGCCCTTCTGACTCCACTCCTGATACTTGGTAAGGGCCTGGATGACCTCGGGGCAGTCCCAGCTGGCCTGCATGGCGTTGAGCTGGTCATGCAGCTCTGCACCGGCGTAGTACTCCACCAGCAGCTCCACCAGACGCATGGTGTGCCAGCCGTACAGGGCGGCGGTGGAGATGGGGGTCACGCCGTTGGCCACCAGCTTGTCGCAGGCGGCTTCAAACTCCTCGAACGTGGTGGGGATCTCAATGCCGTTCTGCTCAAAGATCGGCTTGCTATACCACATGGAGATGACGTTATAGCTGTTGGGATAGCCGAACAGCTTGCCGTCGTAGCGGCAGAGGTTCAGGGCGGAGCTGGTGAAATGGCTGTCCCAGCCGTTGGCTGCGGCGTAGTCGGTCAGATCGTAGCACAGGTCGTTGTCCACAAAGTACCCGCCGATGGAGCCGCCGTAGGTGCGCCAGCAGGTGGGCATGGTGTCAGAGGACGCCGCCACCTTCAGGGCATCCTTCAGGCCGTCGGTGCTCTGGAAGCTGGCCACCACCTCAATGTCATCATGCGCGGCGTTGAACTGGGCCACAGCCTCCTCCTTCACGGCCATAGCATCGCTGGAAAACCAGACGGTGATCTTCACCTTCTCGTTCTCCCCGTCAGAGGCGGCCGGCTTCTGACCGCAGGCTGCCAGTGACAGCAGCATGACGGCCGCCATGACCGCTGCAAGGAACTTCTTCATCTTGATTTCCTCCAATTTTGTATTCGGGTCTCCCCGTCAGTGCTATTTTAACAAAACATGCAGCTCGATTCAATCATAATTTACTTAATTTTTACTAAATTTTGAACGAGCGCAAAATAAACACTGTTCCCGCCCTCTGCGGCAGTTAACCGATGCAAAACCCGCATCGGTGCAGACAAAGGGCCGGGAGCCGGTCATTCGACCGGCTCCCGGTCCTTTGTAATTCACTTAACCGCCGTTGGAATTCTTCCGGCGTGATGAAGCTCGCACCGTTTCCTGTTTTTCCTGAAATTATTTAGGTTAATGCGCAGAACGAACAATACAGAGAAGCCGTCGGAATAAAAGAGCGCTGCCCAGCCGCCCCTCAGTTCCGTGAGCATTTCTCCGCATCGATGGCAAGCACCACCATCAGCGCGCGCGTACAGGGCGTTTTCCTCTTCTGCCACGTCGATGACGTAGGTGTCCGTCCAGTGGAACAGCTCTTTGGACACCGAGGCCACCTGCTGTCCCGCTGCGTCCACGATGGCGTAGTCCCACTCCATGAAGCTGCCCTCCACCCGCCAGCCGTTGAAGTCCAGCGTGAACGACGGCCGCAGGAACGTGAATTCTTTGCGGATGGTGCCCACGCACTGCTCCCCAATGTACAGGTCAAACTTGGGAAGGAAGGTGAACACCTGCTGCTGTACTGTGGCGATGTGCTGCCCCATAGGGTCGAGGATATGCAGACAGTGCCCCCACGACAGCTTGCCCTCCACTGTGAAAGCCACCGCGCCGTTCCCGTCCATGTGGTAAATATCGTAGCTGTCGAACCACGAAAACATCCGCTGCTTGAAATAGAGCTTCATATTCATGCACCTCACTCTCTACCCCTATTGTACCAGCCGCCGGGAAGATGCGCAAGCGTTCGTGGAGGGTCAGTCGTTTTTGCTCGCCGCCACCAGCGCTATACTCGACAGCGGAAATGACAAGGAACTCTGCGCCATGAGAAAAGAGACCATAGAGCGTGTTTTTGCTGATGCAGCAAAAAAGCACCGAAAACCGAAGTTTTCGATGCTTTTTGGAGCTGCTGGGCGGATTCGAACCGCCGGCCTCATCCTTACCAAGTGATAAAATGCCCTCCAGCCGTTGGTATATAAGGCTTTGCGGGCGTTTCCGCCGCAAAAAGGATGAGGTCAGAAACTCTTTGCTCCATGTGTTCTCTTCGCGCATTCCTGCGTGTGGGTCAAAGCGTTTATGACGCAAAGGAAGGGCGGACTTCTGACAGAGGTAGTCCGAGCCGCGGACCCTGTCTCTCTCATAGGTTACGCGGGTGACCTCTTCGATGAATGCCTTTTCTCGCAGTGTTGCGCTGGCCCAGCGTACATTGTTGGTCATATCTATAAGCTTAAGTGAGGCAGCTTCGCAGCAGATTCACTCTTTTCTAAATACGCAAGTGCAGGAGAAAGATGAAAACTTTTCAAACGGTCGCCTGGTACGGAATCTCTACGATGACTTAGTTATGAATCACGCCAAGCGAGTGTTTTGCGTAGATCACGAAGTCACTGACCGGCATATATTGTCTCTCATTACGGAACAAGACTTTGAACAAATTTCCTTAAGTTGAAAAAGGGAGGGAGCTTCAAGCTCCCTCCCTTTTGCCCCCTCTATTCACCTTTCCCCCTCGAACAGCATCCTCCCCACGCAATCCCCCTTTTTCGGCAGGTAGCGGATGTGCTTCATGCTCTCGATGTAGTGCGCCGGGATGCGCAGCTGCTTACGCATATAGTTCTCAACCGGCTTCGGTATCCCCTGCGCGGCGTACTTGCCCTTGCGTACATCCTCCGAGATCGCCCACGGCAGGCCGTTCTCTCGCCGCTGCTTGGGCGGCGTGTGCTGCCGCAGCAGGTCGTACACGTCCTCCCGGAACGTGAGGACATCCTCAAACGCCATGCGCCCCCGCTCCACGGCGTCCCGCTCCGCGCCCGTCCATGCGTCAGAGGCCAGCCGCAGCCCCATGCCCTTGATGCGCCGGTACACCGTGTGCAGCGGCGGCACATCGGACGGCAGCGAGTCGAGCCGGTCGGTGGGGTACAGAACGCGCACCTCGAACATACCCTGTACGCCCTCCGGCAGCGTGAGCCGCAGCCCCATGACCTCCGCATCGCTGTACGGCTCGGTATCAGTCTGGCAGTCCCGCTGCGCCCAGTAGTCCCGCAGCCACGCGCACACCGGTGCGAACCGCTCCTGCGGCACTTGCAGGGACACAACACTTTCGTCGATCAGCGACCGGCTTCGCAGATCGTGACCGTCCGCCGCCATCGGTGCGCCGCATTCAGAGCAGGCAAGGCTGGGCAAGTCCCAGCCGTCATCCGCGTGGGCATTGAAGATCAGGTGGTGACAGCTGGGGCAGTGGTAGTGGGGAGGCAGCGGATTCACCGGCGTCGCGCCCAGCAGGTGCGCCAGCAGCGAGTCGTTGGTGCAGCCCAGCACCAGCACGTTTTCTCCACCGAACGCCCGCCGCAGCGCCGCCGTGCAGTACCACATGGGCAGCAGCGGCCCGCCCCGCGTCAGCCGCTGCTCCTCCAGCAGCCGCCCATAGACGGGGAACGCCCCCGCACCGTAATGCTCCTCCGTCAGCCGTAACAGAAAATCCTTTGTCATTGTACGCCCTCCTTGTCCGTTGTGGTAAAAACCAGTATAGCACATTGCATGGACAGGGAGTGTCACAGTGATGAAAAAGTCAGCTCATGTTGGCCTTCAAGAACTCATTTAAGTACTCCTTGCTCACCCTCCATTCCCTTCCGATTTTCAGCGCAGGGATGAGCTGTTGGTTAATCATTTTTCGTACCTGCTGCTTTGTGGTCTTCAGCAACGCGGCGGTCTCGGCTACGGTCAGCAGTTCGGTCACGCCCACGGGTCATCACCCTTTCGATTACCCACATCTTTCTTGTCCTCATAATACAAAAAATTATGCAGTTTGCGCACATCAAATCGGGTCAAGCCCCAGTCTCCCACTTCGTTCTTCTGTGGGCTGATGCCGTATTGTCCACACTTCTCTTTCAGCTTCTCCTTGTCGATTTTGAACAGACTACAGACGCTTTTCAGTGTGTGGAATTCGTCCAAACTATTATAAATCGATGTAAGGAACCAACATGGTTTACCTCCTTCTGACGTGAGATAAGATTTGCACTTGTCGACAGATCCCGTCGTGCAGCTCACGCCTGATTATAATAATGTTAGGTAATTCACTTTATAATTGTGCAAAAAACGAACCGCATAAGATAAGAACAGATGCAAATCCATGGGCAGGAACACATGATTTCGCTATCATATTTTCAGAAAAAGTTTTCCCTTATTTTTTCCCTTGAAGGAGGAAAAGTGTCTCAGAAGCAATAACACAGGCAAGCACCAAAAGTGGCTGTATTCCGCATACTAAGCACCCGAATCGTAACAAATGCGCCACAGCAATACATACCTCTGGCAATTCAAATCCGGGTGTCACCTCCAACCAAAACTCCCGAAACGCCTGTGTTTCGGGAGTTTTTTCATGCCCAAAAGCCGGTTTTAGCCTTATTTTTAGCCTTATTGGGTCAACCGACGGAAACTGTACGGATAAAACGCTCCATGCGGTCGGCACTTTCGCGCTTCATTTGGTCGGTCACATGGCCGTATACGTCCAATGTGAAGGCGGCAGTGGCGTGGCCCAGATTACCCTGCACCGCCTTGATATCGTCGCCGGCGCGGATCGCGGCGACTGCGTAGGAGTGACGCAGGTCGTGGAAACGGGCATCAGTCAACGCGGCGATTCAAATCCGGATGTCACCTCCAGAAGAAAACCACCCTGTCGGGTGGTTTTCTTCTTTTGCCTCCGCGGACGGCAATGCCTGTTTTATAGAGGCGGGATCCTACCCCGCTCTGATGCTTTGTCTCCGGCGGCCCCATTTCTTTCAGCAGCGGAAGAAATGGGCGCGGCCGCGCGATGGGGACAGCGCATCTCTCCCGAAAAATCCTGTTCACAAAACGTTTACACTTTTGGTCAAATAAAGTCAAAAATTACTATTGACAAAAGTGCGAAGCGTGCTATACTATGGTTAAGGTCAAAGAAAGGCAAAGTCAAAATCGATTTTGCAGAAAGGTGGAAGGCAAGCATGGGTATCTCCGATCTCATCGCCGGATTCATCCAGCAGGAGCTGGACGAGGCCGGCGGCGCGCTGGAGCTCCAGCGCAGCGATCTGGCGCAGCGGTTCAACTGCGTGCCCAGCCAGATCAACTACGTCATGTCCACCCGCTTCTCCCCTGAGCACGGCTACATCGTGGAGTCGCGGCGGGGCGGCGGCGGCTACATCCGCATCACGCGGGTGCAGGTGGACCGGCAGACGCTGCTGATGCACGTTATCAACACCATCGGCGATACGCTGGACTACGCCAGCGCCCGGGCCATCACCCAGAATCTGGTGGACTCCGAAGCCATCAGCCGTGAGCTGGGCCAGTCCATGCTGGCTGCCACCGGCGAGCGGGCCCTGCGCAGCGTCCCCAAGGAGCAGCGCAGCGGACTGCGGGCCGATATTTTCAAACAGATCCTGATCCATTCAGTCTGATTTTTCAGCAAGGAGGTTACGATTATGAGATGTGATCGTTGTGGAAAGAACGAGGCAACGTTCTACTATAAGAGCAATATCAACGGCAAGGTGACGCAGGTACACCTGTGTCCCCAGTGCGCCGAGGAGCTGGGCTACACCGACTCCTTCCGCTCCGCCGGTATGACCGGCGGCCTGTTCGGAGATTTCTTCTCCCGTCCCTTCGGGATGCTGGAGCCGTTCTTCAGCGGGCTGGGCTCCCGCATGCTCACCGAGTTCCCTGAACCGGTGGATGTGCTGGGGCAGGCGCGGGAGAGCACACCGGCCCAGGAGGACACCGGCGACCTGCTGCCCAGGGACGAGCAGGATGCCCTGACCCGGCAGCGCAAGCGCAACGCGCTGCAGACCCAGCTGAATCTGGCAGTGCAGGAGGAACGCTTCGAGGAAGCGGCCAAGCTGCGGGATGAGCTGAAGGCGCTGGAAAAGTAAGCCCGGCGCGGAACACGACAGTAAGAGAGGAAGTGCTTATTTATGAGCGAGAATAAATTCACCCCCCGGGCCGAGGAGGCCCTGCGTCTGAGTCAGGAAGCGGCGGAGGAGATGGGCCACGGCTACGTGGGCTCCGAGCATCTGCTGCTGGGCCTGATCCGTGAGGAGGAGGGCATCGCCCACCGCGTGCTGGCGGAGTATGGCGTCACCGACGAGATGGTGTGCTCCGTGCTGCAGCGCAGCGTGGGCAAGGGGATGTCCGGCGCCGCGCCCAGTCAGGGTCTGACTCCCCGCGCCAAGAGCGTGGTGGAGCTGGCTGTGTCCGAGTCCGCCCGCATGGGCAGCAGCTACATCGGCACGGAGCACCTGCTGATGGGCATCCTGCGCGAGGGCGGCAACATGGCTCTGCGCATCCTGCGCACCATGGGCGTGGATCCCAATAAGATGTACAGCAGCATCGTCAAGAAGCTGCATGATACCCCTCACGCAGCCGCCGGCGGTGCAGCTGCCGCCAACCGTGAGGGCGATAAGAAGAACAAGACGCTGGCCGAGTTCACCCGCGACCTTACCGAGGCGGCGCGGTCCGGCAAGCTGGACCCCGTGATCGGCCGCGACAAGGAGATCCAACGGGTCATACAGATCCTGTCCCGCCGCACCAAGAACAACCCTGTTCTGATCGGTGAGCCAGGCGTGGGCAAGACCGCCATCGCCGAGGGGCTGGCCGAGCGCATCGCCTCCGGCGACGTGCCCGAGGAGCTGCTGGACAAGAAGCTCCTGTCCCTGGACCTCAGCGGCATGGTGGCAGGCACCAAGTACCGCGGCGAGTTTGAGGAGCGTATCAAGAACACCCTGGCCGAGGTGAAGAAGGCCGGCAACGTCATTCTGTTCATCGATGAGCTGCACACCATCGTGGGCGCAGGCTCCGCCGAGGGCGCCGTGGACGCTGCCAACATTATCAAGCCGGCACTGGGCCGCGGTGAGATCCGCGTCATCGGTGCCACCACCCTCAACGAGTACCGCAAGTATATTGAAAAGGACGCCGCGCTGGAGCGCCGGTTCCAGCCTGTCACCGTGGGCGAGCCTACGCCGGAGGCCACGCTGGAGATCCTGAAGGGTCTGCGCGACAAGTACGAGGCGCACCATAAGCTGACCATCACCGACGAGGCGCTGGAGGCCGCTGTGCAGCTGTCCAAGCGGTATATCGGCGACCGGTTCCTGCCGGACAAGGCCATCGACCTGATGGACGAGGCCGCGTCTCAGGTGCGCATGACCGCCGAGGCCTCCTCCCCCGACCTGAAGGCGCTGGAGGAGAAGATCGCGGCGCTGCACCGCGAGAAATCCGAGGCCGTGACGGCGCAGGACTTTGAGAAGGCCGCGCAGCTGCGCGACATCGAGAAGGACTATCAGGAGCAGGTGGAGATCGAGCGGGACAACTGGCGCAAGCAGATGGCCCAGAACCGCGGCAGCGTCACCGCTGACGACGTGGCCAAGGTGGTGGCCGGCTGGACCGGCATCCCCGTCACCCGTCTCACCGAGGACGAGAGCATGCGCCTGCTGAAGCTGGAGGAGAAGCTCCACCAGCGTGTGGTAGGTCAGGACGAGGCCGTCAACGCGGTGGCCAAGGCCATCCGCCGCAGCCGTGTGGGTCTGAAGGACCCCAAGCGGCCCATCGGTTCGTTCCTGTTCCTGGGCCCCACCGGCGTGGGCAAGACCGAGCTGTGCAAGACGCTGGCCGAGGCCATGTTCGGCGACGAGAACGCCATGGTGCGTATCGACATGTCCGAGTACATGGAGAAGCACACAGTGTCCCGTCTGGTAGGCTCGCCTCCCGGCTACGTGGGCCACGAGGAGGGCGGCCAGCTCACCGAGAAGGTGCGCAGGAAGCCGTACTCCGTGGTGCTGTTCGATGAGATCGAAAAGGCCCACGAGGATGTGTGGAACATCCTGCTGCAGATCCTGGAGGACGGTATCGTCACCGACTCCCAGGGCCGGAAGGTGGACTTCAAGAACACCATTATCGTCATGACCTCCAATGTAGGCGCCAAGAACATCACCGCCGATGCGGCGCGCCTTGGCTTCGACGGCAGCGAGAAGGGCGAGAAGGAGTCCGAGGAGGTGCGGTTCAGCCGCATCCGCGACGCCGTGATGGCCGACCTGAAGCGGACGTTCCGCCCCGAGTTCCTGAACCGTATCGACGAGATCATCGTGTTCCGTCAGCTGACGGAGGACAACATCCGGCAGATCGCCCGCCGTATGCTGGACGTTACCGGCGCGCGCATGGCCCAGCAGGGCATCACGCTGGCAGCGGACGACGACGCCGTGGCCGAGCTGGCCCGGGACGGCTTCGATCCCCAGTACGGTGCGCGGCCCCTGCGTCGTGCCATCCAGAACATGGTGGAGGATGCTGTGGCCGAGAAAATGCTGGAGGGCGAGCTGAAGTCCGGCGACACCGCACACGTGCGGCTGCGGGACGGCAAGGTGGTCATCGAGAAGTAAACAAAAAGAGTGCCTGACGGATTCCTCCGCAGAGCTCCATATCTGTATAAAACCTCCTATTGCTCTGGTAATGTGGTTGTCAAACCTTTACCAGTATACCGCAATAGGAGGTTTTACTTATGCGGGGCCGAAATCGTTCATGCCCCGGGCGCCCTGTATCCAACAGGAATTCGGTGTGAAGAATTCTGACGCGGCGGTGAGGCCGTCGATCGCCCCCTACCGCTCCAGCACCGGCAGAAGTACCTGTGTGATGAACTTTGCGGGGTCCTTGTGCTGGGGCGGGCCCTCCAGATAAATACGGCGGATCGTGCCCGCAGGCGTAAGTCCCTGTTCCCGTGCGCAGGTCAGGAGCTGCTTCACCACCGCAGGCAGCTGCTCATACGCACCGTGGTGGTAGAGACTGAGGGCCGGCGCTGCCGGCAGGGTCTCCACGTACTCCCCCCGGCTCTCCGGCGGGATAGCCACGCAGAACGCCACCTGATCCGGCCGGTCGATGGGCGACTCCACCAGGTACATCCGGTGGGAGATGTCTGTGCCATAGAGCCGCATCCCCTCCAGCGCAGTGCTGCGGAGCAGCGTCGTCCGCTCCGCCACGGTGGCCGCCGCGCACACGCGGCGATAGACGGTCTGCGGCAGCAGTCGGATCAGCTTCACCTGCGGCGGCTCCGCGCCGGACCGCTCCCGCAGGCTCTCGATATGCCGGTCCAGCTCATCCCGCTGCGCCTCCAGCCGCCGGATCAGCGGCGCCAGCGCGAAGTCGCCGTCAAAATATCCGAGGACGTCGCTGAGGGACAGTCCCAGGTTCTGCAGGATGCGGATGGTCCGGAGCTTGACGAAGGTATCAATGGTATAGTAGCGGTTTCCCGTGGCGCCGTCCTTGACATCCGGCCGGATCAGCCCGAATTCCTCGTAGTAGAGGATGGCGCGGCGTGTGATGTTCAGCGCCCGCGCGACTTCGCCGATAGAAAACAGATCTCGTTCTTTTTTCATAAAATCCCCCTGAAAACGCAAAAAGCTCTTGCATCGCACGTTAACGTACGGTGTATGATACCATCATACAGAAAATCGGTAAATATGCAAGGATTTTTCACGGGCAGCCGGGGCTGCCCATCCGCACGTCCGCGCATGACCGAAAAATGCGAGCACATACGCTGAAGGAGGCCCACATGAAGAAACGAGTATTGAGTCTGTTCATGGCACTGGCGCTCTGCCTGACCATGCTGCCCACGGCGGCATTCGCAGAGACGTCCGATGCCGCCGCACAGACGGCAGGCGGCACCACCGATACCGGCGGCGCCTACACCATCGGCAAGGACACCGCCGCGCCGGACCAGGAGGAGCGCGATGCGCTGTCCGTATGGGCCTTGCGCGCGGAGAGCAGCGAACACGCCCACTGCGTCTGCGGTGTCAAGGGCTGCGAGAAGTGGCTGGGTACCGCTTCCGGTTCCCACACCCAAGCCATATCCTTCTCCGACAATGCGCTCTCGCAGGACGCTGACGGGCTGAAGATCAACGACACGGTATGGGAGAAAAAAGAACTCAAAACCTCCAACAATACCGTTGTGGGATATTATTACCTGCTCCCCGCGGGCAACTACTATCTGACCACCGACCTCGATCTGGGGAACGCTTACATCACGACCGCCACAGGGACAGTCGACCTCTGCCTCAACGGCCACAGCATACAGACCACCGCCAAGTACGTGATCTATGTCAGCAACGCGACCAGCACGCTGGTGACGCTGAGCCTGTGCGACTGCAAGGGGACCAGCGGCGCCTACGGTGAGATCACCCATACAAGCGGCGCCAGCGGTGTCGGCGTAGAGGTGCGTACCGAGAATAAGTTCAATATGTACGGCGGCCGCATTACCGGCAACAACAGGAGCGGTGTGGATACGAGCGGCGGCTATTTCACCATGTACGGCGGTGAGATCACCGGCAACAGCATCAGCAACAGCGACGCCCAGGGCGGCGGCGGTGTGGCCATCGGAGGCCAGTCGTTCACCATGTACGGCGGCAGCATCTCCCACAACAGCGCCGACTATGGCGGCGGCGTGGGCTGGTACAGCTACGGCAAGTTTTATATGTACGGCGGCGAGATCACCGACAACACCGCCACTACTGCGGGCGGCGGCGTGTATACGCGCAACGACCGCGTCTATGTCAAGGGCGCGGTAAAGATCACCGGCAACTCCACCACAGACGGCAAGGCCAATAACGTCTGCCTGGGCAGCGTAAGCGGCTACCCCAGTGATCATTTCGTCCTGGACGGAGCGCTGAAGGAGGGTTCGAAGCTGGGCGTGACGCTGGGGAGCGGTCACGATGGCCTGATCACCAAGGGCTGGAAAGCCAAAATGCCGGATGTGACAGCCGACCAGCTCACCGATCACTTTATCTCGGACGCTTCCGGAATGAAGTTCGACCTGAACAGTGCCGGCGAGGTGACGCTGACCGCGATCCCGCACAAGCACCTCCTCTGCGGCACGGCATGCAGCCATGGCGGGGAGCAGCACACCAAGGTCCTGACCTGGACGGCCATTTCCGACCTGACGAAGATCACCGGGGCGGGCTATTACTACCTGACTCAGGACATCGAAACGACGGATATCTGGGCGCCCGCCAACGGTGTGGTGCTCTGCCTCAACGGCCACAGCATCATCAATACAAACCATGGCTATACCATCATGGTCCGCAAAGACTATACCTTCACCCTCTGCGACTGCAAGGGCGGCAGCGCCGAGTACGGCAGGATCAGCCACGCGGAGCAGGCCGACGGCACAAAATACAGCGGCCGGGGCGTATATGCCATCGGCACCTTCAACATGTACGGCGGCAGCATCTCCGGCAATGTCAGCTCGGACAGCAGCGGCGTGCTTCTTGACAACGGATCCAACAGCGGGGGCAAGGGCACCGCATTCAATATGTATGGCGGCGAGATCACCGGCAACACCGCCACCAATGGCGCGGGCGGCGGTGTGTCTGTCTTCGCCAACAGTCCCTTCCACATGTACGGCGGCAGCATCTCCGGCAATACCGCCAAGTACGGTGGCGGCGGCGTGTATGTCGGCAGCGGAAGCGTCTTCACCGTCTCCGGCAGCGTGACCATCACCGGCAACACCGGCAATGACGGCAGCGCCTGCAATGTTCAGCTGGCCAAGGGCAATACCGCAGGCATGACTTTCGCCATCGGCGAGGGCGGCCTGGCCGAGAGCGCCCGCATCGGCGTGACCGCTGATGCTGCGCCCGCCATCGGTGAGCATATTGCCGTTGCCACCGGCGCGGACAATGGCTATTACGAGGGCAGCATCACCAGCGATGCCGGCGGTCAGTACGGCATCCTGCGGGAGGGCGACGAGATCAACCTCTACAACGGCCTGCCCCACAAGCACCTCCTCTGCGGCACGGCATGCAGTCATGGCGGGGAGACGCACACCGACGTCCTGACCTGGACGGCCGTTTCCTCCCTGAGTGAGATCACCAAGGCGGGTCACTACTACCTGACCCAGTCCGTAACGCAGAGCAGCGAGTGGCAGCCTGTGGACGGCGTGGTGCTGTGCCTGAACGGCTACGACATCATCTGCAGCAAGGACGGCGCCAACACGATCAAGCTGGCCAACGGCGGCAGCTTCACCCTCAGCGACTGCAAGGGCACCGGCAGGATCACCCACGCCGACGGACTCACCGGTACCGGCGTGTATCTGGACTCCGCCGGCACCTTCACCATGTATGGCGGCAGCATCTCCGGCAACAGCGCCGCCGAAAAGGGCGGCGGCGTATACATGGACCGCGGCACGTTCCGCATGCTGGGCGGCAGCGTCTCCGGCAACAAGGCCAAATACGGCGGCGGTGTATACGTATACAGCGGCGTGTTCACCCTGTCCGGCGGCACGGTCTCCGGCAACTCGTCCGATGAGGATGGCGCCGGCGTATATACGACCGGTACGTTCAACATGACCGGCGGCTCTGTCTCCGGCAACTTCACCACCGATGCCGCGGTCACCGGCTACGCCACCAAGCGCGGCGGCGGTGTGTACGCGGCCGATGTCTTCAACATGTCCGGCGGCACCATCTCCGACAACACGGCGGCGGAATATGGCGGCGGCGTGTACGTCATCCTGAGCGCCGCGTGTACCATTACCGGCGGCACCATCTCCGGCAACACCTCCGGCAACAGCAAGGGCGGCGGCGTGTGCGCCGGCAACAAGCTCACCGTGTCCGGCGCGCCGTGCATCACCGGCAACCTGGGCAAGGACGGCGCGGCCAACAACGTCTATCTGGGCCGCCGCGAGATCATTCATGTGGGCGGCGCGCTGGAGAGCGGCGCCAGCATCGGCGTCACCACGGCAGATCCGGTCATCGACGGCAGCTATGTCCGCGTCGCCGACGGCACGGGGCTGGCGGCGGATACCACCTCGTATTTCACCAGCGATGCCTATCCCGGCTGCACGAAGCGGCTGATGGGTGACAGCGTCATCTTCTCCAGCGGCACCCTGCACGAGCACGCTGTCTGCGGCAGATCGGACTGCACGGACGCGGCCCACGGCAATACAGCCTGGATCCCCCTGACCTCCGTTGACGGCAAGCTGCTGTACGGTGGGGCCAACGCCTCCAAAAACGGCGATTCGTACATGCTCTACGCCGGCAATTATTATCTGGCCGCCGACATCGAGCTGGACGGCCGGCTCTTCCTGGCCGGTGATGTGAACCTCTGCCTGAACGGAAAGCAGATCACCACGACGAACACCTCGGTATCCGCGGTGGTGGATGACCACTGGGGCCTGACGCTCTGCGACTGCCGGGGCAATGGTCGGATCGCCGCGTCCGGCGAAACTATGAACGGCGTGTCCTCCAGCCAGAGCTTCACCATGTACGGCGGTACCATCTCCGGCGGCCGGTACGGCGCATACATCTACGATGACCACGGCGCTTTCCGTATGCTGGGCGGCAAGATCACCGGCAGCCAGACCGGTATTTACCGCAACTCCAGCCGGAATTCGCTGACCATCGGCGGCGATGCCAACGTCACCGGCAGCACCAGAAATGTGTATCTGGACTCCGGAGTCCTCACCATCGATCCCAGCCTGACCCAGGCGGCCCGCATCGGCATCACCACATCCCGCCAGCCCACGGACGATGTGCCGGTCCAATTTGCCGCCGGTGCGTCCAACACGGCGCTGGACTACACCAAAATTTTCCTGCCGGATGCGTCCGGACAGGGCTATGTGGTCATGCCGGAGCAGGATAAGCTCTATCTCCGCAAGCACCAGCACAGCTGGGCCTACACCGCCAGCGGCACCACCATTACCGCCGCCTGCACCAACGCGGACGGCACCTGCCCCGACACCAATGGCGGCAGCGTGACGCTGTCGGCCCCTGACCAGACCCTGTTCTACAACGGCATGGCCCGCGCGGCGTCCTGCACCAGCAGCCTGACCACCGGCGACGCCGCCATCATTACCTACTACGCCAAGCCGGCGGATACCACCGCTCTCTCCGGCGCACCGGTCAACGCCGGAGACTACATTGCCCGCATCCAGCTGGGTGAAGTCTCCGTCAGCGTGTCCTACACCATCGAAAAGGTCCGCCTGCTGGTGAGCGCCAACAGCACGGTCATCGACTACGGCACCGCTCCCATGCACGACGGTGTGAGCTTCCTGGGCTTCGTCAACGGCGAGGACATCGACGATCTGGACGGAACGCCGACCTACGCCCACACCTACCGCCAGTTTGACGACGTGGGCGAGTATACCATCACCCCCGGCGGCCTGACCTCCGACAACTACGACATCTCCTTCCTGCCCGGCACGCTGGAGGTGCGGCCCCGCACCGTCACGCTGACGTGGCACAACACGGAGGGCCGTATCTACGCCGACGATGAGGGTGCGATTACCGCCACCGTCAGCAATGCCGTCAACGGCGACCGGATCGGCGTCACCGTCACCGGCGGCGAGCTGACCGCCGGTACTCACACCGCCGCCGCCACCGGTCTCACCGGCGACAAGGCCAAGAACTACCAGCTGTCCACTGTTGACGCGGACAGGACCGTGCAGTACACGGTGGCTCAGGCGGCCCAGACCCTGACCTTCGCCCAGCAGGGCAGCCTGACCAGGACCTACGGCGACGACGCCTTCTCCAACGCGGCGTCCAACAATCGCAGGGACGGCGGCAGCATCACCTACGCCAGCAGCCGCGAGAGCGTGGCCACGGTGGCCTCCGACGGCACCGTCACCATCCACGCGGCGGGCGAAGCCACCATCACCGCCACCGCCGCGGAAACCGCCAACTATCAGCAGAGCGCGGCGTCCTACACCCTGAGGGTGTCCCCGAAGGGCGTCACCATCACCGGCCTGCAGGCGGAAAGCAAGACCTACGACGGCACTGCCGCCGCCGTCATCACCGGCACACCCGTCCTCTCCGGCCTGATGGCCGGGGATGACGTGACCGTGGACGCGGCCCGTGCCGCTGCCGCCTTTGCCGACGCCGACGCGGGAACCGGCAAGACCGTTCTTCTCTCCGGCTACGCCCTCACCGGCGCGGACGCGGCCAACTACACCCTGATCGCCCAGCCCACCGGCATCACGGCGGACATCACCAAGGCCGCCATCACCGTGACTCCCGATGCCGGTCAGAGCAAGACCTACGGTGAGAACGATCCCACCCTGACCTTCGCCGTCTCTGCCGCGGCCAACGGCGAGTCCCCCGCCTTCGACGGTACGCTGACCAGAGCCTCCGGCAAGAACGCGGGCAGCTACGCCATCGCCATCGGTTCCCTGAAGCTGGCGGACCGCGGCGCCTTCAAGGCCGATAACTACACGCTGGCGCTGGCCCCCGACACCGTTTACTTCCGCATCGACAGGGCGCCTCACGCCGACGTGACCGCCAGCGGCGCGGCCATGTACGGCAACCCCGGTTCCGTGGACCTGCGCAGTCTCATCGCCGACGGCGGCGCGGCCTCTCTGGGCGATGTGACCGATACCGACAGCGTGCTGGACGGCGCGCCCGCCGTCAGCGGCAGCACCCTCCGCTTCGCCTTCCGGAACGAACCGGCCAACGCGGATAAGACCGCCGTCATCGCGGTCCATGTCACCGGCGCGGACAACTATCTGGATTACACCATCACCGTCACCGTCACGGTGGACAGCCGTATCGTTCCCACCGGCCAGCCCACCCTTACGCCCACCGCCATCACCTACGGCCAGCCGCTGCGCACCATCGCGCTGTCCGGCGCACTGCGGGACGGCGACACCGTTGTGGAGGGTACCTTCGTCTGGAACACGCCGGACGTCATCCTGCCCGCAGGCAGCCAGACCGCCGAGTGGACCTTCACGCCCAGCGGCAGCCGCTACGCCACCACCTCCGGCACCGCCTCCGTGACGATACGCGAGACCGCGCTGACGGATGTTTCCGTCCGTCAGGACGGCGCCCTGACCTACACCGGTACCGCCCTGAGCGCCCCGGTGATCACCTCCGCCGCCACCGTGGACGGCTCCGCCGTCACCTTCACGTACAGTCTGACAAAGGACGGCGCCTACGGCGATGCCGTTCCGGCTCTCACCGATGTGGCTGCCCACACCGTGTGGTACAAGGCCGAAGCCGCCAACCATGAGACTGTCACCGGCAGCTTTACCATCACCATCGGCAAGGCGGCGCTGACCAGCGTCTCCGTCCGGCAGGACGGCGCACTGGCCTACAACGGCAAGGCCCAGACCGCCCGGATGGCCGCCTCCGCCGCCACCGTGGACGGCTCCGCCGTCACCTTCACGTACAGCGCGGAGGAAAACGGCATCTACGGTCCCGCCGTACCGGCCTTCTCCGCCGTGGGCACCTACACTGTGTGGTACAAGGCTGAGGCCGCCAGCCACGAGGCCGTCACCGGCAGCGTGGACATCACCATCGACAAGGGTGTCCTGCCCGATCCCACCGTCACGGTGGATGTGACCAACAACTACGCCGCCGCATACAGCGTGGACCTCCGCGCGGTGCTGGATGCCATCCTGCCCGCCGGCTGCCAGCTGGGCGCGGTGGAGTACGGCGGCCTGAACTTCGAGGGCGATGAGACCTATTACGATGTCATGCGCAGCACCCTCTCCAACAAGGGTGTGCTGACGCTGGCCATCAACGCGGTGGACACCGATACGGAGGGTCTGGCGGCCACGGTGAGGGTCATCGTCACCACCGGCAGCTATCAGGACATCACCATCACGGTGCGGCTCAACGCGGTGAACAAGACCGTTCCCGTCGGCGGCCCCACCCTCAGCAGGACCACCCTGGACTACGGCCAGCGGCTGGGCACCATCCGCCTGTCCGGCGCCATGCAGGACGGCGGCACCGTGGTGAAGGGCGTCTTCACCTGGGCGGAGCCCTCCCTCTGCCCCGCCAGCGGCAGCTATGACGCGGAGTGGTTGTTCACCCCCGAGGACGACAGCCGCTATGCCGCCGTCAGCGGCACATCGGCCATCACCGTCAATGCACCCGCCGGCAAGACCTACAACGTGGGCGGCACGGTGCTGGAATACGGCATCACCGGCAGCTCCGAGCAGCCTCTGGAGGGCGCAGTCGTCACCATCCGCAGGGGTATGGACATCTACGGCCAGTCTCAGGCTACCGACGCGGACGGCCATTTCCACATCGGCCAGCTGCTCCCCGGCACATACAACGCGGTGATAGCATACAGCGGTAAGACCGTCACCGCCAAGCTCCAGATCGTGGACAAGGACGCGGTGCTGACCGTCCGCATCCCCCGCGAGGATGTCAGCAGCGAGCTGGAGATCGCGGACCCCACCGACCTTACGGAGCACACGGTGGTGGGCGGTCTGGACGCCGAGGCCGAGAAGCAGTTCTCCGACATGGGCGATGCCTCCGTCGCCCTCAGCATGACCATCCGCGAGCGGCCGCAGGATGACAGCAGCGCCGCCCAGAATGCCATCCGCGAGCTGGTGAAGAACAAGACGCTGCGCTTCGTGGACATGACCCTCACCATGGTCCGAAACGGCCAGCTCTCGGAGCTGAAGGACGCGGGGACCGTGCTGGAGATCATCCTCCCCTGCGACACCAGCCGCAGCGTTACCGTGGCGCGCTGTCACGCGGACGGTAACGGTCAGGCGCAGGCCATGCTCCTGACCCAGAGCACCACCGGCGCGGAGGGCACGTTCTACGTCGACCGCGAAGGCCAGTGCATCCATATCTTCGCCAGCAAGTTCTCTACCTACGCCATCGGCTATGACCGCACCTCCAACAGCGGCCATGTGCCGGATGACGGCGAAAAGACCTCCCCCACTACCGCCGATGCGGGCCTGCTGGCCTATGGCATAGCGGCGCTGGGCAGCTATACCGGTACGGCGCTGCTGCTGCGCCGCCGCAAGCGCGAGGACTGAGCAGGCGCACGAAGCAAAGCCGCCGCCCCGGACACCGTTCTCGGTGTCCGGGGCGGCTCCCTTTCCGCTCTCTTTCTCAAATGCGATTTGACTTTTGCGGCACGTTTTGTTATATCGCAGGTAGAGCAAGCGAACCACAGTATTTGGTGATCCGGAGCCGGAAGCCGCCGGATACCTCCCGTAAAGCCCCCTTGCACATCTGCCCCTCCGCTGGTACAATACAGGAAAATACCGCAAGGAGGGGCAAACATGATCCTGTACTTTTCCGGCACCGGCAACAGCCACCACGCGGCCCAGCGCATGGCGGACGCGCTGGGCGACACCCTGCTGTCCCTGAATGACCGCATCCGGAGCGGCGACACCTCGCCCGTTGAAACGGGTGAGCGTCTGGTCATCGTCACCCCCACCTACGCCTGGCGCATCCCCCGTCTGGTGCGGGACTGGCTGCTGCGCACGGAGCTCACCGGCGCAAAGCAGGCGTGGTTCGTCATGACCTGCGGCAGCGAGATCGGCCGCGCCAACCACTATAACCGCCAGCTCTGCGTCGAAAAGGGCCTGACCTGCATGGGCACGGCCCAGCTGGTGATGCCGGAGAACTACATCGCCATGTTCGGCGTGCCTCAGGCGGAGGAGGCCCGCCGCATCGTGGCGCGTGCAGAGCCGGACATCGACCGCGCCATCGCTGCCGTCCGCGCCGGACAGCCCTTCTCCCCCACCCGCGATCACCTCTACGACCGCTTCATGAGCGGGCCGGTGAACCCCATTTTCTACGCCGTCTGCGTCAAGGCGGGGCCCTTCACCGCCAGCGATGCCTGCACCGGCTGCGGCCAGTGTGTCCGGCGATGTCCCACTAACAACATCGTTCTGCGGGACGGCAAACCGGTCTGGGGCAAGGACTGTACCCACTGCATGGCCTGCATCTGCTACTGCCCCGCTAAGGCCATCGAGTACGGCAAAAAGAGTCTCGGCAAGCCCCGCTATCACTTTGAAGCCCTGTGATAAGGAGGCCCGCTATGACACTCTACATCAACGCCTGTGCCCGTCCCGGCTCCCGCACGGACCGTCTGGCCCGCGCCCTGCTGGCCACGCTGGGAGACTACGAGGAGCTGCGGCTCTACGATCTGCCCCTGCTGCCGCTGAACACGGAGCGCCTGGCCCGCCGCGACGCCCTGCTGGCGCGCCGCGCCTATGACGACGATTTCTTCCGCTGCGCCCGTCAGTTCGCGGCGGCGGACAAAATCGTGCTGGCCGCGCCCCTGTGGGACCTGTGCTTTCCGGCGCAGCTGAAGCTCTATCTGGAGAACATCTACATCACCGGCATCGTCACCCGCTACGATGAGGCGGGCTGCCCCGTGGGCCTGTGCCGCGCTCAGAAGCTATACTACGTCAGCACCTCCGGCGGCCCCTACGACCCGCGATTCAGCTATCAGTACCTCCGCGCCCTGTGTGTGGAGTGCTTCGGCATCCCCGAGACGGAGCTCCTGATGGCGGAGAATCTGGACGTGGACGGCAGCGACCCCGAGGCCATCCTGCGGGACGCCATGAGTCGGTACGGCCTGACGCCCCAGCCCTGAACAGAAAAGTGCCCGAGGCCATGGGCCTCGGGCACTTTTTCTCCTGTTCTGCCTATTCTCTCCACCGGCATAAAAGAGGGCCCTGCGGCCATGCCGCGGAGCCCTCTTTGCCTATTTCGCTCAGTCGCCCACGCCGGTGTGGACGACCTTGCCCATGTTCCACAGCAGCGCCACACGCCGCGCGGCCTCCAGCCGCTCCTCCGGCGTATGATACTCCGCATGGGCGGTCTCGGCGCCGCAGTCCATGCAGCACACGGAGACGCTCCAGCCCTGCTCATCCTGCATGGCGCCAACGCCGCGGCAGACAGGGCAATCCTCCAGCTCGATCTCAAAGATAGGGTCCATCATCGTTCCTCCTCATTTCGTTGTTCGTTCATAGGCCAGCCGCGGCGTACCGTCCGCCACATGGATGACGCCGCACCGCATAAAGCCCGCCCGCTCCATGCACCGCTGCATGGTATCGTTGGCCGCATGTGTGTCCGCTCGCAGGTGACCGCACTGCGTGGCCGCCCAGGCCGCCGTCTCCGCGAACACACCGCGATGGCTGCCGTCGCTGCCCAGCCGGTGGATGGTGCCGTAGGGACTGTCGTCCCGCCACGCGCCCAGAATGCGCCGGTAGGTCGGGTCCTCGCCCAGAATGAAGGCAAATACGGCATACACGCCGACTCCGTCCTCCAGCACGTACAGCTGTCCCGCCGCCAGATCCTGCCGCAGCAGCTCCTCCGACGGGTAGCCGTTCACCCACTGGGCGGTGTTGCCGTGCGCCCGCATATACCGCCGCGCCACGTTGTAAATGGTCAGGATGCGGGGCAGATCCTGCTCTCTCGCCGCCCGTACCATCAGTTTTTCAGGCTCTGCAGCGGCGCAGGGATGCGTCCGCCGCGGGCGATAAAGTCGGCGCTGGACGCCTCGTGTACCGGCATCACCGGCGCGGAGCCCAGCAGGCCGCCCATCTCCACCATGTCGCCCACATCGGCCCCCTCCACGGGGATGATGCGCACGGCGGTGGTCTTGCTGTTCACCATACCCACCGCCGCCTCATCGGCGATGATGGCCGCGATGGTCTCGGCACTGGTACTCCCCGGCACGGCGATCATGTCCAATCCCACGGAGCACACGCAGGTCATGGCCTCCAGCTTGTCGATGGTCAGGGTGCCGTCCAACGCGGCGGCGATCATGCCCTCGTCCTCCGACACGGGGATAAACGCGCCGGACAGGCCGCCCACGTGGCCGGACGCCATGACGCCGCCCTTCTTCACCGCGTCGTTCAGCAGGGCCAGCGCCGCCGTGGTGCCGTGGGTGCCGCAGACGGCAAGGCCCATCTCCTCCAGAATGCGGGCCACGCTGTCGCCTACCGCAGGGGTGGGCGCCAGCGACAGATCCACGATGCCGAATGGCGTATCCAGCCGCCGGGACGCCTCCGCCGCCACCATCTGACCCATGCGGGTGATCTGGAACGCCGTTTTCTTGATGGTCTCCGCCACCACGTCAAAGGGCCGCCCCTTGCAGGACTGCAAAGCGTGGTACACCACGCCCGGGCCGGACACGCCCACGTTGATGACGCTGTCCGCCTCGCCCACGCCGTGGAACGCACCGGCCATGAAGGGGTTGTCCTCCACAGCGTTGCAGAACACCACCAGCTTGGCGCAGCCCAGCCCGTCCTGAGCGCGGGTCAGGTGGGCCGTCTCCTTGATGATGCGCCCCATACGGGCCACAGCATCCATGTTGATGCCCGCCTTGGTGCTGCCCACGTTGACGCTGGAGCACACCAGCTCCGTCTGGGCCAGCGCCTGAGGAATGGATCGCAGCAGCAGCTCGTCGCCCTTGCTGAAGCCCTTCTGCACCAGAGCGGAGTACCCGCCGATAAAGTTGACGCCGCAGGTGTGGGCCGCCCGATCCAGTGTCATGGCGAAGGGCACGTAGTCCTCGGTGTCGCAGCTCCCCGCCACCAGCGCCATGGGCGTCACGGAGATGCGCTTGTTGACGATGGGGATACCGAACTCGCTCTCGATGTCCTCACCGGTGCGTACCAGCTTCTCCGCGCGGCGGCAGATCTTGTCGTAAATTTTCCGGCAGCAGCGATCCGCGTCCTCGCTGACGCAGTCCAGCAGGGAGATGCCCATAGTGATGGTGCGGATGTCCAGATGCTGCTTGTCGATCATGTCGATGGTATCGAAAATATTCTGTAAACTCAGCATGGCGTGTCCCTCTTTTTTACAGCTTGTGCATGGCGTCGAAGATGTCCTCCCTCTGGATGCGGACAGACAGTCCCCGCTCCTCGCCGTACTCCTTCAGGGCGGTGCGCAGCCTGTCAAAGGGCTCCTGACACAGCGCCAGGTCCACTACCATCATCATGGTGAAATATCCCTCCATAATGGTCTGACTGATGTCCAGCACATTGATCTCACAGGCCGCCAGCGTGTTGCACACACCGGCGATGATGCCCACCTGATCCTTACCCACCACAGTTACGATCGCTTTCATGTCCTTCACTCCTTCTTTGGATGATATTTACTCCATCTCGTCCAGCGTCAGCTGGAACGAGCCTAAAAAGTGCTCACGGAAATACCGCAGCTCCGGCATGTCGTAGCTCTCCAGCGCCTCCGCCGTCTGCCGCGCCGCCTGCCGGAACTCCTCGTTTCCGGCCTTCAGCTCCTCCAGGCATTTGATGTGGGCGCTGAGCTTGTCCGCCGCCTTCACCAGCTCCTCCACCTCCGCATCGGCGGGGCGCAGGATGTTCTCATAGATGGGCCGCAGCTCCGGCGGCAGCATGGCCAGCAGCTTCTGGTCCGCCACCTCCTCCACCTTGCGGTAGGCCGCCCGTATCTCGGGGTTGAAGTATTTGATGGGCGTGGGCATGTCGCCGGTGAGGATCTCCCCCGCGTCGTGGTACAGCGCCGCTGCGGCCACCGCACCGGCATCCACCTGCCCGCCGAAAAACTCGTTCCGTATCACCGCCAGCGCGTGGGCCAGCACCGCCACCTGATGGCTGTGCTCCTGAATATTCTCCCGGACGCTGTTGCGCATCAGCGCCCACCGTTCGATGTAGCGCATCCTGTCGATATAGGCGAAAAAGTGATTCATTATGTCAACTCCCCTCGCAGTATCTCCCCGTCGACGCCAGTGATCTTCACATTCAGTATAACGTTATGCAGCCCATCCGCCGCCACGCCGACTTCCATATAGTTGGGGGCGTGGCCGGTGTAGAGGCCGTCCTTGGCCTGCTCAAACAGCACAGGGTACACCTGCCCCACGCAACCCTCCAGATACGCGCGGTGCATCCGCTCCGCCACCTGTCCGGCCCGGGCAGTTCGCTGCTCCTTGACGGCGGGCGGCACCTGCCCCATAGCCGCGGCCTTGGTACCGGGGCGGATGGAATACGGGAAGATGTGCATGGCTGCGAAGCCGCATTCCTCGATGAATGCCAGCGTCTGGCCGAACTCCTCCTCCGTCTCCTCCGGAAACCCGCAGATGAGATCCGTGGTGACGGCGGGCCGGTGGAAATACTGGTTCAGCAGATGCACCGACTCCCGAAACCGCGCCGTATCGTACTTCCGGTTCATCCGCTTCAGCGTGGCGTCACAGCCGGACTGCAAAGACAGATGAAAGTGGGGACACAGATGGGGCAGCGCGGCGGCACGGCGGCAGAAGTCCTCCGTGATGGTACGGGGCTCCAGACTGCCCAGCCGCAGCCGCATATCCCCTGCGGCGGCGGACACCGCCTCCAAAAGGTCGATGAGGCTCTCCCCGTTTTTCAGGTCGCGGCCCCAGCTGGAGATCTCGATACCGGTGAATACCAGCTCCCGATACCCCTCCTGCCGCAGGTGCTCCGTCTGGGCCACAGCCTCCGCCTTGGGCAGGGAACGCACCGGCCCGCGGGCATAGGGGATGATGCAGTACGTGCAGAAGTTGACGCAGCCGTCCTCCACCTTCAGCATGGCGCGGGTGCGTTCCGCCATGCCGCCTGCGGGCAGCACCTCGAATTCCCTGCGGCACAGGGCGTCGTCCAGCAGCGTCACCTGCTTCTCGCGGCCCACCTGCTCCAGCAGGTCCAGAAATGCCATGCGGTCGCCGGTACCGGCGATGAGATCCACGTCCAGCCCCGCCGCCTCCTCCGCGTGGGTCTGCACGTAGCAGCCGCAGGCGGCCACTACCGCGTTGGGGTTCAGCTTCCGGCATCGCCGGATCATCTGCCGCGACTTCTTGTCGCTGACGGCGGTGACGGAGCAGGTGTTGACGATGTAGACATCCGCCTTCTGGTCGAAGGGTACCAGCGTGTGACCCCGCCGCACCAGCTCCTGCTCCATGGCCTGTGTTTCATATTGATTCACCTTGCATCCCAAGGTATAGATAGCTGCCTGCATGGGATTCTCCTTGCACTTTCCGTCGAATATCGGTATAATATATCGTATCGCTTTTATCGCCGCGATAGCAGTCCAATGGTAACGCTTTATTATACTGGATACTTCCGCCGGTGGCAAGCCCTCCGGCCCATGAAATTGAGAGGTTTTTCCCATGATCTATCTGGATAATGCCGCCACCACGCCGGTACCCGCCGCTGTGGCTGACACCATGTACGATGTGCTGACCCATCACTTCGGCAATCCCTCCTCCCAGTATCCCGCGGGGCAGGAGATGAAAAAGGCTGTGGAGGGCTGGCGCGCCGTGATCGCCGGGGCGCTGCACTGCCCGCCGGAGCGTCTGTATTTCACCTCCTGCGGCACGGAATCGGACAACTGGGCCATACAGGCCGCCATCTGGCAGGGACGCCACACCGGCAAGCACATCATCACCACCGCCGTGGAGCACAGCGCCGTGCTGGAGCCGTGCCGCTGGCTGACACAGCAGGGGTACGAGGTCACGTACCTGAAGCCTGACCGCACCGGCCACGTCGCTGTGGAACAGGTGGCGGGCGCCCTGCGGGACGACACAGTGCTGGTGTCCATGATGCTGGTGAACAACGAGACCGGCTGCATCTTCCCCGTGGCGGAGACGGCTCAGCTCCTGCGTGACCGAAAATCCCGCGCCCTGCTGCACTGCGACGCGGTGCAGGGCTTTCTGAAGGTCCCCTGTGAACCGGAGGTCTGGGGCGTGGATATGATGAGCCTGTCCGCCCACAAGCTGGGCGGCCCCAAGGGCGTAGGCGCCCTGTATATCTCGGAGCGCTTTCGGAATGTCCGGCCCCTGCTGCCCGGCGGCGGGCAGGAGCGGGGCCTGCGCTCCGGCACGGAAGCCACCGCCCAGATCGCCGGCTTTGCCAAGGCGGTGGAGCTGCGCCTGACGGACTATGACGCCAAGATCGCCCATATGGCCGCCCTGCGGGACTACTGCCGTGAAAGGCTGCTGAGCATCCCCGGCATGGTGCCGGTGGCCGCCGGTACGGCCCCCCACATCCTGGCCGTGTCGCTGGCGGGCTACCCCAGCGCCAATATCGTCACCGATCTGGGCGCCCAGGGCATCTGTATCTCCGCGGGCTCCGCCTGCCACCAGGGCAAGGCCAGCCACGTGGTGTCGGCGCTGGGTCTTGACAAGCGCACCGCCGCCGGTGTCATCCGCATTTCCTTCTCCCCCGAAAATACGGAAGCAGACGTGGACGCCCTGTATGAGGCGCTGAAAGCCCATCAGGCCGCCCGTTTTCCCATGCTTTGAGAGGTTCTTCATCATGCAGAAAGCACTCCGCCGCGATAAGAGCTTTTATCGCTATCTGGCTCGTCTCACCGCCCCCATCGCACTTCAGAATCTCATCACGTTTTCCCTTGGGTTGATCGATACTTTAATGGTCAGCCAGCTGGGAAACACGGAAATGGCCGCCGTCACCACCGCCAACGTGCCGGTATTCCTGCTGATCTCCATTGTATTCGGCGTCCAGTCCGGCGTCGGAATCCTCATCAGCCAGTACTGGGGCAAAAAGGATCTGGAAAATATCAGCCGCGCCATGGGCGTAGCCGCCTATCTGGGCGTGGGCATCGCCGCCGTGCTGGCTGCGGCGTTCTTCCTCTGGCCCGTGGAGATCATGGACTTGCTCAGCAACAAGCACGAGCTGTCGCTGCTGGGCGCGCCGTACCTGCGCATCATCGGATTTTCCTACGTGTTCAACATGCTGTCGTCCATCTACGTCAGCGCCCAGCGCAGCGTGGAGAACTCCTCCTTCGGCATGAAGCTGTTCGGCATGTCTACCGTCATCAACACCGGCATGAACTACCTGCTGATCTTCGGCAAGGCGGGCTTCCCCATGCTGGGCGTGGAGGGCGCCGCCGTAGCTACTCTCATCAGCCGCGTGGCGGAGTTCGCCGTGTGCCTTGTCTGCGCCCTGCGCAGCAGGACCATTCCCCTGCGCCTGCGGGCCTTTTTCCACCCGGGCTGGGAGATGTGCCGCCGGTTCATCAAATACTCCTCCCCCGTTCTGCTCAATGAGATCGCCTGGGGCCTTGGCAACAGCATGCTTACCGTGATTTTGGGCTACACCATGAACTCCGTGGAGTATCTGGCGGCCAACGCCGTCATGGGCAACCTGAACCGCCTGTTCCTGGTGGTGTGCTTCGGCCTGGGCGCCGCCACCGCCGTCATTGTGGGCAAGGCCATCGGCGAGGGCAAGAGCCATCAGGAGGTGCTGGACCTGAGCCACACCCTGCTGTGGGTCACCATCCTGGTGGGTCTGGCGCTGGCGGCGGTCGCGCTGGCGCTGGTGCCCCTGCTGTTCCAGCCCATCGTGTTCCCCCTGTTCAAGCTCTATGACCAGACAGCCCTGATCGCCACGGCGCTGGCCGTCACCGGCTTCGCCTCCATCCCCCTGCATGCCTACTCCATCACCGCCGTCACCGGCGTGCTCCGCGCCGGAGGCGATGTGTTCTGCTCCGCCGCGCTGGACATCTCCCCCCAGTGGCTGGTGGCCCTGCCTTTGACGGCGGTGATAGCACTGGTGATGGACGCCTCCTGCTGGTGGGTGGCTGCCGCCGTGCAAGCCGAGTCCCTCCTGAAATGTCCCCTGTGCTGGTACCGCATCCGCAAGGGCCGCTGGATACACGACGTGACACTGCCGGAGGGGCGTGACCTATGACCAGTCTATTCGTCTGCCCCCTGTGCGGCGGTACGCTGGTCCGGCAGGACGGCGCCTACCGCTGCCCCGCCGGTCACAGCTTCGACATCGCCCGCGAGGGCCACACCTATCTGCTCCCCGTGAATCGGAAGCACTCCAAGGCCCCGGGCGACGACAAGGCCATGGCCGCCGCCCGCTGCGCCTTCCTCTCCAGAGACTATTACGCCCCACTGCGTGATGCGTTATGTGAACTCTCCGTTTCCCTGACCGGCGACGCTCCCGCGGTGCTGGACAGCGGCTGCGGCGAGGGATATTACACCGCCGCCATCTACCGCGCCCTGTGCGGGGCCGGTAAATCGCCCCGCGTGGCCGGTACGGACATCTCCAAATTCATTCTCCGGCTGGCCGCCAAACGGGAACATGCGCTGGAGCTGGCTGTGGCCTCCTCCTACCGCCTGCCAGTGGCAGACGGAAGCATCGACCTGCTGTTGAACTGCTTCTCCCCGCTGGCCATCGAGGAATTCCGCCGCGTCCTGCGGCCGGAGGGTCACTTCCTCTACGTGGTCCCCTCCGCCATGCACCTCTGGGAGATGAAGCAGGTGCTCTATGACCGTCCCTACCCCAACGAGGTGAAGGAGACGCCCTACGATGGCTTTCACTACGTCACCATCCGCCATGTGGAGGACACCATCCACCTGGACAGCCCCGCCGATATTCAGGCGCTGTTCGGCATGACCCCCTACTGCTGGAAAACGCCGAAAAGCGGCGTCGAAAAATTATGTAAACTTGACGTGCTGGACTGCCGCATCGCCTTCGACATCCACGTGTTCCAACGAGAAAGCCGGTGAACCCTATGGAAGAAACCACCATCCATCCCCGCCGCGCCCGCCGCAGGAGACGCCGCAGTCTGCTGCCGCTGGCCATCCTGCTGGCCGCACTGGCCATTGCCGTGCCGGTGATCCTGAGCCTGCTGCCCCGCCAGCCCCGTGTCGAGCCGGAGCCGGCGGACCCCCATGCGGGTCAGGTCTATGTCAATGACGGCGCCAACATGGTCTGGCTGACACCCCACAAAAATCTGGCGGTAAACCCCTTTACCGCCAACGATTTCACCCGTGATGAGAACGGCGTCCTCCGCTACACCGGCATGTCCGGCACGGTGCGGCTGGGTGTGGACGTGTCCGACTATCAGTCCGGAACGGACTGGCAGCAGCTGGCCCGGCAGGGTGTGGACTTCGCCATCCTCCGCGTGGGCTATCGCGGCTACACCCAGGGCGCTCTCCGCGAGGACAGCAGCTTCCGCACCTTCGTCCGCGGCGCACGCGCCGCCGGTATCGACGTAGGCGCCTACTTTTTCTCCCAGGCCGTCACGGTGCAGGAGGCCATTATGGAGGCCGACTACGTGCTTGGCCTGCTGGATGGCGTACCGCTGGACCTGCCGGTCTACTTCGACTGGGAGCCGGTATTCGCCGACGATTCCCGTACCGCCTCCTTCGATGCCTCCCGTCTGACCAACATAGCCGCCGCCTTCTGCCGCGTCGTGGAGCAGGGCGGCTGCTCCGCCGGTATTTATCTGAACCGGCAGCAGGGGTATTACCAGTACGACCTGAGCCGTCTGGCCGACTGGTCCCTCTGGGTGGCGGATTACAACGACTATCCCGATTTCTACTATGCCTTCGACATGTGGCAGTACAGCGACAGCGCCGCGCTGGATGGGGTGCCCACTCAGGCGGATCTGAACTTCCTGTTCGTGCCCTCACCGCGGGGGTAGGCGCGGATAAATGCAAAAAAGGGAGCCTGTCCGATGGACAGGCTCCCTTTTTCCGGATTCGGTGGAGCGCTCCCTGTACTTTTTGACTTGGCGGCCCCTGCGAGGTGCGCACAGCGCCGCCGCAAAAACGCAGCAAGGCAGCCTGCGGCGGATGCCGCAGGCTGCCCTGTTGTTTACCTGATTCAGTTCTTTTTGCCGCCGTGGGTGGCCTTCATACGCTTCTCGTGATTCAGGATGGTCTTGCGCATACGCAGGCTCTTGGGCGTGACCTCCAGCAGCTCGTCGTCCGCCAGGAACTCCAGACACTGCTCCAGACTCATCTTGCGGGGCGGTACCAGACGCAGCGCCTCATCGGAACCGGCGGCGCGCATATTGGTCATCTGCTTCTTCTTGCACACGTTGACCGTGATGTCCTCCTGCTTGGGGGAGACGCCCACGATCATGCCCTCATACACCGGCACGCCCGGGCCGATGAACAGAGCGCCGCGCTCCTGGGCATTGAACAGGCCGTAGCCCACGCTCTCGCCCGTTTCGAAGGAGACCAGGGAGCCGGTGTTGCGGCGGCTCAGGTCGCCCTTATAGGGGGCGTAGCTGTCGAACACGCTGGCCATAATGCCCTCGCCGCGGGTATCCGTCAGGAACTCGTTGCGGTAGCCGAACAGGCCGCGGCTGGGGACCAGAAACTCGATCTTCATCCGGCTGCCCACGGGGGTCATCTCCAGCATGTCCGCCTTGCGGCTGCCCAGCTTCTCAATGACCGCACCCACGCTCTCACTGGGAACGTCCACTACCAGGCGCTCGATGGGCTCGCACTTCTTGCCGTCTATGGTCTGGTACAGCACACGGGGGGGCGACACCTGGAACTCGTAGCCCTCGCGGCGCATGGTCTCGATGAGGATGGACAGGCTCATCTCACCGCGGCCCGCCACGTTGAAGGCATCGGCGGCACCCTCGATCTCCGTGACACGCAGGGACACGTCCTTCAGCGTCTCGCGGAACAGGCGTTCCCGCAGCTGGCGGGAGGTAACGAACTTTCCCTCGCGGCCGGCGTAGGGGGAGTCGTTGATGGAGAACGTCATCTCCATGGTGGGGGCACTGATCTTCACAAAGGGCAGCGGCTCCACGCAGTCCGGCGCGCAGATGGTGTCGCCGATGGTGATGTCGCCGATGCCGGACATGGCGATGATGTTGCCCGCCGTGGCCTCGGTGATGGGCTTTTTGCCCAGACCGTCAAACTCGTACATGCTGACGGCCTTGGCCTTCTTGGCCGGCGCGTCGGGATCGTGGTAGTTGCACACCGCGATCTCCTGATTTTGCTTCAGTACGCCGCGCTCCACGCGGCCGATGGCGATACGGCCCACGAACTCGTTATAGTCAATGGCGCTGACCAGCATCTGGAACGGCTGGTCCAGGTCGGCCTCCGGCGCGGGGATATAGTCCAGAATGGTGTCGAACAGAGGCTTCAGGTCGGTGCCCACCACATCGGGGGAGTAACTGGCGGTACCGTTGCGGGCGGAACAGAACAGCATGGGGCTGTCCAGCTGCTCGGCGGTGGCATCCAGATCCAGCAGCAGCTCCAGCACCTCATCGACGACCTCATGGATGCGCTGGTCGGGCCGGTCGATCTTGTTGATGACCACGATGACGCGATGGCCCAGTTCCAGGGCGCGGCTGAGGACGAAGCGGGTCTGGGGCATGGGGCCCTCCGCCGCGTCCACCAGCAGGATAACGCCGTTGACCATCTTCAGGATACGCTCCACCTCGCCGCCGAAGTCGGCGTGGCCCGGAGTGTCCACAATGTTGATCTTGGTGTCGCCATACTGGATGGCGGTGTTCTTGGCCAGAATGGTGATGCCGCGTTCACGCTCCAGATCGTTGGAGTCCATGACTCGCTCCACCGTTTCCTGATTCTCGCGGTAGACGCCGCCCTGCTTGAGCATCTGATCCACCAGTGTGGTCTTGCCGTGGTCGACGTGGGCGATGATCGCCACATTTCTCAATTTCTCGTTCTGCAAAGGTAAGACCCCTTTCTCTCGGGTATAAATTCACTAACCTTTGTATTATATGCTCTCAAAGAGGTGATTGCAAGCCTTTTCCCCAACTTTTTCTTTCTTTCACCGTTGACAAACCCGCCGTATCTGCGTTACAATGGCAGTCGTGGTATGTCTCAGTAGCTCAGCCGGATAGAGCGTGCGCCTCCTAAGGTTGCGTTACAACGGCCACCTCAAAAAAAACTAAATAAGGGATTGCAGTTCGACTTTGATCGGGCTATAATCATATATCAGACACGTCCATATAGCTCAGCTGGATAGAGCACACGCCTCCTAAGCGTGGGGTCGGAGGTTCAAATCCTCTTATGGACGCCAGTGAACAACGCCGAAAGCCTTTGTTTTCAAGGGTTTTCGGCTTTTCTTATATAAAAAGCTACGAAAAAGCTCTTTCACTGTATGAGATAAAATTCTACTCCAAAATTTGATTTTTGACAACCCCTCCAGAATCGAACGGTTGTTATAAGACAAAATCGCCAGCTAATTTTTAGCAGAAAACGGGCTGTTCTTGCTAATGAAAATGCCCTTCCTGCTAATCAGCCCCAAAATCGTGCCAAAAATCCAGCTAATCAAAAAAGGCGGATGTTTTGAATACCATGCAGTTATAGCAGATAAAATTAAATATCGTTATGTACATAGAGCGTCTATTTGCCCCGCATTGGGGATGGATAGGCGCTCTTTTTTTATGCCCAAACCCATGGGCAAATACAAGAGATTGGAGGTGTTTTATTTGAGCAAGCCTGTTTATACCGCAGACAAGCCGAGCGACTGTCATTACTGCTACTTCTGGACGAATGGCAGAAAGGGCTGCCGTCTGGGTAGAAATAATTGCTACTACTTAATCTCTTTGCCGCCGAAACCCAAGTCGGAATGTGATGGCTGTCCCTATGGGCGAGATCACCCGTGCATTGGTTGGTGTACGAAGAAGGTTATGCGTGAAGTGGGGCTTCGTTGATATGGATGTGTATGAACAGGAATACCGCTTCTACTATTTTGCCCGATGTCCTTACGAAAAGACGGATACGACTTTCCGCAGCATTCCGCTGACAACAGAAAGTTTTCCGCAGAAAGAAGGTGGTGAAGCCGTGTGAGTTTTGATTATTTTTACGGTCAGCAATCCGATCTATTCACATTCTATCGAGTTCCGAAGGTGTTGTTCACGAACGAGAGGTTCTGGAATATTTCTGCCGATGCCAAGATGCTGTATGGCATTTTGCTTGACCGCATGAGCCTGTCTGCCAAGAATGGTTGGATAGATAAAAACGGTAGAGTGTATATCATTTTTACAATCGACGAAGCGAAGATGGCTCTGAACTGTGCTGAACAAAAGGCTATCAAGCTGCTCAGTGAACTTGAGAAGAAAGCAGGATTGATTGAACGTAAGCGCCAGGGTTTGGGAAAGCCCAACCTGATCTATGTGAAGAACTTTATCTCTGCTGTGGATTCACAACTCTTGAATTGTGAAAATCACAATTCTGGAACAATGGAAATCACAACTCAAGAACTTCCGAAATCACAATGTAATAATACTGATATTAAAAATACTGAATTTAGTGATACTGATTCTATCTTTCCTTCCGGAAATGGTGGAATGATGGACGAGAATGACCGGTATCAAGAATACTTTGATTATTTCTCGGATCAGCTCAGTATGGATTTGTTGAAGAAGGATTACCCTTACGATTCCGAAATGCTGGATAACATTCTGGAGTTGATCGTTGAAACAGTTTGCACGAAGCGACCGTTGATTCGCATTGGTGCAGAGGAGCGTCCGGCAGAAATTGTCCGCAGTCGGTTTATGAAACTGAATGCCGAACACATTCGATATGTTATGGACTGCTTCAAGGAGAACACCACAAAGATTAGAAATATCCGTCAGTATATGCTGACTACGATATACAATGCGCCGACGACAATAGACACCTACTACGATGCTCTTGTTCGGCACGATATGTCACACGGATATTTGGAAGGAGGATTTAAGAAATTGAAAATGAAGCGAGAGGAAGGAGAGTGACGATAAATGTCGAAAAAAGCAACCATCATTGCGGTGGTCAATCAGAAAGGAGGCACTGGAAAGACCACCACCACCGAGAATCTGGGCGTTGGCTTGGCTCTTGAAGGAAAAAAGGTGCTTCTGGTAGACACCGATCCCCAGGCTTCCCTGACGGTCAGTTTGGGCAATCCCTGCCCGGATGATCTGTCTCCGACACTTTCCGATCTGATGGGAAAGATTATGATGGAAAACCCTATTACTCCCGATGAAGGGATTCTTCATCATCCGGAGGGCGTTGATTTGGTGCCGTCCAACATCGAACTCTCAGGTATGGAGGTAGCACTGGTCAATGCCATGAGCCGGGAAACCATTCTCCGGCAATACCTGGATACAGTCAAACAGAATTATGATTACATTCTTCTTGACTGTATGCCGTCTTTGGGTATGCTGACCGTCAATGCGTTGGCAGCTGCCGACAATGTGCTGATACCGGTTCAGGCAGCATACCTTCCTGCAAAGGGTCTGGAACAGCTGCTTGGAACCATCAACAAGGTCAAGAGGCAAATCAACCCGAAACTGAGGATTGAAGGGATTCTTCTGACGATGGTGGACAGCCGCACCAACTACTCCAAAGACATCAGCAATCTGATTCGGGAGAGCTACGGCGGAAAGCTGAAGGTTTACAAGACCGACATTCCCCGCTCTGTCCGTGCAGAGGAAATCAGCGCAGAGGGAACCAGTATCTTCAAGCATGATCCCAAAGGCAAAGTTGCCGAAGCCTATAAAATTCTGACGAAGGAGGTGTTAAACAATGCAGAAAAAAGGCGCAAACATCAGCTTGAAGGGGTACGATGATATTTTCTCCACCGATCAATCCAGAGCTGAAGCCCAGCAGGAGCGTGTGCAGGAAATTCCGCTTTCTGAGCTACACCCCTTTGAGGGACACCCCTTCCGTGTGGTTGATGATGAAGAAATGATGAAAACGGCAGAGAGCGTCCGAGATTTCGGAGTTCTCACTCCTGCGATTGTCCGTCCTGACCCCGACGGTGGTTATGAAATCGTTTCTGGTCACAGGCGGCACCGGGCATCGGAGCTTGCGGGTAAGGAAACCATGCCTGCGATTGTTCGTGACCTGGACGATGATGCAGCCATTATTTTGATGGTTGATGCGAATTTGCAGAGGGAGAGTATCCTGCCGAGTGAAAGAGCATTTGCTTATAAGATGAAGCTGGATGCGATTAAACATCAAGGTCAACGCACCGATTTAACTTCATCCCAAGTTGGGATGAAGTTGCAGGCAATGGATATAGTCGGTCAGGAGGCAGGAGAAAGCAGAAATCAGGTACACCGTTATATCCGTCTGACCGAACTGATTCCGGAACTGCTGGATATGGTAGATACGGGTCAGATCAAATTCAATCCTGCGGTGGAGCTTTCCTATCTGGCAAGTGAAGAACAGAAGGATTTTCTTTCTGCAATGGATTATGCTCAAGCAGCTCCTTCCCTTTCGCAAGCACAGCGAATTAAAAAGCTCGCACAGGAGGGCGAGTGTACGCTGGATGCGATGTGCGAGATTATGAATGAAATCAAGAAGGGAGAGCTGGACAGAGTAACCTTCAAAACGGATTCGTTGCGAAAATACTTCCCGAAGTCCTATACCAACAAGCAGATGGAGGATAAAATCATTCAGCTTTTGGAGCAATGGCAGAAAAAAAGAGAAAAATCAATGGAAAGGTAAGGTAAAAAATGTTTACACCCAAAAACATTCAGGGCGCTTTGGAAGAACTCTACGACCTTTGCGATCCTGATTATATGGTAGATATGCTCGTAAACTACAGTGAGGAGTTCGATGATATTTCTCCTGCGCTTCTGGCAAAGTCGTTTCAGAAAAATGCCGAGATGATTAGCGAGTATCGAGTATTGTCCTCTGCTGGTGAGGGTATCGACTATCAGGGAAAGGTACTTCTGAACAGCAGAGCCGTGCGGCTTCTGTCCTATGTAGAAGATATGAGCGGCGATGAAAAAGTTCGCACGATTCAGAGCAAGGAGCTGTGGTTAGCAGAAGATATGACATTCTATGTGGTGTCCTGTATGTCTACGATCACGATGGACAAGGAAGAAGCCATTTGTCTTAACGAACACCGCAGCGTGGTTACTACGGTGGAATGCGAGGACGATATTTTCTTCGACATGGGTTCCCTGATTTGCGAACTGGACGATATTTGCTTGTTCGAGCTTTTAGCCGATGTGGATGCGACTATTTATGAACTGTAACAGGTTCATGGATGGTCGCTTTTCTTATTTCCAAAGAAACGGAGGTATCGAAACTTGAAAGAATACGATGTGAAGATCACCGAAACCTTGGAGAAAACGGTTACGGTGCAAGCAGAATCTCACGATGCGGCAGAGGAACAGGTTAGAGCCGCTTATTACAATTCGGAGTACATTCTGGACTCCGAAAACTTTACCGGTGTTGCGTTCGGCACGACCGAGGAACGGGAGGTTCAGAAAGAACAGGCAGATACCATGAATGTGTTGCTGGTAAAGCCGTTCATGTATCCGCAGGCTGTGCAGATCGGCTGTGAGCTGGAGGATTTGCAGAAAGCCGTAGGTGGCGATATTGAGGCAACTTATCCGTTCAATGAGCCGGTTGCACTGGTGATGCACGACGAAGGTAAACTCGTAGGCAAAGAACTGAACCGTGCGCTGCGTGATGATGACGGCGATATTTATGACATTATCGCCGGTGATTTTCTGGTTGTGGGATTGGGCGAGGATGATTTTTGTTCTCTGTCCCCGGAACTGATGAAGCAGTTTGAGGAACACTTTCATCAGCCTGAGACTTTTGTACGCATGGGGCGCAGCATTATGGCGCTTCCCCTGCCGGATGACATGGTGAAGAAAGAAGATGCACCTGTCAAAGCTGATTCGGTTCCCCACAAAAGTAACCCTGACCGAGATGTTCTGTAAGGAGGTTCTTATGCAAAGAAATTCGACGATTGGAGAGCTGATGGAGCGAAAGCGGATTCAGGATGGTGCCAAGGAGTACCAGGGACATACCTATATGGACTTGGCACGATTTGATGACGCCACCAAGCACATGATTATTTTCGATGTGCTGACCGATGAATCGCCTGTCGGTTGGAAAGGCGAAAGAAATCGCCTGTATTTGAGCGATGTGGGTTATCAGAAGGCTCTGGATAACCAGAAAGCTGGCAATATCAAGATTATCAGCCATGCCGCAGTTGCCAAGGGCAATCTGTATTACGACCACAGAGATATGGCACGATAATCTGTTCACTCTACTGCTTGCAGGAGGTGATGAATCATGCAGGAAGAAGTTGAAAACAGAACAGTAAACCTGGCGATCAGCACAACCAAGCTGACGGGGCGCACTATCATTGCCGGTATCCGCAAGTATTTGCAGCACCGGGAAAAAGTGAAGATGAAAAAGGCACGAGACCCTGCCGTTCATGGAAAGCAATCCGTGAAACAGCTTTTGGGACAGAATCAGGGTGCTACGAATGTTGAGATCGACAAAGAGAGTATCCGTGATTTTGAAAAGCTCGCCAAGAAGTATGGCGTGGACTTTGCCGTAAGAAAAGATAAGTCCGTTGATCCTCCCCGGTTTCTTGTTTTTGTCCGTTCTAAAGATGCAGATGCTTTGGATGCAATCTGCAAGGAACATCAGGCAAGGGCATTAACCAAGAATGAAAAGCCGAGCGTTCTGGCGCAGCTGAAGAAGTTCAAGGAAATTGTCGCAGCGATTCCGAAGAAGGTTCGAGAGAAGAAACAGGAGCGTGATCTGTGATGGATAAGAGAAAAATGAAAAAGCTCCTGATTCTGAATTTACCGTATTTTCTGGTAGGGTTGTTCGCTACGAATTTAGGAGAAGCATGGAGATTGGCTGAGGGGGCAGATTCATCTGCGAAAATCCTCAGCTTTTTTCATGCCCTTCCGATAGCCCTGAACAATCCGTTTCCCAGCTTTCACCCGTTGGATTTGCTGATTGGTATTCTCTGCGGCGCAGGACTTCGGCTGGCTGTCTATCTAAAAGGCAAAAACGCAAAGAAGTACCGACACAATGTTGAGTACGGTTCTGCTCGTTGGGGAACGGCAAAAGATATTGAGCCGTTTATTGCACCAAAGTTCGAGGACAATGTGATCCTGACGAAAACGGAGCGGCTGATGATGAGCAATCGCCCGAAGAATCCTGCCAATGCCCGAAATAAGAATGTTCTGATTATCGGCGGTTCGGGTTCCGGTAAAACTCGCTTTTGGTTGAAGCCAAGTGCGCCCGTAAGGGCGGTATAAATCCTACCTTGAGCAAGTAGTAGGTAAAAGTATCAAGCGGCATTGTGCCGCAACCTATCATTCCCCGTCTTACCCCAAAAGGGAAACCGGAGGGCGACCATAGCATGACGGAGGACACGGGGCGCTGAAGCCTCAGAAGCGCCGGCGTGACGGAATGAAAATCCACGTATGAGGATGGAAGCTAGACTGCTTGAATGACAGCCTGAAATCGGGACCAAGAGCGTACCCCTGACGTAGAGAGGTTGTACTCGTCAGTGTTCCTGACAGTCGCATTGTTTGGCTATGCGGCTGCTGATACTCGGAGCAGGTTCAGCCACGGGAAAGTGGAAAAAGGCGAACGTCACATACCGACAACGTGGAACGCTTGTTTATACCGTACTAAACGGGGATTGCCTAAAGTGAAATGCCGAAAGGCTATGAAAACGCTGAAATGCGGGGTTCTGAATATTCACCATGGCAACAGAGTTCCCATAGTAGTCTGCGGACGGGAAAGCCGTCTACATGGCAAAGGGGAACAGTGAATCATTTTCAAAACAGAAAGGATGGTGTGTGAGACACTATGAGAAATCCGATTCATGTCTTGAAAAGCCTTGAAGAAAAGGCAAGTGTAAGTAACTACAAATATGAAAGATTATATCGCAACCTATACAATCCAGAGTTCTATCTCCTTGCATATGCGAACATTGCGAAATCGCAGGGGAGCATGACGCAGGGGGTAGACGGGCAGACGCTGGACAACATGAGCCTGCCGAGAATTAACCGGACTATTGAATCCATACGCAACAGGACATATCAGCCAAAGCCTGCAAAAAGAAAGTACATTCCTAAAAAGAACGGGAAACTTCGCCCGTTGGGAATCACTTCTACTGATGATAAGTTAGTGCAGGAAGTGGTCAGAATGATTCTTGAAGCAATCTATGAGCCGACATTCAGCAACAATTCACACGGTTTCAGACCAAAAAGAAGCTGTCACACGGCACTTACGCAAGTGAAGAAAAACTTCACAGGTGTTACATGGATTGTCGAGGGAGACATTAAGGCGTGCTTTGATAACTTCGACCATCATGTGTTGGTTGAATTACTGCGGAAAAGGATTTCAGACGAGGCTTTTATCGGTCTAATCTGGAAGTTCCTGAAAGCCGGATATATGGAACAATGGCAGTACAACTGCACCTACTCCGGTGTTCCGCAGGGCAGCGGTATCAGTCCGATATGTGCAAACATCTACCTCAGCGAACTGGACAACTATATGCAGGAATACAAAGAAAAGTATGATTGCGAGCCAGAACGCAGAAGGACGACCAGAGAATACGAGCGGGCGTCCCGGAGATACAGAAAGGCACGTAAAGCGTTAATGGGCGCAGAAAAATCAACTCCTGAACTGGTAAAAGAATTTAAGGATTCCAGAAGGAAGAAGATGAATCAGCACTATTACAATCCGTTTGAGGAAGGCTTCAAGAAAATCCAGTACAACCGTTACGCCGATGATTTTGTAATCGGCGTTATCGGCTCCAAAAAGGACGCAGAAAAAATCAAGGAAGATGTAAAAATCTTTCTCCAAGAAAAACTGCATTTGGAAATGTCCGAGGAAAAGACGAAAGTCACCCATTCCAGTAAGCCGGTACGCTATCTGGGGTACGATTTCAAAGTAATCCATTCCAAGAACATGAAGCGTTGTAAAAACGGCGACATGAAACGGGTGTGGTATGGAAAAGTATTCCTGTATATGCCGAAAGAAAAATGGATTAAAAAAGCGATGGAACGGGGAGCGATACAGGTGAAACGCAACAATGACACAGGCAAAGAAATGTGGCGGCCTATGCCAAGGAAAGACCTGATGAACCGCAGCGACGCAGAGATTGTGTCTACTTTCAATTCCGAAATTCGAGGGTTATATAACTTCTATCGGATAGCAGAAAACGTAGGCGCATTGCACAAGTATTACTACATGGTGCGGTACAGCATGTTAAAAACTCTGGCAGGAAAGCACAGAACGAATGTCAGTGTTATTAAGAAGCGGCACATGGTAAACGGAGTACTGAGAATCCCATACGATACAACTAAGGGACGTAAATACTGCGAATTTTACCATGATGGATTCAGAAAGCACAGCGACGGCTATGACAATGTGGCAGACGTTATGCCGAGTTATAGGAAATATGACAGCAGGCACACGATAGTAAACCGCATAAAAGCCGGAGTATGCGAGATTTGCGGGGAACATGCAGACTATTTATGTATGCACCACGTAAGAACGCTGAAATCGCTGAAAGGCAGGGATATATTTGAGCAGAAAATGCTGAAAATGAGAAGAAAATCTCTGGCTCTCTGCCCTGACTGCTTTGAACTCTTACACGAAACCAAAGAATCAAGGTGATTCATGGAAAGCCGGATACGCTGAGAGGTGTACGTCCGGTTTGGGAGGCGGCTCCCTGAAACCTACTGATGAAAGTCAGCAAGGCGCAGGGTGCCTACCTCATACCTTCTCCAGATGCACAGTTCCTATGTGGTCACTGACCCGAAAGGCAGCATCGTGATTGAGTGCGGCAACGCCCTTTTGAAGCATGGCTACACCATCAAGATTTTCAACACCATCAACTTTCAGAAGTCGATGCACTATAACCCATTTGCCTATATCCATTCAGAAAAAGACATTCTGAAACTGGTGACAACGCTGATTGCCAACACAAAGGGTGATGGAAAAGCCGGTGATGAGTTCTGGACGAGTGCGACTCGTTCGCAGACGGTAAAAAGTCTGCGCACGAGCAACGGTTTTCCGTTGTTCGGAGAACTGGTAGTTTGATAGGTGGAATGACGGGGTAACGCCCTGAAACGCCTACCCTTGATGGGCGTGCATTAGCTGTAATGGCTGGTGTACGAAGCCCCATGACAAAGGCTGAGAGTAACCGTAACCACTGCCTAAAGTGGTCGAAAGCGGTCTGGAGGCAGACTGTGTTACCTATAAGCCGAGAGTCTATAAGATACCTATGGTTAGAATGTTCGCTTTGGCGGGCGGACTGACGAACCTGCGAATGTACAGGTCTAAAAGAAGACCACGCAGAAATGTGTGGGTGCGTTAATGCGCAGTCGGTGTGGTTTAGTAGAAATTGATCCTACGAACGACCATGCTGTGTTACAGGCACAGGCAAGCCGACAGGTCTATAGCAGGAACCTATGGGTATGTATGAACAGATAGAACTATCGGAACGAGGAAAGGCAGCAGATTCCGCAAGGAATAGTCTGACGAAAAACAATAAGCAGACGAACTGCTGCTGAAAAGTAGTGGTCGAACCTATGATGTGCTTGCGTTATGTGAGCTACGGAGGAATGGCCACAAGTCGGTTGAGATAAGCAGGCATTATTCAATCCAACATAAGGATTCGAGTAAGACCAAAAGGGTCACTTTCGCAAAAAGGAGGTGATGCCTTATGCCAAAGAAAAACAAAACTCTATGTGTAGATGACTTACGTCATGCCGAGTATTACGGTATGCAGCCAGTTTTTGATGAACTCTATCATCGAAGTTTGGAGGGAGAAAATTTTACCGACCTTATGGATTTAATTCTGAGCCGGGACAACATTCTTCTGGCATATCGGAACATCAAAGCAAACGGAGGAAGCTACACAGCAGGAACAGACAACAAAAACATCAGTGACATCGGGTGTTTACCGCCCGAAACAGTTGCAGAGAAAGTGAGGTTTATTGTCACAGGAAGTCAGCACGGATACCGCCCAAAGCCGGTAAGACGCAAAGACATTCCGAAACCAAACGGAAAAACCAGACCGTTAGGTATTCCCTGTATCTGGGACAGGCTGGTACAGCAATGTATCAAACAGGTCATAGAGCCAATCTGCGAAGCGAAATTCAGCGACAACAGTTACGGCTTTCGCCCGAACCGTTCCGTGGAACACGCCGTGCAGAAAACTTACACCATGCTTCAACGCATGAACCTGCATTATGTGATTGAGTTTGATATAAAAGGATTTTTCGACAACGTAAATCACAGCAAGCTAATGCGGCAAATATGGGCAATGGGAATACACGACAAACAGTTGATTTTTATTATCAAGCGGATTCTGAAAGCACCGATTAGAATGCCAGACGGCACTACACTCATTCCAGACAAAGGCACTCCGCAAGGCGGTATCATTTCACCGTTGCTTGCCAATATCGTGCTGAATGAACTGGACAAATGGGTTGAGAGCCAATGGCAGAACCACCCTCTTGTAAAGGAATACGGGTATGAGAGGAAAATCAGAAACTCGATTACTTTTGACCGGAGCAAGGCATTCCTCAAAATGAGGAAAACAGGGTTGAAAGAAATGTATATCGTGAGATATGCAGATGATTTCAGAATTTTCTGCCGGAATAAAGAGGACGCTTTGAGAACGAAAGAGGCTGTAACGGCATGGATAACCGAGAGGCTGAGGTTGGAGGTATCGCCAGAGAAAACAAGGATAGTCAATGTTAGAAAACGCTATTCAGAGTTTCTTGGGTTTAAGATACGAGTCAGACCGAAAAGCAGGAAGTACATCGTGCAATCTCATATCTGTGACAAAAAGTTGGAACTGGAAAGGCAAAAACTGGTGGAACAGGCGAAACGAATTGCCCGACCTCCAGAGGGAAAAAGACCTTTGGACGAAATACGGCTGTACAATTCAATGGTTCTGGGAATACAGAATTATTTTCAACTTGCCACCTGCATCAGCATTGATTGCAGGAAAATCCACAGACAGGTCATGACAGTTTTAACAAATCGGCTCAATACAGAAACCGGGTGCAGACTTGTTCGAGAGGGCGGCGCAATGACCGAGAGCGAAAAAGAACGGTTTGGAAAGTCGGCAATGATACGGTATGTATCTGGAATCGACCAACCTATCTACCCTATCGCATACATCAAGAACAAGATACCGATGGCAAAGAAAGCGGCGGTTTGCAGTTACACGGTAGAGGGACGGGCATTGATACACACGAACCTAAGTATGAACTCATCTGTTCTATCAGGTTTGAGGAATCAACCGTCTATGGGGCGAAGCACAGAACTTACTGACAGCAGGATTTCACTATTCTCGGCTCAACGTGGAAAATGTGCGCTAAGTGGGGAACTCTTTGAAAATGCGGCTGACATAGTATGCTGGCTGAAAACACCGGCAGAATTGGGCGGCAAGGAACGCTATCGAAATATGATTTTGTTCCATAATAGATTTCTTCCACTCCTGCAAGAGTGTCCTAAGAATGAGCTAAAAGAGATAGCCGACACGCTCAAGGCAACAAAGGAACTGATGTTAAAAGTGAACAGTCTGCGCCAGCAGGCTGGTTTGTCCGCAATAGAAAACTAACATTTCATTTGGTGATTGATTAAATGCTTGTGAAAACAACCGATGGAACGCCGGATGCGGTGAAAGTCGCACGTCCGGTGTGGAGTGGGGGAAAATCCGGCGATAACTTCAAAGGATTACCTATCACTATAGGCGGAAACGCTGCTCTACTGTGCCTTGATCGGATATATCCACTATGAAGCTCCGGTTGAGGAACAGAATTTCTCCACCCTGATTGAGTTCCTGAACGCAATGGAGGTGCGGGAAGATGATGAGGAGTTCCAGAACCCGGTGGATCTGATGTTTGAAGCCCTGGAAAAGAAAAAGCCGAATCACTTTGCAGTCCGTCAGTATAAAAAATACAAGCTGGCTGCCGGTGATATATGCTCTAAGTGACTTCTTAATCATGATTTTGTCATGGTTAGTGAAGCAATCACTTAGAGCATTTTTGTTTCAGGAGGTACAGCCATGAGAAATGAAAAAATTACCCCACTGTACGAGCGCTTGAGCCGGGACGATGAGTTACAGGGCGAGAGCAACTCCATATCCAACCAAAAACAGATGTTAGAGGATTTTGCCCGCCGGAATGGGCTGCCCAACCCTACGCACTTTA